>Ga0163144_10000823_pt1 | contig 73587 bp, 69 predicted proteins | sample OliLak19BULKMAT1_FD_123175 | JGI IMG/M metagenome (GOLD analysis project Ga0163144, IMG submission 123175) | Freshwater microbial mat bacterial communities from Lake Vanda, McMurdo Dry Valleys, Antarctica - Oligotrophic Lake LV.19.BULKMAT1 | ecosystem: Environmental > Aquatic > Freshwater >... | reverse complement strand
GCCCACATCATGCGGCGGCTTCTCCCCCACAGCAATGGGGTACTCCATGTCGACCCACCTTCCTCACCCTCCTACACTAAACTCCAGATGCTCGGTGTCTCACTCATATTGGCAGAGAGGGCGATTGCGGTGAGTGGCGGTCGGCTCAGACGCGCCTGTCGGCTGCATGCGCGGGGTCTATCCCGCCAATCAATACGTGTACCTGGTGGAGGGCACGGTCACCTCGTTTCAGGATTGACCGATTCAGCGGTGCCGTCGCCTTGTGAGGACCGTGCCGGTCAGCGGCCCCACCCTGCAGCAGCAGTGCTCTTGACTTCCTAGTGTGGTGTCCCGTTAGTTACTAGCATTATTCTTGCAGCGTCTCTGGGTATACTTGTCCTGGAGACGCTATGCCGGCCGGTCGCCCCCGCTCGTTCGACATCACGCTGACGCCCGAGACGCAGGCGCAGCTCGAGACGGTCGCCCACTCGCGCTCGCTGCCTGCCGGGTTCGTACGGCGCGCCCGAGTGATCCTGCTCTCTGCCACGGGTCTGGCGAATCGCGACATCGCTGCCGACGTCCAGTTGAGCGCGCCGATGGTGGCGCACTGGCGCCGCCGCTACCACACCATGGGACTGGCCGGGTTGTACGACGCCCCGCGCTCGGGCCGGCCGCGGACGCATGACGATGACGACGTGGCGCGCCTGCTGCGCACGGTGCTGCAGACGAAACCCGCCCACGCCACGCAGTGGAGTACGCGCAGTGCCGCGGCCAAGACCCGGATCAGCAAGAGCACGGTGCAACGGTACTTCCTGTTGTTCGGCGTCCAGCCGCACCGGGCGAAACACTTCAAGCTCTCGCCCGATCCGTTCTTTATCGAGAAGGTCCGCGACATCGTCGGGCTCTACCTGAACCCGCCCGACAAGGCCCTCGTGCTGGCCGTCGACGAGAAGAGCCACATCCAGGCGTTGGAGCGCACGGCACCGCTCCTGCCGCTGGGGCTGGGCTACGTCGAGGGCGTCACGCACGACTATCTGCGGCACGGCACGACGACGCTGTTCGCCGCGCTCGACGTGCAGCGCGGCGACGTCTTCACCCAGTGCAAGCGCCGGCACCGCCATCAGGAGTTCCTCGCCTTTCTCCGGCATGTGGACACGCAGATCCCGCCCCAACTCGACGTGCACCTCATCCTCGACAACTACGCCACGCACAAGCATGCCACGGTGCGTGCCTGGGTGGCCCGCCATCCGCGCTATCACGTCCACTTCACCCCGACCTATAGTTCGTGGCTCAACCAGGTCGAGATCTGGTTCGGCCTGATCACGCGGCAGGCCATCCGCCGCGGCTCGTTCCGGACCGTCCGCCAACTCATCCAGCGGATCGAGGCGTACGTAGCGCACTACAACCGGACGTCGCGCCCGTTCACATGGACCGCGACCGCAGACGCGATCCTCGCCAAGCTCGCCCGACTTGCGAAAGTAATTGCCGGGACACCACACTAGGGCGGAATATATGATGTGCCTCGTGTAGGCTCGCGCGATTCTTTCGCGCGCACAATGCGTCGCCGTTTACCCCGGCCCTGCGTGCCCACTGTGATGTGGTGCGCCGGGCTTTTTGCGTCTGTGTGTGTCGTTGCGAGACACATTCCCGTACCCGCCTGCAAGAATCTGGAAGGGAGGCACAATGACTGCCTGCGATGAATCGTTGCTCCCACTCGCCCGCGCCGCCGAACGCTCTGGGTTGAGCTATACCACCCTCTACGGCGCTGGCCTCCGAGGGCATATCCGGCTTAGACGATTGGGCGCCGGGTCTTGGTCCCGGTCGGTGACTTGGAGGCGTTCACGGCGAGGGTGGGCCAAGCGGCAGCCGAGAATACAATGCGGCGGGAACCGAACGGATGAATAGCCGGTCGCTTCCTTGCGCCGCTGCGGAATACGCAGCCAAGGGGTGGCGTGTATTTCCACTGCGACCGCAGACGAAGCGACCGCTCTTACCGGGCAGTTTCAAGGGGGCGAGCGCTGATCCCGCTCAGGTGGCAAGGTGGTGGGGGGAGAATCCATGCGCCAATATCGGCCTTGCCCCCGCTGCTTCGGGGCTCTTGGTGTGCGATGTAGACAGCCTCGAAGCTGACAGGCTCGCCATGAGCCTCGGGCTATGTGCTGAGCCCACGCTCACGGCCCAGACCGGGCGTCGGTATCTCGCCGAATGGCACCAGAAGTACTATGGCGAAGCCCGCCACCTGTACTACACCACAAGTCTGCCTCCCGAGGGAGTTTTGCGGGAGCTCGGCAATCCCAAGATCGGCGGCGTGCTCGAGGTAAAGGCAGGGGCCGGATACGTCGTGCTTTCCCCCTCGGTCCATCCCGATTCGGGAGCACGCTACGAGTGGCACGAGGTGATTGAACCGATTGCGCTACCTCCCAAGGCGATCGAGGCGCTGAAGGAGTTGTGCGCCAGGTCTCGCAGCCGTGCGCCCGCAGTTACACACGCGTCAATCCTCGAGGGTCGCCGTACCACGACACTGCTCAGCTACGCGGGTGCCATGCGGCGAATCGCAATGTCGCGCGAAGCGATTGAGGCCGCGCTCCTTCTCGAGAACATGGCACGGTGCCAGCCACCGCTTGAGGAAGCCGACATATCCAGAATCGTACGGGGCATTCAGCGCTACCCAGGCGGGGATGTGGCCGGGGGTCGGCTCGCGCTCACCCGCGTCCCTGAAGGAGCCGAGGGGGACGCTCGCGTCACGGAGACTGCGGCCCTCCCGGTGCTGGTGGCACTGGGCCGCTACGCCAATCGCGACACTCACCTCGCATGGCCTAGCGCTAAGACTCTCGCGAAGCGATGCGAGGTATCTCCGCGCACTGTCCAGCGCGCGCTTAAGCTTCTCGCACTGCTTGGCTTTATCGGGCGCGTGTCTGGCTCGCCTGGTCGGACAATTCAATACAAGCTCCTCTCTGACCCTGCCCCTAGAACACTCCAGCGTATTCGGACCGTCATAGTCTCACTCGAGACATGGCACACGCTCGCGCGGCGGGCGTTCTACCCGCCCCCGGTTATTTGGCGACTTGCCGCCCTCCGCTCAAGGCTCCTGATCTACGACACAGCTATGTCGCAGGTTGATGGTCGGACAAGTGAGCCAGCCAAGGTAGGGAGTGTGTCCGCGCCGCTGGACCTACGACACCAGAGTGTCACCCTAACAGTGCTGTTAGGGGAGGGGGGAGAGCGCGGGGATGAAGGGCGGGCAGTGGAAGGTCGGAGTGGTGGCTCTGCGCAGTCGAAGGGTGTCGGTAGGCGCTCTGGAGCGCAGCGATGGAAAGTGGCGAGCTAGTGTGTTCGGAGTCGGTAGCCAGGGTGCTCGCGCGTTGGCGGGAGGAGTGCGTGATCCTCCGCCAGCGCGGGGCGGCGTTGCAGGCGGACGTGCTGGAAAGTGCGGCGGCGGATGTGGAGACCGCCCTGACCGTGGCGGCCACAGAGAACGTCACGCTGGCCGAAGCAGCGCGCCTCTCGGGCTATTCAGCGGATGCCCTGGGCCGGATGGTCCGAGCCGGAACCCTTCGAAACCTTGGCCGGCGGGGAGCCCCAAGGGTCCGAGTGGCGGACCTGCCCCGGAAGGCCCATGTTGCAGGTGCTCCCCGGCAGACAGCGCGGCCACGGCTCATGACCGAAGGGGGGCGCTGATGGCGCGCATCCGGAAGCAGCAGGGTTACCAGGCAGGCGAGAAGGGCATCAATCGGGTACGGGTGTACTTGCACCACGGCGGAAGGCTCTTCCTCGAGTGGCGGCGCGAAGGCCGGAAGTTACGGCGGTCCTTGGGCCATTCCGATTGGGGGCAGGCGAAGCGGGAGGCCGATGAGCTAGCTGCCCAGTTACGCCGCCCCGATCAACGGGAACCCGTCTCCCTCGCCACGCTCTTTGAAAACTACTTGCGTGAAGTGACTCCCACGAAAGGGCGGCGGAAGCAGCAGCACGACCGCCGCACCGTCGCCCTGATGCTCCGAGCATTCGGCGGGGCACGGCTGGCGGCGGACCTGACCCATCGGGACGCGGCCCGGTACGCCGAGCATCGGCGGCGGCTCGGGGATTTGCGGCCCCGCTCGGGCGATGCCCCTCCGCCTCCTGTTGGGGCGCGGATGATCGCCTACGACCTGCACTTCCTGCGGGCCGTGCTCCATTGGGGCGTCGGGGCGGGGTGGCTGGACCGCAACCCGCTCGCGGGCTACCGGATCACTGAGGAAGCGAACCCCAAGCGCCCCGTATTCACTGAGGCGCAGTTTCAGAAGTTGCTCGGGGTCGCGGACACCTTCCCGCCCGCATTCCGGTTGCTGCTCGAGCTGCCCCACGAAACCGGGCACCGCATCGGGGCGCTGCTGGCCCTCCGCTGGAGCGATGTGGACTTCGCGGCGGGTCGGGTGACGTGGCGGGCGGCGTCGGACAAGATCGGATGGGAACACACCACACCGCTCACCACGACAGCTCGGGCGGCGTTGGAGGCGTACAGGGCGCGGTGCCCTGGTATCGGGGAGTCGTTGGTGTTTCCCGGTAGTCGCCACCTCTGTCGGGATTGGATGCAGCGGGCGCAGAAACGGGCAGGGTTGGTGCCAGAGAAAGGCAGGGGCTGGCATGCGTTGCGGCGACACTTCGCCAGCGAGCTGCGGCACGTCCCGCTCCGCGACCTCTGCGACCTCGGCGGGTGGAAGGATTCCAACACCGTCGTGAAGTGCTACCAGCGGCCCAGCGAGGACGCACAGGTGGCGGCCCTGGCCACCCGAAAAGTGCTGAACGGGTAAGCAACGGACACCCGAACGGACACCTCCACCCCAATAATCACGCAAGTAGAAACCCCATTCAGTCCTATAGGACCAAACGGGGCATGTAGTTGCAGTGTATGGGCGATGAGGGGCTCGAACCCCCGACCTCGCGCATGTGAGGCGCGCGCTCTAACCAGCTGAGCTAATCGCCCGAGGGGCCGAAAACCTAAGCGAGCCACGTGGGCCCGGCAACCCCGGCGGGGCCGCGGAACCGCGCCGCGCTATCCGCGAGCCGCGAGGACCTCCTCGGGCGACACGGTCGCCACGCCGGCCCGGGCGACCTCGACACTGGCCGCGAGGTTGGCCAGCTCCGCCGCCTCGATGGCGGTGGCCCCGGCCGCCAGCGCCGAGGCAACCCACGCCGTAACGGTGTCCCCGGCACCCGACACGTCGAACACTTCGCGGGCCAGGCTGGCAATGAGATGCGGTGCCGGGGCGCCGTCGCGACTCACCAGCACCATGCCGCCCGCGCCGAGGGTCAGCAGCAGGTGTGCGACCTGGAGCCGAGCCACGGCGGCGGCGAGATCGCTGGCAGAGCCGAGGTCAATTCCCGGAATCACCTGGCTCAGCTCCCGCCGGTTGGGCTTGAACACCGTGGCGCCGGCGTACTCGAAGAATGAGTGGTACTTGGGGTCCACCACGATGGGCACCGCCCGGGCCGTGGCCGCGGTCATGGCGGCGCGAATCAGCGACGGCGCCAGCAGCCCCTTGTTGTAGTCCTCGAAAACCACCGCATCGGCGGTGGCGATCGCCTCCAGCGCGCGCGTGATGACCTGCTGGAGCGGCTCAGGCTCCAGCGGCCGGTCGGTTTCTTCGTCAATCCGCACCAGTTGCTGGCCCCGCGCCACCACCCGGGTCTTGGTGGTGGTCGGGCGGCTGGGCAGGGCCAGGAGGCCCGCCGTGCCGATCCCCGAGGCCGCGGCCAGGGCGGCGAGCGCCTCGCCATCCCGATCCTGGCCGATCACGCCGACCAGCGTCGCTTTCCCCCCCAGCGCGGTCACGTTGGCGGCAACGTTCGCCGCCCCGCCCAGCGCCAGGCGCCGCTCGGTGACCGACACCACCGGCACAGGCGCTTCCGGTGAAATCCGGTCGGTGTCACCGACCAGGTAGCGGTCGAGCATGCAGTCACCGATCACCACCACCTGGCGCCCGCGCATGTCCTGGAGCAGGCTGGCCAGCCGGGTGCGCGGCAGGCGCTCCGTGCCGAGGGGTGCCGCCATGCTAGAATCCTCCTCGCGTATCGAAGCCGATCGTGGCCTGCAGCCGTCCCGCAAAGTCGGTGCGGCTCCGGCCCCGCTGATGTCCCGCGTTCTCCACCTGCTGGATCCCGGCGCTCCCCGTGAGCCTCACCGCGCCCTGCCGGCCGCTCACCGCGACCGCGCCCCGCCAGGTGCGCTCGGTAATGCCGATATGAAGGAACGGAGTGTCCCCGGCGGCGGTGCCGGTGGGCCAGGGAGCGCCGATGCGGCCCTCGCCCTGCCGCAGCAGGGTGAACTCCGGCTCGGCCAGCCAGTGGCGGGTGAGCGGCAGGGAGAGTCGCAGGATCACCTGATCATTGTCGGCAAAGGAGCGCCCCAGCCCAACCCCCTGGTCGGTAAACGCCTCGAACGGGTTCGCGGTACGGAAGGCCAGGCTGGAGGCCTGGGTGTACCCGGCCCGCCAGGCGATCCTGGGTGTCAGCGCTCCCGTTGCCATCAGGGTGAACGCGTAGCGGTCGGGGTAGCGGGTGGGCCCGCTGCGATTCTGGTACTGGAAGTCGTCCAGCGCCAACTGGGCGTGCAGGGTGGTGCGCCCTCCCACCCGCCAGCGCGCGTCCACGCCAACCATCACATTCCCCTCCGCGCCGAGGCCGTACTGATTGGCCAGCAGCAGCAGGGTGACGGGATTGCGGTAGCGGCCATCAAAGGTGCGGTCCTGTCCCGCGAGGATCACCGTCTCCCACAGGCCCAGCTGGAGCCGGCGGCTGAGGTTCAGGTCGATGCGGTGGGCAAAGAAATAGCGATGCACCACCGCGCCGGTACTGTCGGTGGCGTCCGCCAGGGTCAGCGCGTGCGACCGGAGCCGGAGCCGGTCGTTGCCGATCTCGACGGCCAGTTCCGGTCTGGGGTAGCCGTAGTTGCTGAGCGGTATGCCCGGCAGGCCGACCGGCCCCCAGTTGCGGTCCATCTGCCCGTAGAAGAGCCGGATCCACCGCCACTCTCCCAGGATGTACCCCTCGGCGTGGCGACCGGTAATGCTGAGGTCCCGCCGCCCAGGCCAGTCGGGGTCATCCTTGAGCCGCGGTTCGATCGCGGGCCGGGAGACCAGCGCGAACGGACCGAAGATGGCGGCCAGCGGCGCCTCGACGTAGGGCCGCACGCCATCCCTGCCCGCCCGGTGCAGCGGATCCCGGCGCGCCTCGGTGTAGCCCTGTGCCCCGCCGTGGAGGCCCGCTTCCCAGTGCGCTTCCAGCGAATCCTCCCGCCACGCCCGGCGGAGTTCCGCCCCCAGCAGCGAGTCCCGCAGGGTGCCGCGGGCCAGGCCGCTGTCAATGGCGCGCAGCGCGTCGGCGCGACGGATGGGGCGGACGCTGGGCGAGGGGTCGTCAATGTCGCCCAGGGCCACGAGGTGCTCCAGGGCCGGCAGCCGCGGATCGTCCAGGGGGATGTAGCGGGAGGCCTGTGCGGCAAGCAGCCCGGGCACGACCAGCATCGCGGAGAGCAGTCGGACGGTAGCGGGCATGGCCCAAGATAATCAGCCCGCCGTTATCTTCCGCCCCATGAGTTCCGATTTCCGGGTGGTCTCCACTCGTGGCGGCGTGGTCGAGTCGGTTCACCGGGTCTCGGTCGCGGTGGTGGAATCCTCGGGGCGGATGATCGCCAGCGCCGGCGATCCCGAGATTCTGACCTTCTGGCGCTCCGCCGCCAAGCCGTTTCAGGCGCTTCCGGCCGTGGCCGACGGCGCGGCCGACCGCTTCGGCTTTACCCCGCGCGAACTGGCCCTTCTCTGCGCCTCGCATTCCAGCGAGCCGGTGCATGTAGAGGTGGCCGAGGGGATGCTGCGCAAGCTGGGGCTGCCCGAGAAGGCCCTCGCGTGCGGGCCGCACCCGCCGCTCTCGCCGGCCGTGCACGAGCACGTCCTCCGGCACGGGATTACGATGTCGCCGCGGTGGAGCAACTGCTCGGGGAAGCACGCCGGGATGCTGAGTCTGGCGCTGGTCCACGACTGGCCACTGGCGGGGTACGAGCAGGCGGCCCACCCGGTGCAGCAGCGCATCCTGTCGGAAATTGTCCGCTGGACCGACTGGCCTGCAGAGCGGATGGCCTTCGGCGTAGACGGCTGCACCGTGGTGGCGTACGGGCTGCCCCTTGGGGCCATGGCGCTGGCCTATGCCCGCCTGGCCGTGAGCCGGGAGGCCCCCATGCGCCGGCTCCGGGATGCGATGTCCGCGCATCCCGAGCTGATCGCCGGCCAGGGGCGTCTGGAAACGGATCTGGGGACCGCCGGCGGGGGCGCGGTCGTCGCCAAGGTGGGCGCCGATGGTATCTTCTGCGCCGCGCTGCCGCAGGCCGGACTCGGCGTGGCCCTGAAGGTGGAGGACGGCGACATGCGGAGTTCCGGCCCGGCCCTCCTGGCGGTGCTGCGGGAGGTGGCCCAGGCCACCCCATTCGGCCTGGACATGGAAACCCTTGTTCCCGCGGTGGCTCGGCACGTCGAGCTGCCAACGGTCAATACCCGTGGCGAGCAGACCGGGGTGCTCCGCGCCGAGGGCCGGTTGCGGTTTCTGGTGCAGTGATGGCGTCGTTTGGATTGCCGGTCACAGTGGGGAGGAACGTTACACTCATGGCCAAGCAGGACCAGCTGGATCCACCGACCCTGACCCTGGTGCGGTTTGCCGCCGCCGTGGCCCAGGGAGACGAGCCCGAGCTGCGGAACCGGGCTGCCGCCTGTCGGAGCGGACAGGTGCCGGTGACGTGGATAGATGAAATGTTGCTCCAATCGGTCTTGATGACCGGGTATCCGCGGACCCTGATCGCCTTTGCCATCTGGAGAAAGGTCGGGCGGGTGCCCGCACCCCCGACGGATCCCGACTCGAGTTATGCCCACCTGGCAGAGTGGACCCGGCGCGGCGAAGAAACCTGCGGGGTGGTGTACGGCGCCAACTACAAGAGGCTCCGGCAGAACATCCAGGGCCTCCATCCGGCCCTGGATGCCTGGATGATCACCGAAGGCTACGGCCGCACCATGTCCCGGCCCGGGCTCGACCTGCTGCGGCGGGAGCTGTGCATCGTGGCGCAGACTGCCGTCATGGAGGCGCCCCGCCCGCTGCACTCCCATCTCCGGGGGGCGCTCCACGCCGGGGCCAGCTTCGGGCAGGTGGAAGCGGTCCTGTCGGTCGTCAATCCGCTGCTCTCGTACGACCATTGGAAAAAGGTGAAGGAATTGTGGCAGACGGTTCAGGACGCGTGGGCGGAAGAATGAGGATGGTTCTCCATGTTCGTTGATCACGTCTCCATCAAGGTCCTCGCCGGTGCCGGCGGCAGCGGGGCCAGCTCCCTCGCGCGCTTCAAGTACAAGCCCAAAGGCGGGCCCGATGGCGGAGACGGCGGCGACGGAGGCTCCATCTACGTCCAGGGGGATGCCAACCTCGCCACCCTGCTCGACTATCGCTATCACACGGTCTGGAAGGCGGAGCGCGGCCAGCACGGGAAGGGCAAGAACATGACCGGTGGCAGCGGCGATGATCTCTACCTGCCAGTGCCGCCCGGCACCGAGATCCGTGACGGCGGGACGGGGGAACGGCTCGGAGAGGTGCTCCAGGGGGGCGATACCCTGCTCATCGCCAAGGGTGGGAGGGGTGGGCGCGGCAACGCCCGGTTTGCCACCGCCACCCACCGCACGCCGAGAGAATGGGAACCCGGAGAGGAGGGCCAGGAGCGGGCCATCGAGCTGACCCTGAAGCTGATCGCCGATGTGGGCCTGGTCGGGGAGCCCAACGCCGGAAAATCCACGCTGCTCTCCGTGATCTCCGCGGCCCGGCCCAAGATCGCCGACTATCCCTTCACCACACTGGAACCGAATCTCGGAGTCGTCGGGCTGTCGGGACACCGCACCTACGTGGTGGCGGACATTCCCGGCATCATCGAGGGCGCCCACGCCGGGAAGGGCCTCGGATTGCGGTTCCTGCAGCATGTGGAACGCACCCGGATCCTGGCCTTCCTGGTGCCGCTCGACAGCCCCGATCCGCAGAAGGTCTACGACCAGCTCCGCCACGAGATCGCCGCCTACAGTGAGGCGCTCGCCGGGAAGCCGCACCTCGTCCTACTCAGCAAGCGGGACCTCCTGCCGGAGGGGGACGCCCTTCCCGGACTCACCGCGCCCCAGTCCATGGGCCTGCTGGCCTGCTCCTCGGTAGCCGGCGCCGGACTGGAGGAGGTCAAGGAGTACCTGTGGAAATCCGTGCAAAGCGCGCGTAAGGCCGACGCCGAGGCCACGGCCCTGGCCAGGGATGAGGGGGCATGGCCGTAGACCCGGAACGCGCCGCCTACGTGGCGCTCGCGCTGGTGCCGGGGATCGGTCCCGCGCGCCTGGCCCGCCTCCTCGAACACTGTCACACCGCACTCGGCGCCTGCTCGGCGCCGTTTGCGTTTTTATGTGCCATTCCTGGAATTTCGAGCGCTGCCGCCTCAGCGATCGCCGCCACGTCTCCCGCCGAAGGGGAGCGGGTGCTGGAACAGGTGGATGGTCTGGGTGCCCGGTGCCTGCTCATGGGAGATCCAGAGTATCCCCAGGAGTTGCGGGAGATCCCCGATCCACCCCCGGTGCTGTTCGCGTCAGGAAACCTCGCCGCGCTGTGCCGGCCGGCCACTGCCATCGTCGGCAGCCGCAACCATTCGCCGTACGGCATGGTGGTCGCCAGGCGGGTGGCCCGGGCGGCGGCCGCCGCCGGGATCACCGTCGTCAGCGGGATGGCCAGGGGACTCGACGCGGTGGCTCACTCCGAAGCCCTCGACGCCGGCGGCCCGACCATCGGCGTGCTGGGCAACGGCCTGGGGGTCATCTACCCTGCGGCCAATCGGACCTTGTACGAGCGGGTCGCAGCGCATGGTCTGCTGCTGACGGAGTTTCCGCCGGGAGAACGGCCCATGGCGCACTCCTTCCCACGCCGCAACCGCATCATCAGCGGCCTGGCCCGGGTGACCGTGGTGATCGAGGCTGCCGAGGGATCCGGCACCCTGATCACGGTGGGCACCGCGCTGGCACAGGGCAGGGACGTGATGGCCGTACCCGGCCCCATTACCAGCCCGACCTCGGTCGGCACCAACCGCCTGATTCGCGACGGGGCAGAGCCCCTGCTCGATGTCGGGGATCTGCTGGCGCACTATCCCGAGGCCATGGGCCCGGCGGACCCCGGCGATACCGCGGCCGTCGGAGGCGTCAACCCGGTTCCGCCACCGATCGCGACCGTTTCAATACCAGTCCCCATCCCTGATGGACTCTCCCCGGCGGAGCAGCGGATGGCGGAACTGCTCCAGGCGGGGCCGCTCGCGCTGGATGCGTTGATTCAGCGCCTGGCGCTGTCGCCGGCCCAGGCGCTGGTGGCGGTCTCGGGACTGGAGCTGCGGGGGGTGGCCAGCCACGAGCGGGGGCGGATCGGCTGGAAAGTTGAAGGGGAGGCAAGTCGTGCTAGATTAAAATCGTGACCGTCCCCACCCTGCCATGACCGCCCCCACCCACCCCACCTGCGTTCGATGCGGTGAGCCGATCACGCCCGGCGCCCGCTTCTGCATGAAATGCGGCTCGGATGTTTCGGGGGAGCAGGGGGCGGTGGCCACGGCCATGCTGCCGGCGGCCATGGAGCGGGACGCCAACGACGCGCTGCTGGAGGCGTTGCGGCAGGCCACGATCGGCGAATACGAGGTCCACAAGGAACTGGGCCGCGGCGGCATGGCCACGGTCTACCTGGCCCATGACATCGCGCTGGACCGGAAAGTCGCCATCAAGGTGATGTCGCCGGCCCTGCTCATGATGGGGGAGGGGATGGCCGAACGGTTCAAGCGCGAGGCGCGGACCGCGGCCAATCTCAGCCATCCCAACATCATCCCCATCTACACCGTCAAGAGCGCCGGCAAGACTCTCTTCTTTGTCATGAAGTTCGTGGCCGGCCGGTCGCTGGAGTCGATCATCCACGAGATCGGGCCCATCCCGATCCCGGTCACCCGGGCCATCCTGCAGCAGGTCGGTACCGCCCTCGGCTACGCCCATCGCAACGGCATCGTGCACCGGGACGTGAAGCCCGCGAACATCATGATTGATGAAGAGGGCTGGTCGGTGGTCACCGATTTCGGCATCGCCAAGGTGGCCGAGAACCGGGGGCTGACCATGACCGGGGTCGCGGTCGGCACGCCCTCGTACATGAGCCCGGAGCAGTGCGCGGCCAAGGACATCACCGGCGCGTCGGACCAGTATTCGCTCGGCGTGGTGGCGTACGAGATGCTCACCGGCAAGCAGCCGTTCGAGGGCGACTCGGCCATGTCCATCATGTTCCAGCACTTCCACGAGCAGCCGAAGCCGATTCAGGAAATGCGCACCGATACTCCGCCGGCGCTGGCCGCGGCGGTGATGCGGATGATGGAGAAAGCGCCTGACAAGCGCTGGGCATCCATGGAGGAGGCCATGGGCGCGCTGGGCGCCCAGCCCCTGGCCCACGACGATCCGGAACAGCTGCACCTCATCGAGGTGGTCCGGCGGGGCTCCAATCGAGAACTCCTTCGGGGCACCACGCCCCCGACCAGTCCGGTGCCGCCCGCCAAGACCCGGCCGATCGCGGAGGCGGCCACCACGCCGATTCCCGCCGCCAGGATCGTGGGGCTCACGATCTCCCCCGGCCGGAGCGACCTGCATGTCGGAGATACGCTCTCCCTGACCGCGACACCGCGCATTGCCGGAGGCACCAGCGCGGGTGGGACGGTCACCTGGGCGTCCTCGGACCCCGCCATCGCGTCCGTGACCGGCGCAGGAGTCGTCACCGCACATGCGCCCGGGACCGTCGTGGTCACCGGTACCTGTGATGGAGTCCGCGGCACCGCCGATATCGCGGTTACCCGGGTCCCGGTCGCCAGCGTCCAGATCGAGCCCGATGAGCCCAGCCTGGTCGAAGGCGGCACCCTCCAGCTGGTGGCCCAGCTTCGGGACCGCCACGGGGCGGTGGCGCGGGACCGGGAGGTTCGCTGGAGTGCCGAGCCGGCGCATGTCGTGGCGGTGACCGCTTCCGGCCTGGTAACGGCAACCCGGGAAGGGGTCCTCGAGGTCACCGCCGAGTGTGAGGGCGTCCGCGGCAGCACCCGCGTCCGGGTTACCCCCCCGCCGGTGGCATCGGTGCGGATCGCGCCTGCGAGCGGCGCCGTTACCACGGGTGAGGCCCTGAGTCTGAGCGTCGCGCTCTCCGACGCTCGCGGTGGCGCGCTCCAGGGCCGGTCGGTGACCTGGCGCTCCAGCGCCGAGAAGGTCGCGACCGTCTCCGCCCAGGGCGTTGTGACCGGGGTCGCCGAGGGGTCGGCCGAGATCAGCGCCGAGGCCGAAGGCCAACGGGCCGTGGCAATGATCACGGTGGCGCCCGTCGCCGTCGCCTCGGTGACGATCGTCCCGCCCAAGCCGCTGCTTGTGGGCGAGCGGGTGGGGCTGGAGGTGGTCGTGAAAGGGGCCGGTGGGCAGGCGCTGCCGGGGCGGGCGGTGAAGTGGGCCAGCAGTTCGCCCGGCGTCGCCACAGTCACCCAGAACGGTCAGCTTACTGGGATGGCCGTCGGCAGTGCCCGCGTCACCGCCGAGAGTGAGGGCAAGAGCTGGACGGTCACGGTCAACGTCCAGCCGGTGCCCGTGGCCGCGGTGGTGCTTGAGGGAGTGCCGCAGTCGCTGGTTGCCGGCGCCGGCGCGACCCTCCGGGCCGTGGTGCGGGACGCGAAGGGGACCGTACTCACCGGGCGTGACGTGAAGTGGGAGAGTAGCCGCCCCAAGGTCGCCAGTGTGACGCCGGCCGGCGCGCTCACCGCGCATGCCCCGGGCGAGGCGGTGATCACCGCTTCCAGCGAGGGCAAGTCCGCGCAGGCCACGATCACAGTGACCGCCGCCCCAGTGGCGGTGGAGGCCCGGACCGAGTTCCTGGCGCCGGTGGCGGAAGCCCAGGTCACCGTTGCCATTCCCGCCCCGCCGCCCCAGCGGCCCGTGGCCCCGGCACCGGTCCCGGTCGCGGCACCAGTGCCGCATGCGGCCAGCGCCGAGCCGGCACCCGCGCCCCGGCGGGGCAAACTGATCGCCGTGCTCGCCGGAGTCGCAGTACTGGCAGGAGTCGCCTTCGTCGCCCTGCGTGGGGGCGGCGGTGAGCCGATTCCGCCGGCGCCCGTTCCTCCGCAAGTGATCGTGCCCGTGGCGGTGCAATCCGTGGCCGTGGCGGGGCAGAGCGGCCCCCTGACGGTGGGACGGACCCTGCAGTTGGCGGCCGTGGTCAAAGGTCCCGCGGGCGAGGAGTTGAGCAGCCGCACGGTCCAGTGGACCTCCAGCGATGCCGCAGTGGCGGAGGTCTCGGCGATTGGCGCGGTCACCGCCCGGAAGGCTGGCACGGCCACGATCACCGTCGCCAGTGAGGGGAAGTCGGGCAGCGTGACGCTCAGCGTCGTGCCGCCGGACGCCGCTCCCGTCGACCAGCCGGCCGCCGTGGCCAGCGTGGCCCTGGCCGGTCCGGTGAACCGCACGGTGGATGTCGGAGAGACGGTTCAGCTGGTGGCTACGCTCAAGGATGGGAAGGGCACCGTCCTGACCGACCGGACCGTGGTATGGACCACCACCGATCCCAACGTCGTGGTTGCCTCCTCCAGCGGGCTAGTCACCGCCGCCGGCCCCGGCACGGCGCGGGTCCTCGCCAACAGCGAGGGAAGGAGTGCCGAGGCCCGCTTCACCGTCAGGCCTCCGCCGCCGCCCGTGCCGGTTGCGGTGGCCAGTGTGAGCCTCGCTCCGCAGGAGCCCGAGATCTCGGTCGGGAGCACGGTCCAGCTGACGGCCACGGCCCTGGATGCTGGCCGCAACGCGCTGGCGGATCGCGCCGTCACGTGGCAGTCCTCCGAAGATCGCATCGCCCGGGTGGATGGGCAGGGACTGGTCAGCGGCGCCGCCAAGGGCACTGCCACGATCACGGCGTCCTCGGAAGGAAAATCGGCCGGCACCCGGGTGACCGTGAACGTGGCGACGGTGGCCGTGTCGTCGGTGGCGATCACGGCCCTGGTCAAGAGCCTCAAGGTGGGCGAGACCACCACCTGGACCGCGGCCGCGCGGGACAAGGGTGGCAAGCCCCTGGACGACCGCACGGTCAGCTGGTCCTCGGGTGCGCCCGCCATCGCCACCGTGAACGGCGCCGGCGTGATCACCGCGGTGGCTCCCGGCACGGCGGTGATCCGGGCCGAATCCGAGGGCAAGAATGACTCCGACCGCCTCACGGTGGCGGCCGCGCCGGCGCCTCCGCCCGTCGTCGTCACGCCCACGCCCACGCCGACCCCGACCCCGACCCAGCCGCCGCCGGTTTCGACCGCCGCGGGCAATCTGCTTCCCCGCCGGGGGGTGCAGGCGGGCGGCACCTGGTCCTGCGGAATCGCGGCGGCGGGGGCGGTCTGCTGGGGTGCGGGACAGAGCGGCTTGACGGCCGTCGAGGGCACCAGCGGCGCCACCAGCGTGACCACCGGAAGAGCCCACGCCTGCGCCCTGCTGGCGGGCGGGCAGGCCGTCTGTTGGGGAGACGACCGGGTGGGCCAACTTGGGGACGGCGGCGGCAAGGCACCCACGGGGGCGGTGGAGGTCGCCGGGGGGCTGAGCTTCAGCAGCATCAGAGCGGGGGCGCAGCATACCTGCGGCATCGCCGGCGGCAAGGCCTATTGCTGGGGCCGGGGCCGCGATGGCCAGCTCGGGGAGGGCAGTATCAGCGATCGGAGCCGGCCGGTTGCCGTGAAGGGCGGAAAGAGCTTCAGCCTGATCAGCGCCGGGGGAGATCACACCTGTGCCATCACCGCCGTCGGACAGGCGTACTGCTGGGGCGAAGGCTTCTCCGGGCAGCTCGGCTTCGGCGCACAGGAGTCGCAGCGCGAGCCGATCGATGTCAGCGGAGGGCTCAAGTTCAGCCGGATCTCCGCCGGTGCCAAGCACACCTGTGCCCTCACGACGGCGGGCAAGGCCTACTGCTGGGGCGCCAATGAATCGGCCCAGGTGGGAGACGGCTCCAAGAACGACCGCACCCAGCCCCAGGCGGTGAACGGCACCGGCACCTATACCGAGATCGCCGCGGGGGGCGGCCATAGCTGCGCCTTGGGCGGCGCGGGCGAGATGTCCTGCTGGGGGGAAAACAGCGCCGGCCAGCTCGGCGACGGCAGCAAGTCGGGCCGGGACAAACCGGTCCCGGTCGGCGGCGGGATGACCTTCACCAGCGTCTCCACCGGTGACGCCCATACCTGCGGCCTGACTCGGGCTGGCGAAGCCCTCTGCTGGGGCCGCAACGACAAGGGCCAACTGGGAGACGGCGGCACCGCGGCACGGGGGACGCCGGGGCCGGTGCGGCCATAGCACGCCGGGGGCTACCGCCAACGACACAGGCGCGCACCGGAGTGCGCGCCTGTGTCGTTGGCGCGACCTCCCGCTAGTTGCCGCCGAGCGGCACCCCCACACTGAACACCAGATCCGACTGGAGCTTGCCGGGATAGAAACCTTGTGAGGCGTTATCTCCCTTATCCGGGTCAAAGCTGTAGAAATTCCCTTCGGCGCGGATCGAGATGGGAAAGCGAGGGGTCACGTTGGCGCGCAGGCCGATGCCCGCTACAGCGCCGAAGCTGGTGAGCTTGCCATCAAGGCTGGGGTCGTCCCAGAAATCGCCACCGTGATTGACTACAATGGCTCCGACGATCAGGCTGAGATTGCTGCGTCGTGGCTTGAAGACCGCCCGCAGGCTTCCGATAATGACGTTGCCCTTACCGGTGGTCGCCGCATCGAAGGGCGGAACAGCATCCGCGATCACGAACCGCACATTACTGCGCGCGAAGCCGAATGAGCCTTCGGCGGCCAGGGTGGCGCCAAGGGGGATCGCCAGCCGGATTCCCGCCATCGCGGTATTCTCCTGACTCACCGTGATGTTGGTGGTGCCGCTGCCGCCGATCACCGACAAGTCGAAATCGTCGTTGTAGAAGTCACTGATCGCGAAGTAACTGCCGAGCCACGGAGTGATCTCGAAGCGATTCTGGGCTGACAGCGCGGTGGGCGCTCCCAGCGTGGCGAACACCATGGCCGCGGAGACGTGCTGGCGCATCGAGGTAGCAAAGGACACAGAACCCCCTGATCGAAGGAAGGCTGGACACGGCCGGATTAGACGCCCCGGCGGATGGGCCAACAATGCCGCATCAAGTCGGGAGTGTCAACTAGGCCACTCGCTGCTCGGCGACAAAGCCGCAGGGTAGATTGAAGTTCGCGATGTCGCCGCTATCATCAGTGGAGTCCGCCGCCCCCCCCAATGCACCTCTACCTCCACGTCCCCTTCTGCGCCCGGCGCTGCGGCTACTGCGATTTTGCCATCGCCGTGCGCCGGGATGTCCCGTCGGCGGAGTACGCCGACGCCGTGCTGGCGGAGTGGCGTCGCTGGCGGGACGACTCGCGGTGGGGGGCCTTTCCGGCCCTGCAGACGCTCTACGCCGGTGGAGGGACCCCCTCCCGTCTGGCCCCCGAGGCGCTGCACCGCATCGTCGAGGGCATCACCGCGGACCGGCCGCTGGCTCCTGGCGCCGAGGTCACCCTCGAGGCCAATCCCGAGGACGTCTCCGCCGACCGGGCGCGCGCCTGGCGGGCGGCCGGTATCAACCGGGTCTCGCTCGGGGTGCAGTCCTTCGACCCCGCGGTGCTGCACTGGATGCACCGCACCCACACCGCCCAGGATGTTCCGCGGGCGGTGTCCGCGATCCGGGACGCGGGCATCGCCAACCTCTCCCTGGATCTCATTTACGCGCTGCCGGCGGAACTGAACCGCGACTGGGCCTGGGATCTCAACCTGGCCCTGGCGCTCGAGCCGGATCATCTGTCCCTGTATGGCCTGACGGTGGAGCCGCACACCCCGTTGGGGCGCTGGGTGGATCGCGGGGAGGTGCGCCCGACCTCGGACGAGCGGTACGTGGAGGAATTTCTCCTGGCCCATGCTCGCCTCACCGGCGCCGGGTTCCGCCACTACGAAGTCTCCAACTACGCCTGGCCCGGACGGGAGGCGGTGCACAACGCCGCCTACTGGCGCCGGGCTCCCTACCTCGGCCTGGGGCCGTCGGCCCACAGCGCGGTGGGGGATCGCCGCTGGTGGAATGTCCGGGAATGGGCCGCGTGGAGCCATGCCATTCAGGGCGGTGCGAGCGGCGTGGCCGGAGAGGAGCGATTGGAGCCTGCGGCGGTCGCCGTGGAGGACCTCTATCTCGGTCTTCGGACCGACGGCGGCGTCCCGCTCGATGCGATCGGTGCACCCCTCGTCCGGAGCTGGCTCGACGCGGGCTGGGCCTCCCAGGCCGGCGGTCGCCTCCGCCTGACCGCGGAGGGCTGGCTCCGGCTGGATGCGCTGGTGGCGCAGGCCGCAGGCTAGCGCGCGCCGGCCGCCGGGCGGCGATTCCCCCGGCCCGTCGCCCCAAGCCTCGCTTTCCCTTAGATTTGCCCCATGCCGACGGAAGACCTCTCCGACCGTGAAGTCCGGGTTCTCGAAGCCGTGATCCAGGTCTATATCCAGACCGCGGAACCGGCCGGGAGCCAGACGGTCGCCCAGCAGTTCCCACTCGGGGTGTCCTCCGCCACCATCCGCAACACGATGGGAGACCTGGAGGACAAGGGGTACCTGTACCATCCCCACACCTCCGCCGGCCGCATTCCTACCGATCGCGCCTACCGCTGGTACGTGGACAACCTCACCCGCCTGGAACCGCCCAACCACGCGGAGCGCCAGCTCCTGGACGCCGAGCTGGTCCCGTCGCGGACGGCCATCGAGGAGATCCTCCGCCGGGCCGCCCAGGTCCTGGGCGTCTTGACCCAGGAGCTCGGGGTGGCGGTGGCGCCGGCCCTGAACCGGGTTGTGCTGGAGAAGCTGGACCTGGTGGCGGTCTCCTCCGAACGCCTGCTGCTGGTGTTTCACCTGAAGAGCGGCGCGGTGCGGACCATCTTCGTGCAGGTCCGGCAGACCGTGCCGGCCGAGCTGCTGCAGCGGGTGGCCCAGATCCTGAACGAACGCCTGGCGGGCCTCACCCTCCAGGAGATCCGGGCCAGCCTGGTGGACCGGCTGCGCGATGCCGAGCGTTCGGTGCACGAGCGGGAACTGCTCAACATCTTCATCGAAGAGGGAGAGGAAATCTTCGGGCTGCCCGCCGGTCCCGACTCGGTGGTCCTGGGGAGCGCCCAGATGCTGGCGGGGCAGCCGGAGTTTGCCTCCAGCGGCCGGATTCGCGACCTGCTGGAGCTGACGGAACAGCGCGAACTGCTGCAGCAGGCGCTGTCGGTGCGCCGCACCCGGGGGCTCACGGTCACCATCGGTGGGGAGAATACCGACGCCCGGCTGGGCGCCTTTACGCTGATCACCAGCTCCTATCGTTCCGGCGACCTGGCCGGGGTGATCGGGGTGATCGGCCCGACCCGCATGCCCTACGACAAGATCATCGGCCTGGTGGATCACACCAGCCGGATGGTGGAAGGATTGATGGAGTGAGCGATTTCTACACGACCCTCGGCGTCCCCCGTGATGCCGATGATGCCGACGTCAAGAAGGCCTACCGGAAGCTCGCCATGGAATACCATCCCGACCGCAACAATGCGGCGGATGCCGAGGCGCGCTTCAAGGAAATCGTGGAGGCCTACGAGGTCCTCAAGGACCCGGACAAGCGGGCCCGGTATGACCGCTACGGGGTCGCCGGGCTGGGCAACGCCGGCGCCGGCTACGGTGGCTTCCATCACGTGGACCTGACGGAAGCGCTGAACATCTTCATGCGGGATTTCGGCGGGTTCGAGTCGCTCTTCGGGGGACAGAGCCGGACCGAACAGCGCCGGGGCCAGGACATCCGGGTCAGCGCCCGGATCTCGATCGCCGAGGTGGCCCAGGGGGCGCGCCGGACCATCAAGCTCAAGACCCTGAACCGGTGCGAGGTCTGCGGCGGCGCCGGGGCCCGCAAGGGTTCCCGGCCCGCGGCCTGCGGGACCTGCGGCGGCAGCGGTGAGGTGCGGCGCGCGGCCCGGAGCATGTTCGGCCAGTTCGTGTCGGTCAGCCCCTGTCCCACCTGCCACGGAGAGGGGACCACCATCCCCCATCCCTGCGAGGAATGCCGCGGCGACGGCCGGGTGAAGGCCGACAAATCGGTGCAGGTTGATATCCCGGCAGGGGTGTCGGAGAACAACTACCTGACGTTGCGCGGCCAGGGCGCCGCCGGCCCGCGCAACGCACCCCCGGGCGATCTGCTCGTCATGATCGAGATCAAGGACGACGAGCGCTTCGAGCGGGATGGCGATAACCTGGTCATGGACCTGCCGCTCTCGTTCTCCCAGGCCGCGCTGGGCCTGGCGATCACGGTGCCGACGCCCTATGGAGACGAGCGCATCACCATTCCGGCGGGCACCCAGGGCGGCACCATCCTCAAGCTCAAGGGCAAGGGCCTGCCGCGGCTGGGTCAGGCGGCGCGCGGCGACCTGCTGATCCGGGCCCACGTGTGGACGCCCGAAACGCTCAACGAGGAACAGATCCGCCTGCTGCGCGAACTGGCCATCCACGAAGGAGAGCCACCCAAGCAGGCCCACGGATTCTGGGCTCGCCTCAAGGAAGCGCTCGGCGCGTGACCTGGATCGCGCTGGAGGTTCAACCGGGGGAAGATCGTCGCGACCTGGTGGCCGCCTGGCTCGTCACGCGGACGGGGCAGGCCATCGAAGAGCGGGCAGACGGGACGGTGGTGGCGTTCGCCCTGTCGGCCGCCGAGGCGGAGGCGGTGGCGGCCGAACTCCAGCAGCTGTTCGGGCTGGCCGTGAGCCGCCGGGAGCTGCCCGAGGTGGACTGGACCACGGCCTGGCGGGAAGGACTCGGCGCGCGCACGGTTGGCCGGGTGACGCTGGTGCCGACCTGGGTCGAGCACCGGGCCGGCCCGGGCGACTGCGTCATCACCATGGACCCTGAGAGCGCCTTCGGCAGCGGCGAACATGGCTCCACCCGGGCCGCGCTCCTGCTGCTGGATCGGTGGCTCAAGCCGGGGGACTCGGTGATCGATCTCGGTACCGGCAGCGGTATTCTGGCCATCGCCGCCGCGCGCCTCGGCGCCGGCCGGGTGGTCGGGGTCGACCTCGACCCCGAGGCCTTGCCGGTGGCGGAGCAGAACGCCGCCCGCAACGGCGTGGCCGACACGGTCAAGTTTCTCCAGGGCGACGCCGGGGCGGTCACCCCGCTGCTGGGCCCGGCCGATGTGGCCGTGTCCAACATCCTGCGGCTGGTCAACGCCTCCCTGCTGCCGGCGATTCACCGCGCCGTACGCAACGGGGGGACCGCGATCTTCTCCGGCATGGAGACGGCGGAAGCCACCGAGTTCCGGGCCCCGCTCCTCTCCGCCGGGTTCGAAATCATGTCGGAGATCATTGACGAGGGCTGGTGGGCGGTGGCGGCGGAGCGCACATGATGGCGGTGCTGGCGAGGCCGCAGGAGATTGTCCCGGGGGCCCGGCTGGTGCTGGATGAGGACGAGGCACGACACCTGAAGGTCCGTCGGGCCACCGACGGCCAGGCGGTGGTGGTACTGGACGGCGCGGGTACCCGTGGCTTCGGCCGGCTGGCGCAGGCGGATGGCGGCTACGTCGTTGCGGTGGAACGGGTCAGCCAGGAACCCGTGCCGCCCGCCGTGACCCTGGTCGTGGGTGCCGGAGACCGGGATCGGTTTGCGCTGGTGGCAGAGCAGGCGGCCCAGTTCGGGGTGACCCGGATCGTGCCGCTCGAGTGTGAGCGCACCCGCGGTGTCGCCACCCGGGTTCGGGCCAGTCATCTGGACCGGATTCGGCGCCGGACCCGCGAGGCGCTCAAGCAGTGCGGCGCCGCGTGGGCTCCCGTCCTCGATGCGCCGGCGGCCCTCGAAGCGGTGCTGGCCGCCCCCGGGCCCGGCGCGCGCTGGCTCACCGATCACGCCGGACAGGAGATCCCCGCCCTGGGGCCCGAGGCGCCGATCACGATTCTGGTCGGGCCCGAGGGTGGATTCACGGCCACGGAACGCGACGCGGCGCTGCAGGCGGGATTTGCCCCCGTGCGGCTGGGTCCGCACATTCTCCGATTCGACACGGCGGCGCTCGCCGCCCTCTCCACGGCGTGGCAGGCACGCCAGCGAGGTGCGCATGGCTGACTGCATCTTCTGCAAGATTGCGTCGGGAGAGATCCAGGCCAAGATCGTCAAGCGGACGCCGGAGGCGGTGGCGTTCCACGACCTGCTGCCCCAGGCGCCGGTGCACGTGCTGATCATCCCCACGACCCACCTGCTCGCCATGCGGGACGTGGCCCGCGGTCCCGGGGGCGACGCCACGCTCGGCCGGCTGATGCTGTTCGCGGCGGAGGTGGCCACGGAACTGGGCCTCGATCCCGGCGGCTACCGGATCGTCACCAATACCGGGGCCGACGGCGGCCAGTCGGTCTTCCACATGCACCTGCATCTCCTGGGCGGGCGACGCATGGGGTGGCCGCCCGGATAGCTCCGGATCTCGATGAAACGATCCCTCTGGACCTACATCAAGGCCGCCTTCAACGCCCGGCCGTTCGGGATGTTCGTCGCGCCCAACTGGGTGGGGCTCGCCGCGGTCGGCATCCTGGGGCTGGGGAATCCCGGCTTCTGGCTACTCGGCGCCGGCGCGGAGCTGACCTACCTGCTCACGCTGGCGACCAACCGGCGATTTCAGCGGGCGGTAGACCAGCGGAGCACGGCGGGATCGGACCAGGAATGGAAGAAACGACAGGACTCGCTGGTCGCCCGGCTCACCGATACCGACCAGGCGCGCTACGTTGCCTTTGTCTCCCGCTGCCGCCAGATCCTGGACCAGCTCAGCCTGCACGACCCCAGCGGATCCGCCGCCGAGGTCCAGGGCGAGAATCTCGGCCGGCTCACCTGGGTGTATCTCAAGCTGCTGCTGGCCCGGCGGGCGATGAGCAAGGTGCTCAAGGAGCCGACCCTGGGGGAGACGACCGAGATCGAGTCCCGGCTGGAGGCGGTGCGGAGCCGGCTGGCCGACCCGCACCTGGGGGACGATCTGCGCCGCAGTCTCACCCAGCAGGCCGACATTCTCTCCCAGCGGGTGGCGCAACGGAGCGAGGGGCGGGAAAAGCTCGACTTCCTGGAGGCAGAAATCCACCGCATTCATGAGCAGGTCGAACTCCTGCGGGAGCAGGCCGCCCTGTCGGCCGACGCGGGCGGGCTCTCGGCTCGCCTCGACGAGATCACCGGGACCCTTGGCGGCGCCTCCCAGTGGCTGGCCGACCAGCAGAAGATCTACGGGTCCCTCGACGACCTGCTCGAGGAACCGCCGCCGCTCGCCAGCCGGGCCGCCATCCGGGAGGCCCGGTGAGTACGCCCCTGCCATCCTGGGCCCAGGAGATGCGGGACCTCTTCCGGTCCGGCTCCTGTGCCCAGTTTCTCCTGCACGGTAACGTCTTCGACGCGCTGCCCTTCGACGGCCGGATGCTGTCGGTCAAGGCGTTTCTCGACGAGGTGATGTTCTCGGGGTACGATGTGATCCTCCACTACGACCGGAGCCGCGGTGTCCGGGCGGTGAAGGGCGGCGAGGACTGGAGCGAGTGGGTCCGCGGCGCCCTGGGAGATGACCTGAAGGCGCAGAGCTACCTGCGGGAGCCGGGAGCGGCGCTGGAGATGATCGACCGCTATCTCCTCCGCTCCCTCAATCTCCACGCCCTGGGCGATCCCGCCCGGGCCGCGCGCAAGATCGCCGTGGTGGTGGACTTCGCCGAGTTCGTGGTGCCGCGCGGAGACGCCGTGGCGCTGGGCGGGGCCTTCAGCGCCAATGTGGTCAAGGTCCTGGGCTGGGCCAACGATCCGGGCATCCTGCAGGCCAACATCGTCACGGTGCTCCTCACGGAAGGACTGGCCGATCTCAACCCGCTGGTGGTGGAAAATCCCCACGCGGTCAGCCTCCGGATCCCCCTCCCGGGAGAACCGGAGATGCTCGAGTATCTCAACGCGCTCTCCGTGGTCCGGCTGCCGGAGCTGGCCGAGAAGTCCGATGTGCCGATCGCCCAGCTGGCCAGCCGCCTGAGCGGGCTCTCCCGGGTCGGGGCGGAGCGGGTACTCACGCTGGCCATCCGCAACGGGCAGCGCATCACCGGGCAGTGGCTCACCCGGATGAAGAAGGAAGCCATCGAGCGGGAGTGCCAGGGCCTGCTGGAATTCATCGAATCGGACTTCACGCTGGATCATGTCGCAGGGCTGGACGCGGTCCGCGGCTGGCTGCGCGAGGACGCCGAGCTGATGCGGCGCGGCAAGCTGCACGCGCTTCCCATGGGCTATCTCATCGCCGGGCGGATCGGCACCGGCAAGACGTTCATCGTCACCTGCTGGGCCGGGGAACTGGGGATTCCGTGCGTGGTCTTCAAGAATTTCCGGGACCGCTGGGTCGGGGCCACGGAATCCAATCTGGAGAAGATCTTCGCGGTGCTCCGCGCGCTGGGCCAGGTCGTCGTGTTCGTGGACGAGGCCGACCAGGCCGCCGGCAAGCGCGAGGGCGGCGATGGCGACAGCGGGCTGTCCGGACGGGTGTACTCCATGCTGGCCAAGGAGATGTCGGACACCCGCAACCGCGGTCGCATCATCTGGGTATTCGCCACCTCCCGGCCCGACCTGCTGGAGGTGGACCTCAAGCGCCAGGGACGGCTGGATGTGCATATCCCGCTGTTTCCGCCCGAGACCGCGGCCGAGCGCCGCGCCCTGCTGCTGGCGGTGGCGCGCAAGATCAAGGTCCCGATCAGCGAAGCCGATCTGCCCGACCTGCCCGACAGTATCACGCTCGGCGGCAACGAGATCGAAGGCGTGTTCGTGCGCGGCCTGCGGGTCTGGGAGCTGTCCGACGAACCGCGCCGCCCGCTCAAGGACATCCTGACCGACGTGTTCCGCGATGTGCGGCCCAGCGCCCATACCCGCAAGCTGGAGTTCATGGACCTGGTGGCGGTGAAGGAGTGCACCGATGTGCGCTTCCTGCCCGAGCGCTACCGGGACCTTCCGCCGGAAGAGATCGAACGGCGGATCGAGGCGCTGCGGAAGTTCATGTAAGCGGCCGCGCAACCGGACGGACCAGTCCAGCGTCTTTCGGCCATCCTTTGACAGGCGCCGCAAGCGCATCAATCTTCCTGTAACGCGACGATCGCGGCTCCACCCTCTGGAGGACTCATGGCCATCTTTGCCCGTATCGGCCGGCTGTTCAAGGGATTCATCGGCCTGTTCATCAGCGGTCTGGAAGAATCCAACCCGGAAGCGCTGATGGACGCGGCCCGGCAGGAGTTCCGCGACAAGATCGCCCAGTACAACATGGCGCTGGCCCGGATGGCGGGGGTCGCGGAACGCCTCAAGGGGCAGGTCAAGATGAAGACCCAGCGCGCCCAGGACCTGGAACGGCGGATCCTCGCCAATCACCAGGCCGGTAACGCGGCCCTGGCCGGGACGCTTGCCCGCGAGCTGCAGGAATTGAAGTCGGACCTGACGACCGACACCCACGAGCTGGTCGAAACCGAGGAGGCCTACCAGGCCAACCTGCGTCAGGCCAAGGTGGTTCAAAAAGAATTCGAGGAGAAGGTCCGTCGGCTCGACAAGCAGCTGGACCAGGTCAAGATCAAGGAAGCCCAGGCCGAGGCCGCGGGCGCCCTCTCCAACACCGCGTTCAAGGTGGGCGATCTCGGCGACACCATGAAGACGGTGGAAGAGGTGCTCCAGAAGCGCTACGAGAAGTCCGCCGGCAAGGCGCGGGTGGCCAAGGACATGGTGGACATGAACGCCATCCACGAGAAGGAAGCCGAGTCCAAGGCGCTGGAGCAGGCCGCCCTGGCGGAGTTCCTGGCCAGCCAGGGGATCCAGGCGGGTCCGGTCTCGCAGGGCCCGGCCGCCCAGAAGGAGATGGGGCCGGGGTAAGAAAGGCGACGCCGCGGCGGGGAGGCACGGCCCCCCGTCGCTTCGATCCGCCGGCCGCATTCACCCATTCACCCGCGACCCACGCCCATGGCCAACGACGCCCCCCGCTTCACCATACTCGGCAAGCTGCTGTCCTTCGCGCTGATCGGCGGGATGGTCTACTTCGGCTGGCAGATGCTGCAGGGCCGGGAGCTGAAGCTCCCCAGTCTTCCCGGCACCACCGAGCCCGCGGCCGAAGTGAGCGAAGTGCAAATGGAGGTGCCGACCCTCCTGCCCGCCGCCGCCTACGAGCTCAAGGCCGACAGCGTGGTGCTGATCGAGATCAGCGAGTATGCCGGCTACGCCGGGCTGATTGCCGCCAATGGCGGGCTTGAGCCTACGCCGGGCTCACTGTTCACCAAGTACTGCGGCTGCAAGGTCCGGCTGGCGCTGAGTGAGGCGGAGAGCTGGTCGCCGCTGAACAGCGGGAAGCTGGCGGCATCGGTGACGACCACCGATGTGCTGGCGGTCTACGGCCGGCAGTTCAAGGTGAAGGTCCCCGCACAGATCGGCTTCTCCCGCGGCGCCGACGGCATCGTGGTCACCAACGACATCAAGCGGGTCAACGGGCTGAAGGGCAAGACCGTTGCGGCGGCCCAGTTCACCGAGACCGACTTCTTTGTCCGCTACCTGGCGCAGGAGGCGGGGCTGGGCGTCAATGCGCTCGGCAGCCTCGACGCCGCGCCCATGCCGGACCGGCTGAATCTGGTCTACACCGATGATGGCTTTGCCGCCGGCGATCTTTTCCTTGGCGAACTCAACGCCGGCAAGCAGCGCCTGGCGGGGGCGGTCACCTGGGAACCCAAGACGTCGGAGGTGCTGGCGCAGTCCAATGGCAAGGCCCGGCTGTTGACCAGCAACCGGAACCTGCTGATCATCGCCGACATCCTGATTGTCAACCAAGGATTCGCCGAGCGGTATCCGAAGATCATCGAGGGGCTGGTGCGGGGGCTGCTGGAGGGCAATCGCCTGGTCCGGGATACGCCCGAGGGCCAGATCGATGTCATTGCCCGGGCGTTCAAGTGGACCCCGGAGCAGGCCCGCGCCGAGCTGGCCAAGGTCCACCTCTCCAACCTCCCGGAGAATCTGGCCTTCTTCAGCGGCGCCATCGATGCCGCCGGCAGCTTCGGCGGCATCTTTCAGTCGGCGGTGTACGCCTACGGCTCCGACCTGATCAAGGATCCCGCGGATCCGTCGCGTTTTGTGGACCTGACCGCCCTCACCGCGCTGGACCGGGCGGGGCTGTTCAAGGATCAGAAGATCGCCATCGCTCCGATCCGCACCAGCGCCGGCGGGACGGTGGAGACCGACCCGCTGCTGTCCAAGGACATCCGGTTCCTGTTCCAGCCCAATTCGTCAGGCCTGGACCAGGCGCTGTCGGACAACCTGAAGAACCTCGAGGCCATCAAGCAGCTGGTGATGATCAGTCCCGGCTCGACCATCCTGCTGCGGGGCCACGTCGACAACTCCCTGGTGGAACAGTTCCGGCAGCAGGGCGGGGAATCCTTCGTGCGGCAGCAGGCGCTGCGCGCGGTGAGCCTGTCCCGGGAGCGCGCCGCCGAGATCCAGAAACTCCTGATCCAGAAATACACCATCGATCCCAAGCGGATCGAGATCGTCGGCCGCGGCTGGGAGGAACCGGCGGGGCCGGACGCCGACCAGAATCGGCGGGTGGAGGTCCAGTGGTTTACGCTGGAGTGAGGAGTGCCGGCCGGGTCGCCACCGCGCGCCCGGACGGGGAGACGGTCCCGGCTTGTGTTCTCCCTGCGGACCCCGTAAAATCCTCTCCCGCAATATCATACGCCTCTGGGGCGGAGAGGGGTGAGTCGCCGGATGCCGGTAGTCGTCATCGCTGAGGTCGTGAATCTGCCGTCGGCGCTCAGGCGCTGCAAACCGAAGTGTGAACAGGTCTGCCTCGCCGCCGGTCCCATCTCCCGCTGGTCACGGCGGACAGGATGATCGAACCGAGTCAGCGCGCTTTCCCCGACGGGGTGCTGGTGTCTACGGACGCTGGCGCCCCGTCCGCATTTGAGCGCCTGGCGGGGCGGCTCAGCCGGGCCGCGGCACCCGAAGGGGACGCGGCCGCGTGGGAGTCGGCCCTGGAGGCGCTGGAGTTTCCGGCGGTCCTGCAGCGGGTCGCCGCTTACTGCGCCGGCCCACTGGGGGCGGCGCGCGTGCTCGCCCGGCGGCCGGGCACCGAGGTCACGGAGATCCGGCACGCGCTGGGACAGGTGGATGAACTCGCCGGGCTGGAGCGGGCCGGCCGGGGTGTCATCGCCGAGGCGGTGCCCGATCTGGCGGGCGCGCTGGCCCGGCTGCGGATCGGCGGCAGCGTGCTGGATGCCCAGGAGCTCCTGGCGGTGCACCGGACCCTGACCGCGGGCCGGCTGGTGCAGGCGGAACTCACTCGGGTGGAGGAGGACGCCCCCAGCGCCGCCGCGCTCCGGGTGGAGGCGCCTGACAAATCGCTGGAGAAGCGCCTGGAGCAGGCCCTGGACGACGACGGCAGCGTCCGCGACGGCGCCAGCCCGGCGCTCGCGGCCGCCCGCAGCGACATCCGGACGGCCCGCGACCGGCTGCTGCAGCGCCTCGAGGCGATGCTCCGTCAGCTGGGCGGGGAAGGGGGCGTCACCCTGCGGGAGGGGCGCTACGTTATTCCGGTGCCGCGGGATCTGCGCGGGCGCCCGGAGGGGATCATCCACGGGGAGTCGGCCAGCGGCGCCACGCTGTTCCTCGAGCCGGCCGCAGCGATCCCCCTGGGAAACGCCCTCCGCGAGTCGGAGGCTCGCGCCACCCGCGAGGAACTCAAGGTTCTCCGGGACCTGACCGACCGGCTGCGGCCGCATGCCGCCGCCATCCGGGCACTCCATGACATGGCGCTGACGGTGGACGACCTGGTGGCCCGGGCGCGCTACGCGGCCGCGGTCGGCGGACACCTGCCGAACGTCGTCGCCGCGCCCGCCCCCCTCACCATCGTCGACGGGCGGCACCCGCTGCTCCTCGGCGCGGCCTCCCCTGCGGTGCCCTTTGACCTCAGCCTCGAGGGCGCGGAGCGCACCGTCCTGCTGTCGGGCCCCAACACCGGCGGGAAATCGGTTCTCCTCAAGGCGGTGGGGTTGCAGGTCGCGCTGGCCCAGAGCGGGGTGATTCCGCCGGTCGGCCCGGGAAGCGCGCTCCCGGTGGTCCGGCGGATCTACGCCGACATCGGCGACCGGCAATCCATCGCGGCCAGCCTGTCCACCTTCAGCGCCCACCTGACCCTGCTCCGAACGATTCTCGACGACGCCGACGCGGAATCACTGGTCCTGCTCGACGAGATCGGCAGCGGCACCGACCCGGCCGAAGGCGCCGCGCTCGCCGGGGCCTCGCTGCTGGCGCTGACCCGGCGGGGCACCCTCACCCTGGCGACCACGCACCTGGGCGCGCTCAAGCGGCTCGCCACCAGCTCTCCCGGGGTGGTCAACGCGTCCTTGCAGTTCGATGCCGCCACGCTGCAGCCGACCTACCGCCTGCAGAAAGGCGTCCCGGGCCGCTCCTACGGCCTGGCCATCGCCCGGCGCCTGGGGCTTCGGGAGGACGTGCTGGCCGACGCCGAGGCGCATGTGCCTGAGGCGGAGCGGAGCCTCGACGCGCTGCTCGCGGCGGTCGAGCAGCGGCAGCGGGAACAGGACCGGCAAGCGGCGGAACTGGCCGAGGGCCTCGTCGACGTGCGCATGCGGAGCGAGAACCTGGCGGCGCAGGCCTCGCTCCAGAAGGAACGGGACGCTGCGCTCCGGCTGCGGGAGAAGAACGCCGAACGCACCGCCCGGGAGCAGGCCCGCCAGTTCCTGCTGGAGGCGCGGGCGCAGGTAGAGGCGGCGATCGCCCGGGCGCAGTCGGCCGGGGAGGATTCGGCCCGGGAGGCCCGCCGCCTGGTGGAACAGGCGGTGGGAGGAGCCGCCGAGGCGCTGCAGCGGCTCGACCCGCCGTCGGCGGCAGCCCAGGGCGTCGAGGCCGCGGCCTTTGCGGTCGGCGACCCGGTACGGCTGCAGAGCGGCACCGCGGGCGAGGTGCTGGAGATCCGGGGGGATGCCAGGATCGTGGTGCGGGTCGGTTCACTCAAGCTGGTCGCGGAGCCGGGCTCGCTGACGCCAGTGCCGGGTGGCGGGACCGACCCGCCGGCTCGCCGGGGCGCCGAGCCGCGCCAGCTGAGCGCCGCCGCCGCCGCCGCCGAGTACGAGCTCGATCTCCGCGGCCTGACCGGCGACGAGGCCGAACAGGCGGTCATCGCCGCCATCGACGCGGCGGTGCTGGCCGAACAGCCCTATCTGCGGGTCATTCACGGCAAGGGGACGGGGGTGGTGCGGGAGCGGGTGCAGCAGGTGGCCGGCGCGGATCGGCGGGTGACGTCGCACGCCTTTGCGCCGGCCAACCAGGGCGGCAGCGGAGTCACCATCGTGGAGTTGGAGCGCTGACCGCCATGATCCCCGACGAAATCATCGAGCAGGTGCGCGACAGCGCCGACCTGGTCCGGGTGATCGGGGAGGTGGTCTCACTCAAGCGGACCGGGGCCGACTGGCGCGGACCCTGTCCCTTTCACGGCGGCACCCACCGCAACTTTGCCGTGATTCCGCGGAAGGGACGCTACTACTGCTTCGTCTGCAAGGAGGCCGGGGACATCTTCTCCTGGCACATGAAGCGCGCCGGCCTCAGCTACCCGGACGCGGTGCGGGAGGTGGCCCGGTCACTCGGGATCGTCATCCCCGAGAACACCCAGCGCCAGGGCCCCGACCCGCGGGAGCCGCTCTTCTCCGCCGTGGCGGTGGCCCACGACTGGTTCGTCCGCCAGTTCCGCGATGCTCCCGAGGCGGCGGAGGCCCGCAAGTACGTGGTGGGCCGGGGCTTCGAGCTGGACACGATAGAGCCGCTGGAATTCGGATTCGCCCCGCGGGGCAGCGGCTTTCAGCCGGCCATGGCCCAGCTCGGTCTGGACGATGCCGCGCTGCTGGAATCCGGCCTGCTGGCCCGGCGCGAGGACGGCTCGGTGGTGCCGCGGTTCCGCGGCCGCCTGCTGCTGCCCATCCATGATCTCCGCGGGCGGGTGGTGGGCTTCGGCGGCCGGCTGCTGGGTCCGGGCGAACCCAAGTACCTCAACTCGCCCGAGACCCCGATCTTCAAGAAGGGCCAGACCCTGTACAACCTCCACGCCGCCCGCAATAGCATCCGCAAGGAAGGCGCGGTGATCGTCGTCGAGGGGTATTTCGATGTCCTGCGGCTGGCGCTGGCCGGCTGCGAGCACGTCGTGGCCCCGCTCGGCACCGCCCTCACCAGCGACCAGGCCGAGCTGCTCCGCCGCATTACCACGCAGGCGATCCTGCTGCTCGACAGCGACATGGCGGGTCTCAAGGCCACCTTCCGCGCCGGGGACGAGCTGCTCCGCCATGAGCTGCGGGTCCGGGTGGCCACCCTGCCGCCAGGCGAGGACCCGGACACCCTGGTCCAGCGGGGCGGGCTGGCTGCACTGGAATCGGTGCTGGCCGACGCCATCGACCTGCTGGAACGGAAGATCCAGATCCTGGATCGGAAAGGGTGGTTCTCAGGCATCGAGCACCGCCGCGAGGCGCTGGACCGGCTGCTGCCGACCATTCGCGCCGCCAAGGATCCCATCCAGCGCGAGCTGTACCTGTCGCTGGTCGCCGAGCGGAGCGGCGTGGACAAGAAAGTCCTGGAGGCCGAGGTCGCATCGCGACCGGAGCCGGCGCCCCGTCCGGTAGCGCCTCGTTCTGAGGAGTGGGTGGACGCCGAGCCACGGCCGGCTCGTGGTGATGGCTCCAAAGCGGAGAGGATCCTTCTGCACCTGATGGAGGTTAGCGGCGAATGGCGGGCACGAGCCCGTCAAGTGGTTCTGGAAGACTGGTTCGAGGCTGAAGACTATCGGCGTCTTTTTGGCCTCCTTCGTGAGATAGCAGGCGAAGGACCAGCACAGGTTCCAGAGGGGCTAGATCTCCGCCTGGGTTCACTGTGGGCTCGGCTGCTTTCCGAGCGCGACTTGGTCGCACCCGATCGACACGACCAGAACTTTGTGGCCGCCTGTGACCAGCTAGCAGCACGGCCCATAGAACGCGAATTGCTCTACATGGATGCCGGCATCAAGCGGGCCATCGATCCCGCGGAACGCCGGGACCTTTACAATCGCATGGGTGCGTTGAGGGAAGAACTTCGCCGCGAGCACCCGAGCGCGACAGCGGCGTACGGCGCTCACCGAATGAGGCGTCGTGCCCGGCGATCCTGATCTCCGGCGGCATGCCGCCCAACCAAATTGATATTCGGCCCTGAACCCCAAGTCTAAGGACCCTGCATGCATGCTGACATCGTGAAGCTTCTCGAACTCCAGGCTCGTGACGTGGCCCTGCTCGAAACCGACCGGGCCCTCAACGGAGTGCTCGCCGAGCTGGAGGCGCTCGACCGGCAACTCCAGACCAGCGCCGCCCAGGCGGAGCAGGCCCGGAGCGCCGTAGCCGATGCCACGCGCCGCCGGGTGGAGGTCGAGGCCAAGATCGACAATTTCAAGAAACTGGAGACCCGCGGCACCCAGCGGCTCGACCTGGTCCGTACGCCCAAGGAATCCCAGGCGGTGATGACCGAGCTGGACCTGGCGCGGTCGGTGCTGGCCAAGGAGGAAGCCGACTGGGTCAAGCTGTCGGACGTCATCGCCGGCCTGGAGGCCAAGGCCCAGGAGGCCGAGCAGCAACTGCAGGTGGCGCGCGATGGACAGGGGGAGGCGCGAGCCGCCATCGAGGAGCGCCGTCTCGCCGCCGAGGCGGTGCGGGCCGAGGCGCTGGCCCAACGGGACGCCGCGGCCAACGAGGTGAACCGGGCGCTGCGCGGTCGCTATGAACGGCTCCGCACGGTGAAGGCCACCCGGGTGGTGATCGCCCTGGAGGGCGCCACCTGCGGAGCCTGCCACACCGCGGTGCCGCTCAATCGCCGCAGCCAGATGCGGGCCGGAACCCTGATCGACGCCTGTGAGAGCTGCGGGGTCATTCTCTACTCGGCCGAGATAATTGAATAGCGCCTTCCCGGTTCCGGCGCTGCGCTGGAGGACCGCCCCGCCCCCCGAGGAGGCGGCCGTGGCGGCGCTGGCGGAGGCGCTGGCAGTCTCCCCGGTGCTGGCCGCGCTCCTGCTGCAGCGCGGGCTGAACTCCCCGGCGCTGGCCCGGAGCTTCCTCCGACCCGCCCTCGCCGACCTGGCCGATCCCTTCTCCCTGGCGGGCATGCCCGAAGCGGTCGCCGCCATCACCGGCGCCATCCGCGCCGGCACCCGCATCCTGGTCCATGGCGACTACGACGTCGATGGCCAATGCGCCACCGCCCTGCTGACCCGCGCGCTGCGCCTGGCCGGCGCCGAGGTGGTGCCCTTCATCCCCCACCGCCTGCGCCATGGGTACGACCTGGGTTCCGCGGGTGTCCTGGCGGCCCAGGAGGCCCGGGCCGGCCTGATCCTCACCTGTGATTGCGGCATCACGGCCCACGAGCCGGTGGCCGCCGCCCGCGCCGCCGGAATCGCCGTCGTGGTGACCGACCACCATCTGCCCGGCGACAGCCTGCCGCCGGCCAACGCCGTGGTGGACCCCCAGCGGCTCGACGATACCTCCGGACTGTCCCACCTCTGCGGGACGGGCATCGCCTTCAAGCTGATCCAGGCGATCACCACCGAGCAGCGCCTTTCCCCCAACCTGCCGCTGCACTTCCTGGATCTGGTGGCCCTGGCAACCATCGCTGATGTCGTGCCGCTGGTGGGGGAGAACCGCATCCTGGTGCGGCACGGGCTGAAGCTGCTCGGAGACGGGCGCTGGCCGGGTCTGGCCGCCCTGATTCGCGTCAGCGGCCTGGAAGGCAAGGAGATCCGGACCGGCCAGGTGGGGTATATCCTGGCGCCGAGGCTCAACGCCGCCGGCCGGGTGGGGGACCCAATGGAAGGCCTCGAGCTGCTGCTCACCGATGAGGCCGAAACCGCCCAGCGGCTGGCCGACCGGCTGGAACGGATGAACGTCGAGCGCCAGGCGCTGGATCAGCGCATCCTGGACGAGGCCATCCGCCAGGTCGAGGAGGCCCGGGATCCCGAGCGGGACACCGCGCTGGTGCTGGCCTCGGATGGCTGGCATCCCGGCGTGGTCGGCATCGTCGCCTCCCGGGTGGTGGAACGCTACGGCCGGCCCGCCATTCTGATCGCGCTGGAGGGGGAGCTGGGCAAGGGCAGCGGCCGCAGCATCTCCGGATTCAATCTGCATGCCGCCCTGCTGCGCTGCGACGACCTGCTGGAGCGGTTCGGGGGCCATCACATGGCGGCGGGTCTGACCCTGCGCCGTGACCGGGTCGAGGCCTTCCGGGAACGCCTGTCCGCAGTGGCCCGCGAGACGCTGGGCGAGGCCGAGCTCGGTCCCGAGCAGCGGATCGACCTGGTCCTCTCCCTCGGCGATGTCAGCAACGAACTGGAAAAGCTGGTGCGGCACCTGGAGCCGTGCGGCATGGGCAATCCCGGACCGGTGTTCGGGGTGCGCGGCGTGCAGCTGACGGGCGCCCGGCGGGTCGGGAGCAGCCACCTCAAGGGCACGCTGGCCGGCGACGGGGCGCGGCTGGCCGCCATCGGCTTCAACTGGGCCGACCGCTATCCCTGGTTCGGCCAGGCCGTCCAGGCGCCGCCGCTGGACGTGGCCTTTCGGCTGGAACAGAACGAATGGAACGGGGCCACGAGCCTCCAGGCGCGCATCGTGGCGCTCTCGGAGGCTCCCGGCGCCGGGGCCGGCCCGCTGCTGTCCTCGCCCGTCGCCCAGGGCCAGGCGCCGGTCGACTGACCGGCATGCGCATCGTGGCGGGCAGCTTCCGCGGCCGACCCCTCGTGGCGCCCAAGGATCCGCGGGTGCGCCCCACCTCGGATCGGGTGCGCGAGGCCTGGATGAGCATCGTGCAGGAGGCCCTGCCGGGCGCCCGGGTCCTCGACCTCTTTGCCGGGAGCGGCGCCCTGGGTCTCGAGGCGCTGTCCCGTGGGGCGGCCAGCGCCGAGTTTGTCGAACTCAACCCGCCATCCCTGGCCGCCCTGCGGCAGAATATCGAGTCGCTGGGGGTGGCCCCGAGGGTGGTGATCCATCGCGCCGACGCGCTCCGCTTTGCCGCCCGCCTGCCGCCCGGGGCGTTCGACCTCTGCTTTGCCGATCCGCCCTATACCCGGGATGACGCCGGCCAGGCGGTGGCCCTCTTCCGCCAGACCGCGTTCGCGCGCATTCTGGCGGTGGAACATCCGGCCCGGACCTCGCTCCCCGGCGACGAGACCCGTCGCTACGGCGATACCGCCGTCACCTTCTGCTACGCGCCATGAAACGCATCGCCGTCTACCCTGGCTCCTTTGACCCGCCGACCCGCGGCCACACCGACCTGGTGCAGCGGAGCCTGGTGCTGGCGGACGAGCTCATCGTGGCAGTGTCGCGGAACTCCTCCAAGGAACCGCTGTTCTCGCTGCCGGAGCGGATGGAGATGCTGCGGGCCGCCATCCCCGCCGACCCGCGGATCCGGTTCGAGTCCTTCGAAGGCCTGCTGGTGGAGTTTGCGCGGAAGAACGGGGCCACGCTCATCATCCGCGGGCTCCGGGCGGTCAGCGATTTCGAATACGAGTTCCAGATGGCCATGATGAACCGCCACCTGAGTTCCGGCATGGAGACGGTCTTCCTGGTGCCGCCGGAGGATGCCACCTACCTGAGTTCGAGCCTGGTGCGGGAGGTGGCCCGCCACGGCGGGGACGTGTCGGGCCTGGTGCACCCCAAGGTCGCCGAAGCGCTTCGTCGGCGCTTTGCGAAGTGACCTTCCGCGAGGACCTGCTCACCCGGGCTCGAGCGCGCCAGCCCCGTGTGGTCCTGGCGGAAGGGGCCGACCCACGGGTCCGGGCCGCCGCCGACCGGCTGGTGGCGGAGCGGATTGCCATTCCCATCGTGCTCGGCCCGGGCGGGGTTGAGCCGCAGGCCGATCCCCGGCGGCATCGCGTCGCGCAGCACCTCCGGGATCGGCGCCCCGATCAGGTGGACGATGCCGTCCATGGCCTCGATCTGGCCGCCGACCCGCTCCGCTTCGGGGCGTCTCTGGTGGCCCTGGGAGAAGCCGATGCCTGCCTGGCCGGCGCCGTGGAGACCACCGCTGACGTGGTCCGGGCGGCCCTCTGGGCCATCGGCTGTGCCCCAGGGGTGCGGACGGTCAGTTCGGCGTTCTACATCCAGATCCTGGATGGACGGGTATTCACCTTCACCGATTGCGCCGTGGTTCCCGAGCCGACGCCGGAGCAGCTCGCCGAGATCGCGCTGGCCGCCGCCAGGGACCGCCCCCGGGTGGTCGGAGACGATCCCCGGGTGGCGTTCCTGAGCTTCAGCACGCGGGGCAGCGCCGCCGGACCCAGGGTGGCGCGGATGCAGGAGGCCCTGGAGCGCTTCCGGACCATGGCCCCCGACATTCCCGCGGACGGGGAGATCCAGGTGGATGCCGCCGTGGTCCCCGAGATCGCCCTCCGGAAGGCCCCCGGGTCGCCCCTGGGGGGGCAGGCCAACATCCTGGTGTTCCCGGACCTCGACAGCGGCAATATCGGCTACAAATTGGTGCAGCGGCTGGCCGGGGCCGCCGCCCTGGGGCCGCTCCTGCAGGGCTTGGCCCGGCCGATGAGCGACCTATCGCGCGGGGCGTCGGTGGAGGATATTGTGGAGGTCGCCGCAATGGTGGGGTTGCAGGGGTAGGGGGCGGCCGGCCCCGGCCTCGGGCATTCAGACAGGAGTCTCATGGCCTTCACAGCTTCGAAGGACGCCAGCGGCATCTACCTCGTTCACGTCGAGGGCCAGCTCATCGTGGGCAATCGCCAGGAGCTCAAGACCGCGGTCCAGGAGGCCCTGGAGCACGGCGAGCGGCGGTTCGTGGTCGACTTCTCCCGCACCGGGTATATCGACTCCTCCGGGCTCGGCGCCCTGGTGTCCATATCCAAGAAGGTCCGGGAGCAGGGCGGCGATCTCAGGCTGAGCGGGCTCAACGAAGACCTGCGCTCGCTCTTCGAGCTGACCAAGCTCGACACCCTGTTCGCCATCAGCGACACCGCCGAACGCGCCGTGGCCGGATTCGACGTATGACCTCGCCGGCCCCCGCGTCCCTCCGGCTGTGCGTGCGCCGTCGCCGGGTGCCCTCCGCGTCCGGGGTGACCGTGCAGGTCTCGCTCCGAGTGCCGAGCGAAGTGTCGTGCATCGAGGAGGTGGTGGACCTGCTGATGCGGCACTGCACCGCGGCCAACTGGCTCTGCCGCCGCATGCGCTTCAATTTCCGGGTCGCCGTGGCCGAGGCGCTGGCCAATGCCATCGTGGCCGGCAACCAGGAGAACCCCAGCAAGTCGGTGGAGGTCACCGCCGAACTCGGCCCCAACCATGTCCGCATCGTGGTCACCGACCAGGGACCCGGTTTCGATCCCGCCCAGATCCAGGACCCGATCCTCCCGGAGGACCTCGACCGGCCCAACGGCCGCGGCCTCTTCCTGATCCGCCAACTGGTGGACGACGTCCAGTTCAATGAGCAGGGGAATTCCATCTGCATGATGCTGCGCCGCCGCTGACAGGCCTGGAGTCTGTCGTGGATGCCTTGGGCGCCCTCGTGGGCGCCCGCGTGCGCTTGTGGCGGTACGATGGCCGTGGGCTCAAGGCCTTTGGGAATGTGCCTGATCCCGGCTTCTCACCCCCCATGCTACGCGAGCCCGGACTGGTGCCCACGCCCACCGGGAGCGTCTGGATTGCCCCCGTGCCCGACGCCGAAGGGTTCTGGATGGAGCTGGACGGAGTCCCCCCGGGTCGCGCCAGCGAACTGGCGCCCCAGCTCGCCGGCATTCTCGCTGCCTTCTTCGCCTCGGAGCGGGAAACCGCCGAGATCACCGACGAACTCACCAGCCGCTACGAGGAGATCGACCTCCTCTACGCCATCAGCGAGATCCTGGGCCAGACCACCCGGCTGGAAGAGGCTACCCCGACCATCGTGCGGCTGGTGGCCGATACCGTCGGGGCCCGGCGGGCGTCCATCATGGTCCACGACGAGGAAGCCCGCGTGCTGCGCACCGTGGCGGCCCGCGGCTTCTCGGCCGAAGGGCTGCTGCCGGTCTCGGTGGACGACCGCGACTCCGTGGCCGCCCGGGTCTTTCGGGAGGAGCGCATCATCGTCTGCGATCCCACCGACCCGATGCTCCGCAATCCCGGCAGCCAGGATCCGCGCAGTTACCTGGGCCAGGCCTTCCTGAGCATCCCCATCAGCTACGCCGTGCCCGGTCGCGGCATCCGGTGCGTCGGGGTCATCAACCTGACCGACCGGCTGGTCGGCGACTCGTTCAGCCCGGCAGAGGCCAAACTGGTCTCGGCGGTGGCCAACCAGATCGGGGCGGCCATCGAGAACGCCCGGCTGGTCTCCCAGGATCTCCGGCGACAGCGCCTGCAGCGAGAATTGGAGCTGGCCCACGACCTCCAACTCAAGCTGCTCCCCGGACCACAGGTCCTGCAGGGCGACGCCGAGGTCGCCGCGGTCTGTCGCCCGGTGGACAGCGTGGGGGGTGACTTCTACACCTTCTCCCGGCTGGGGGAGGGTCGCGTCGGGGTGATGCTGGGGGATGTCTCCTCCCACGGCTTCTCGGCGGCGCTGGTCATGGCCCTCGTCATGGCGGCCGCCGGCATTCATGCCCACGCCGGCAGCAGCCCCGACCAGGTGCTCGCGGCCATGCTGGACAGCCTCGGCGACGAGCTGACCTCGACGGAGATGTATCTGTCGGTCTTCTACGGGGTCATCGATCCCCGGGCCGGCACCCTGAGCTACGCCAGCGCCGGCCACCCGCACGCCTTCCGGCTCTCGAGAGTGGGCGAGCCGGTGCGGCTGGTGAGCACTGCTCCGCCACTCGGACTGGCTACCGCGACCAGCCTGCAGAGCTTCCAGGTTCCCTGGGTTCCCGCCGAAGACCTGCTCTGCATCTGGACCGACGGCCTGGTGGATCAGCGCTCCGGCGGCTTCACTGAAGAACTGCTGCTCGAGGCCCTTTCAACGCGCCGGGGTCAGGCACCCGAGGCGATCGTCAAGGCGGTGTTCGCCGAGGCCGATGCTGCCACCGCCACCCCGGTCGACGACCGAACCCTGCTGGTGATGCGAGTCTGAGCATTGCGGTAGTTTTCCCTCATGCCTCCCCCCCGGAAATCGCTCGGCCAGCACTTTCTCCATGATCCGGGCATTCTTCGCCGGATCGCCGCCCTGCTCGAGAGCCAGCCCGGAGACACCGTGCTGGAGATCGGCCCGGGCCCGGGAGGCCTGACGGCGGCACTCGGGTCACCCACACTTCGGCTGATCGCCATCGAGAAGGACCGCCGGCTCGCTCGAGCGCTGCCGGCGCGGGTCCCCGATGTCACCGTGGTGGAGGGAGATGCCCTGGAGGTTGACTGGCACGCCCTCGCCGGTCCCGGCCCAGTGCGCATCATCGGCAACATTCCGTACAACATCACCACCCCCCTGCTGGAAAAGGCTCTGCTGCCACCCCGGCCCGTGTGCGTTGTCTTCCTGGTCCAGAAGGAGGTCGCGGAGCGTGTGGCGGCGCCGCCGGGTGGGGCGGAATACGGCGCTTTGAGCGTGGGCATTCAGGCGGTTGCGCGGGTCGAACGCCGATTCGCCGTTCCGGCTGGCGCCTTCCGGCCGGCGCCCAAGGTGGACTCGGCAGTGCTTCGGCTGTGGCCGCTGGAGGCGCCCCTCATCGAGGATGCCCTGGTCGGCTCCTTTCGGCGTTTCACCGTCGGAATGTTCGGGTTCCGCCGGAAGCAACTGCTCCGCGGACTGCGGGAACTGACCGGCGAGGGTGCCGAGCAGGCCGGCGGCTGGCTCGATTCGGTCGGCATCGTGCAGACCCAGCGGCCACAGGAGCTCGCACCCGAGCAGTTCGCCCGGCTGTTCCAGGCGCTTCGGCAGACCGGTTCCTGGGACTGACCGCCGACCCTTGGCGGGGACGGACCTCCTCGTTGACCTACCGCTGACCGGCCCGCCGTGGCTATCATTGTGAAACATTTCACAAAACCGAATGCGCAAGATCGCCGAGTCTACCGTCCGCCGCCTGTCCCTGTATCTCCGGTTCCTCGAAGATTTCGAGGCGCAGGGGATGGAGACGGTCAGCTCCGAGGCACTCGCGGGGCGGGGCGGGACGACCTCGGCCCAGGTGCGGAAGGACCTGTCGTTCTTCGGGTCGTTCGGGAAGCGCGGTCTGGGCTACTCGGTGGCCGAGCTGGTACAGAAGCTCCGTGGGATCCTCGGGCTGGGCCGGACCTACCGGGTGGCGATGATCGGTGCCGGCAAGATCGGGAGCGCCCTGAGCCAGTACCGCGGGTTCCGGCAGCGCGGCTTCGAGATCGCGTCCATCTTCGACACCGACCCGGCCAAGATCGGGAAGAGCTGGAGCGGGCTCACCGTGCAGGACCTCAAGGAGCTCGAGGCGGAGCTCCGGCGCTCGCCGGTGGAGATTGCGGTTATCGTTACACCATCCGATGCCGCGCAGGTCGCCACCGACCGGGTGGTCGCGCTGGGGGTGAAGGCGATCCTCAACTTTGCCCCGGTCCAGCTCACCGTTCCGGATGATGTCGTGGTGAAGACCGTGAATCTGGCATTGGAACTCGAGACTCTCAGCTACGCGCTCACCAACCGGTAGGGGACTGGTTCCCATCGCCACCACACCGGAGCCCATGCCAGCACTTCACGTCAGCAGTGAGATCGGCCAGCTGGAAGCGGTCCTGGTCCATACTCCCGGCGCCGAGATCCGCGCGGTCACCCCCGGCAACAAGGGGGACTACCTCTACGACGACATCATCCAGCCGGAGATTGCCCAACGGGAGCACCGCCGGTTCGTGGCGGTGCTGCAGCGTTTTGCGACGGTGTACCAGGTCGCGGACCTCCTGGCGGAGGCGCTGGAGCGCCCCGAGGCGCGGGAGTATTTCATCCGCGCGACCCTGAACGTGGTGCCGTCGGAGGTCCTGGGCCAGCAGTTGAACGAGCTGGCACCCAAGGCCCTGGCGCGGGTGATCATCGAGGGGGTGGAGCAGGAGGGCGGACCGCTGGCCCGGTCTCTCAATACCGTCGGCTACGCCCTGCCGCCCCTGCCGAATCTCTTCTTCCCGCGCGACATCGGTGCCGTCCTCGGTGCCCACGGCGTGATCGGTTCCATGCGCCACGGGGTACGCTGGACCGAGCAGCTGCTCGCCAAGATGCTCTTTGCCTACCATCCGGCGTTCGAGAACGCCGGGCTGCTCTATGACGGCTCGGAGGAGCGGCGCAACGATTTTACGCTCGAGGGCGGGGATCTGCACCTGCTGCGGCCCGACCTGCTGGTGGTGGGCTTCAGCGAGCGTTCGTCGCCGGCCGCCATTGACCATCTGTCCGAGGTGCTGTTTGAGCGCACCGGGGTGACCGACATCCTGGTGGTGGTCATGCCCAAGGAGCCGACGGCCATTCACCTGGACATGCTGTTTACCCAGGTGGACCGCGACCTGTGCGTGGTGTACCCGCCGTACTTCCTGGGTCCGGAGCGGCTGGCCGTGGTCCACCGCAAGAAGGGGCGCGAGGGGGTCCGGGAGATGCCCGATTTCTTTTCGGCCCTCCGCGAGGTCGGGTTGCCGCTCGAACCGATCCTCGTCGGCGGGACCCGTCGGGCCACGCAGGAGCGGGAGCAGTGGACCAGTGGCTGCAACTTCCTGGCGCTCAAGCCCGGGATGATCGTCAGCTACCGGCGCAACGAGGTGACCATCGAAACGCTCAAGCAGGCCGGGTTCAAGCCCGTCTCCAGCGTGGACTTCGTGGCCTTCGATGACTGGCTCGACACCAAGCACCGGACCGTGATCACGATTGACGGCGATGAGCTGGTGCGGGGCGGGGGCGGGCCCCGCTGCATGACCCTGCCGCTCCGGCGCGCCAAGCCATGACGGGGCTGGCCAGCTATCCCGAGCGTACCCTGGCGGATCGCGCCATGACCCTGATGCTGGAAGGGCCGCTGGCTCCCGATCGGCTTGCGCGGGACGTGCTGGCGCTGGAGGGGGCGCCCCGCATGGTGGCGGAGCGGCTGGCCGTGGCCCTCTTCTCCGCCGATCCCCGGGTGCGGCAGCTCGAGGACGGCCGCTGGGCGTTGGTGGCCGAGGCGCAGGGGTCGCCGTTCCTGGAGGATTGCGGCTTCGCGGTGGTGGACGTCGAGACCACCGGCATGCGGGCGTACGGCGCGGACCGGATCACCGACATCGCCGTGGTGGTCGTCCACGGGACTCGGCGCGAGCTGGTCTTCGAGTCGCTGGTCAATCCCGGTGTTCCGATTCCGTGGCGCATCGCCGCGCTGACCGGGATCACCGACGCCATGGTCCGATCGGCCCCGCCCTTCGAGGCCATCGCCGACGACGTCCTGGCGGCGCTCGCCGGCCGGGTCTTCGTGGCGCACAACGCCCGCTTCGACTGGGCGTTCGTGACCGCCGAAGTGCGGCGCGCCCGGGCGCTGGCGGTCACCGGCTCGCGGCTGTGCACCGTGCGGCTGGCGCGGCGGTTGCTGCCCCAGCTGGCCTCCAGGAATCTGGACAGCCTGACACATTATTTCGGTCTTGAGAATCCGGCCCGGCATCGTGCCGGTGGGGATGCCCAGGTGACCGCGCAACTGCTGGAGCGGCTGATCGGCCTGGCCCGCGAACAGGGCGTGCGCACGTTGGCGGATCTGGAGGGCTTCAGCCGCAAGCGCATCGGCCGGCGGAGTACCTTCTAGCCATGCCTCTCCACCATACCTTCACCCTTGGCACGCTCCGGTGTCATCTGCTGGATGGCGGCCTCCAGCGCCTGGACGGCGGGGCCATGTTCGGTGTGGTGCCCAAGCCGCTGTGGTCCGAGCGCATTGCCCCCGATGAACGGAACCGGATCCCGCTGGCCATGCGCTGCCTGCTCATCGAGCATCCGGCCGGGCTGGTCCTGGTGGATACCGCGCTGGGGAACAAGGAGGACGCCAAGTTCCTGGACATCTATGGCGTCGAGAACACCGGACTGGAGGGCGCCACCCGGCTCGAGGATGCCCTGGGCGCGGCCGGGTTTCTTCCCAAGGACGTGCGCTGGGTGATCAACACCCATCTGCACTTTGACCACGCGGGCGGCAACACCACTCTCGATGCCGAGCTGGAGGACGACCCGCGCCGGCATGTGCGGCCGGCGTTCCCCAATGCCACCTATGTGGTCCAGCGGAACGAGCTCGATTTTGCCCGGAACACCACCGAGCGCACCCGGGCCAGTTACCTGCCGCACAACTTCGAGCCGGTCGCCTCCGCCGGTCGCTGGCGGCTGATCGACGGGGACGCCGAGATCCTGCCCGGCCTCTCCGCCCGCCTGACGCCTGGCCACGTGCCCTGGCATCAGAGCCTCGTGATCCGAAGCGGCGGAGAGACGGCGGTGTTCCTCGGGGACGTGATCCCCACCCACCATCACCTGCCGCTGGTCTACATCATGGGGTACGACCTGGAGCCGCTGCGCACGCTGGAGAGCAAGCGGGCGCTCCTGGCCGAGGCGCTCGCCGGCGGGTGGCGGTTCATCTTCGAGCATGACGCCGAGGTGGCCATGGGGCGGCCGGTGCAGGAAGGGAAGGGCGTCGGGCTGGCGGACGTGGTGCACGCTGGAAAATGATCCGGTCGGCGTCAGTTCGGTCACCACGGGCGGGAGGTTCAAGGCAGGATAAGGGATGGTTCCCCCTCCCTCTTGCCGTCCTGCCGCCAAGGATCCCATTGTATGGGCATGGCAACTCCGATGTATCTCACCGTCGAAGACCTGCGGGCCATCCCCCCGGACCGAAACCGCTACGAGTTGGTGCACGGGGAACTGCTGGTGACGCCAGCGCCGGGGATGTGGCATGAGGTGCTGATCAACCGGCTGCTCTCCCGCCTGATCCGGTACACGGAGGAGCAGGCTATCGGGATCGCCTTCAGCAAGAGCGAAATCGAATACGGTCGCCACACCCATTTCGAACCCGACATCATGGTGGTGGCCACGGCGGATGTGAGGCACCTTGACTGGGCCAGGGTGGGTCGCCCGCTACTCATCGTAGAGGTGATCAGTCCGTCCTCGACCCACTTCGATCGTTTCAGCAAGCGGGTCGAATACCTCCGGCAGGGGGTCGAGCCCTACTGGGGGGTCGACGGCGAGAACCACCTTGTCGAGGTCTGGACGGCGGGGCACGAGGGCCCGGTGTTTGCGCAGGATCGGCTGCAGTGGCACCCCGAGGGCGCGGCCGCTCCGTTCCATCTCGATCTGGCGTGGCTCTTTCGCGCTCCCTGACTCACCTTCCGGGGCGACGACGCCGAGGTGGCAATGGCTCGGGTGGCGGTTGGGGGGCACGGACCGAGCGAGGCCTCAACGCGGAGAGTTTGTGGCTCTCGTACTCAATGAGTCGAGAAATGGGGGGAACCGGAAGGGCGGATCATGCTGATCCCGCCTGCAGGAGGGGGCGCCGGCGGCAGCCGCTCCGTCAGATGGGCCGGAACAGCTCCGCGAGGGCGAGCGTGAACGGCTGGCCGGCGCCGACCGGATGCCACATCAGCGATTGCCGTTCGATGGCAGGCAAGTCATCCTCCGGGCGCCAGATCTCGGCGAAGTGCCCCTCCGGATCGATTAGCCAATAGAGCGGCACGCCCCGTTCCTGGTAGAGCCGCCGCTTGGTGAAGCGGTCGGTGCGCAGGGACGAGGGCGAGAGCACCTCCGCCGCGAGCAGCACCGAGCGGAGGGAGAGCCAGTCGAGCTCCCTCGCCTCGGCCAGCGGTACCACGAAGAGGTCGGGGGAGACCAGTACGTCGGGGAGGCCCCAGGAGAGGTCGGAGCGGGAGCCGAAGGCGAGGCCGACAGGGTGCTGATCGAGATAGGACTGCACGGCGAGCAGCAGCCGTGTCGCCAGCACCTCATGCCAAGGCCTGGGCGAGGGGCTCACCAGCAGCTCCCCGTGCACCACCTCGTAGATGTTACCGTCGTCCGGGAGGGCGCGGACCATGTCGGCGGTGTAGTAGATCGGGGCGGCCATACCCATAAGGTGGGCTCCTCGGCGAGGGGGGCGCAAGGCATGGTGAACGATGGGCGGTCCAGTGCGCGGAGCAGTACCGGGAGGAGGCGGGGCTGGCACTGGAAAGCGCGGGGGGACATTGTAACGAGCGCCCTGAAGGACTCCATCGGGTCCGGGTCGCGGCTTCTCCGCCCCCAAAGCACCCTTCAAACGCGCAGCACGACGAAGCCACCTCCCGGCCCCGGGCGCTTCCTCGGCGCAGCGGGACGCCGAAGGGGGCAGGAACCGTGGGGATCGTCCGTGGGCATCGGAGATGGGCACCGGTGCTCTCTCGTCGCCTTCATCGCGGGACGTGCCGAGCGTTCACAGTCGCCGGTTTCCGGATGCGGAACTACGGCGTCGAGTATTCGGCCTGGCACCATCCACTGTCTCCTTACTATCGGAGTCAGCAGCAGGGCGAGTGGCTCCCGGTACATCCCCAGCCGGACGGCCTCGGCTGGAAGGACTGGTGTGCCGTAACCGTTGACCTGCCGGACACCGGGAATCGTCCCGCCCAGGTAGTCGGCCACTTCCAGACCCATCGAGGCCGTGCGATTGGTCGAAGGATGGCCAGCGTGAATGCCTACGGAGTCGATTTCGATAACATGAAGTGTCGTGGCTGGGTCGAGGCTCGCTTGCCCGTTGTTCTTGGGCCGAGTGCCGCCGAGCAAGCGCTGCAGTATGGCGTGGCCAGCCGCCTCACGCGCGCCACCGAGCTTGCCGCCGCCGCACTCCGGTTCGCCGTGAAGAACGCACTGTTCGCGGCTCCAGATGATGCCAATGGCGACTTCTCCTCCGTCTCCGCGGAACTGTGGGCAGCTACCGAGGCTGGCTTCTACTCCACACTGGCGCGCTTGGCTGGCGATGGGGCAAACGCCGAGGCTGGCCACACTGAACAGGTCGATTTTCAGCTGCTTCTGGTCGCGGCGACCCTTGGAGCGTTCGACCGCAATTGTCCGATCGACGGCGTCACACCAGGCGGACGCGGGAGCGTATCTGGGCCGAAACGCAGCAGCTCCTCGAGGCGGGCTCGGCCGCGATTGCGTGGGCGGTCCCGTCCGATTCAGGATTCGCCTTTGAGACTGCGGGGCCAAATCGCCGCGATCCAGTCGATTTCGACGGTTTGACCCTGGTCAGATTCGTTCCCGCTGGGGAGCCGATGCTTGACTCGCCGCCGGCATCGCTAGCAGCCGGTACCTGAAGGGACCGGCAGGCAAGTGCCGGTAGGGCTTCAACTTGCCAACAAGAGTGTTCCCCGCGCGCGCGGGGATGAACCGATCCAGAAGGCCCGCCACAGCTCACGCAGGGTGTGTTCCCCGCGGGCGCGGGGATGAACCGTGACCAAGCGGTGCTCGGAAATCGGGTACCAGGTGTTCCCCGCGAGCGCGGGATGAACGCTCTAACAGCGACGCCGAGGTGACGGTGACAGCCGCGACCTTCGCGCGCGGGGATGAACCGTTCTCCCAGTCGGCTCTGGCGATGGCCCCGGTGGTCCAGGAGGACGGGCGTGGGGCTGACGGAGGTGGTGCCGGCAGGAAAATGATCCGCCCTGCATACGTCCGGACCCCCATTCCGCGGGCCCCCCGGCAGCATTGGGCATGGACCTTTCCGCCCCTTGCCCGGCCACCGCCGAGGACTCCATAATATGGGTATGGCATCGCCGCTCCATTACACCGCCGAAGAGGTGGTCGCCTTCCCGTACGACGGCCGGCGCTACGAGGTCGTTCACGGCGAACTGCTGGTGACTCCGGCGCCCCGGCTGCATCACGAGCTGTTGGTGGCACGGCTCATCCAGGCACTCGCCAACTATCTGGACCGGGAACCGGTCGGCACCGTGCTGGGGTCTCGTGGTGATATCGTCTTCGGCACCCATACCAAGGTTGAGCCTGACGTGTTCGTGGTGCCGTCCGACGAGATCAGGGCGCTGGACTGGAAGCAGGTCCGACACCTGCTACTCGTCACCGAGGTGCTGAGCCCGTCCTCCCGGCGCTTCGATCGGTACACCAAGCGGGTCGAGTTTCAGCGGCAGGGGGTTCCGCTCTACTGGGTGGTAGATGGAGAGACCGAGCAGGTCGAGGAGTGGACCCCGCGGGCGGAGACGCCGGTGATCCGGCAGGACCGCCTGGTGTGGCACCCGGAAGGGGCCGCCGCTCCTTTCGGGCTCGATCTGGCCTGGCTCTTCCGCGCTCCCTGAACGCCGGCTCGGCGCCCACCCCAACCGCCCATCCCCCCAGTTGACCCCAAGGGGCTGCCCCGGTTAGCTTTGCCGCACTTGTAAAGCGGGGGCCGTTGGCTCCCCACCCCCAGCCCGGCCTCGGCCGGCGCGACCGGGTCCAGGAACAGAGCTTTCGTGCGGGCGATGCGTGCATCGTCGCCTTCTGTTGCCGGACACCCGCGAGCGGCTGGGTGGCCGGTTTCTTCTTTTCGCGGGGGTAACGCACTGTCCACCAACGAGCGTGAACGCCGGACCCGCATCAATCGGCAGATCCGGATCAGCCCTCTCAGGGTGATCGGCCCCGGGGGCGAGCAGCTGGGAGTGTTGCCGGTGGAGGAGGCGCTGGCCGCCGCGGCGGAGCGTGGCCTCGACCTCGTCGAAGTGGCGCCGATGGCTCGGCCGCCCGTGGTCAAGATCATGGACTACGGGAAGTACAAGTTCGAAGAGGCCAAGGCGGCCCGCGCCGCCAAGAAGAAGCAGCACGTGATTCACCTGAAGGAAGTCAAGGTTCGTCCCGGCATCGAGAAGCATGACTTCGAATTCAAGAGCCGGCACGCCCGGGAGTTCCTCGAAGAAGGCAACAAGGTCAAGGTGACCATGATGTTCCGGGGGCGCCAGATCGCCCATGTGGATCTGGGCAAGGCGGTCCTGGACAAGATGTTCAGCACCGTGCAGGACATCGCCAAGATCGAGCAGGACCCCAAGCTCGAAGGCCGCAACATGGTGATGGTCCTCGGGCCCAAGTAGGTCGCCGGAGACGGCACCAGATGCACCCGCGGGCTGTCGGCCCGCAGAACGCTGAATGTCAAGGGAAGACAGATGCCCAAGATGAAGACCAAGCGCGCTGCCATGAAGCGCTTCAAGCGCACCGGCACCGGCAAGCTGAAGCGGTGGCACGCCAACCACAGCCACATCCTGACCAAGAAGACCCGCAAGCGGAAGAACCGGCTCAAGAAGGCGGCCCTGGTTTCCTCCGCCGATTATCCGCGGGTGAACCGCCTGCTCCAGGCGTAAGGGAGACACCATGCCTCGCGTCAAGAGCAACGTCGCGCACCACGCCCGCAAGAAGAAGATCATGCGGGCCGCCAAGGGCGCCCGTGGTGGCCGCAGCAAGCTGTACCGGCCGGCCAAGGAGACCGTCGAGCGCGGCATGCAGTACGCCTACCGCGACCGTCGCAAGAAGAAGAGCGACTTCCGCAGCCTCTGGATTACCCGCATCAACGCCGCGGCGCGGATGCACGGGTTCAGCTACAGCGCCTTCATCGCCGCGCTCAAGCGCGCCGGCGTGGAGGTCAACCGCAAGGTGCTGGCCGACCTCGCGGTCAAGGACATGGATGCCTTTGCCAAGATCGCCGAGGTCGCCAAGGCCGCCGTCTAGCACCACGGAGGTCCGGGGGACAGTGGCAGGGGTCGGAAGGTCGGGGTGATCCCGTCGTCCCGACCCCTCTGCCGTTCCGGTGGTCCGGTCCCCGTTTCGCATTCTCCGATCGTCCGTCGCCAGGTGGATACCGATGTCCGACTTGCCCCGCCTCCAGGCCGAAATCGACAAGGTCCGCCAGGACCTCGAGCGGATCATCCACGTGGACCTCGCCGAACTCGAGGCCACCGAAATCCGCCTGCTGGGCCGGAAGCAGGGGGCCGTCACCGACATCCTCAAACAGTTGCCCGGCCTGCCGGCCGACCAGAAGCGGGCCGTCGGCGGCGAAGCCAACCGGCTCAAGCAGGAGCTGGAAGCCGCCATTCAGGCTCGCCGGGACGCATTGCGGGCCCAGGCCAGCGCCGAGGCGTCCCGCGGGGTGGATCGCACCATGCCGGGCCGGCCCCGCTGGATCGGCGGCCTGCATCCCGGCACCCAGGTCATGGAGGAGATCGTCTCCATCTTCCACGGCCTCGGCTTTGCCCGTGCCACCGGTCCCGAGGTGGAGACCGAGTGGTACAACTTCGGCGCCCTGAACTTCCCGCCGGATCACCCGGCGATGGACATGCACGACACGCTGTACCTGGACCTGCCCGAGCGGCGGAGCCAGGACCGGCGCGCCAACCGGACCTCCGGCGTGGGGGATCACGAACGCCGGGAGCCGAGCGACCGCCGCACCCGGAGCGAGGGCCGGTATCTGCTCCGGACCCACACGTCCCCCGTCCAGATCCGGGTGCTGCTCGAGGACCCGCCGCCCATCCGGGTGGTGATTCCGGGGTGGGTCTACCGGAAGGACACCTTCGACGCCTCACACGCGCCGGTGTTCGGCCAGATCGAGGGGCTCGCGGTGGACGAGGGAATTTCGTTCGTCGACCTCAAGGCCACGCTGGCGCACTTCGCGCGGGAGTTCTTCGGCTCCAAGACCGCGGTGCGCTTCCGGCCCTCCTACTTTCCGTTCACCGAACCGTCCGCGGAAATGGATGTTTCGTGCGGGGTGTGCGGCGGCAGCGGCTGCCCCGCCTGCAAGGGCACCGGGTGGATGGAGATCATGGGCGCCGGCATGGTGCACCCCAACGTGCTCCAGAACTGCGGGGTAGACCCGGAGCGCTACACCGGCTTCGCCTTCGGCATGGGTCCCCAGCGCATCGCCATGAACCGCTATGGCATCCACGACATCCGGCTGTTCTACGAGGGCGACATGCGGTTCCTGGGCCAGTTCGCCGCCGGCCGTCCGGCCGTCCAACCGTCGGCCCGGCCATGAACGTCTCCCGGCGATGGCTCGAGGGGTTCCTCCGCCGTCCGCTCGACGCGGCCGACGTGGCCCGGCGCCTGGTGGCGCTCGGCGCCGAGGTGAGCACGGTGCAGGCGCTCCATCCGGGGCTGGAACCGATCGTCATCGGGGAGGTGGAGTCGGTGCGCCCGCACCCCAACGCCGACCGGCTCCGGCTCTGCGTGGTGAACGACGGCACCGCCGAACGGCTGAACGTGGTCTGCGGCGCGCCCAACGTCGCCGCGGGGAAGAAGTACCCCTTCGCGCGGATCGGGACGACCATCCCCGGCGGCGTGACGCTCGACCGGCGGAAGATCCGGGGCGAGTACTCGGAGGGCATGCTGTGCTCGGCCCGGGAACTCGGCTTGGGACAGGAACACGACGGCATCATGGAGCTGGAGACCGACGCCGCGCCGGGAACCGCGTTCCTGCAGGCCTTCCCGGTCGCCGACGATCGGCTGGAGCTTGATGTCACGCCCAATCGCCCCGACCTGCTGGGGCACAAGGGCGTGGCCCGGGAACTGGCCTGCAGCTACGGCGTGCCGTTCCGGCTGCCGGACATTCCCGGGGCGCCCAAGGAGGGGCTCGCCTCGCTCCAGAAGGCGGAGTCGGCCAGCGCCACGGTGGACGGCGTCCGGGTGGGCATCGAGGACCCCGCCGGCTGCCGCCGCTTCACCGCGGTGGTGGTTCGCGGGGTCAGGATCGGCCCCTCTCCCAGCTGGCTGGTCCAGCGGCTGGCGGCGGTCGGCGCCCGGAGCATCAACAACGTGGTGGACGCCACCAACTACGTGATGCTCGAACTCAATCATCCCATGCACGCCTATGACCTCGCCCGGCTGCGGGGAGCGGAGATCGTGGCCCGGCGGGCCAAGCCGAAGGAAAAGGTGACCACGCTCGACGGCGTGGAGCGGAGCCTGTCGCCGGACACGACGGTGATCGCGGATGCTGGAGGCGCGGTGGGCATCGGCGGGGTGATGGGTGCGGCGGATGCCCAGGTGACCGAGGCGACCACCGACCTGCTGCTCGAGTGCGCCTGGTTCGATCCCGCGCGGGTGCGCCGGACCCGGAAGGCGCTGGGCCTGTCCACCGACGCCAGCTACCGCTTCGAACGGGCGGTGGATCTCTGGGATCTGGCCGACGCTCAGCGCCGCTGCGTGGAGTTGGTCCTGGCCACGGCGGGCGGCCGGGTCACCGGCGCAGTGGACGTCTGGCCGGAACCCTCCAATCCCCCGCGGGTCTTCCTGCGTACCGCGAGGGTGGCCCAGGTCCTGGGTGAGGCGCTCCCGGTGACGGCGCTGGAGCAGTACCTCGTGGCGATCGGCTGCACCGTCCTCAACAAGCCGGCCGACGCCCGGCTGGCCGTGGATGTGCCGGGATGGCGCCCCGACCTGGTCAGCGAGATCGACCTGATCGAGGAAGTGGCCCGGCTGCACGGCTACGACACCTTCCCCACCGATCTCCGGCCCTACCGGGTCGGGCGCCTGGGCGACCAGCCGCTGGATCACGCCATTGCGCAGGTGCGCCAGGGCCTGGTGGAGGAGGGGCTGCTCGAAACCCACTGCCTGCCACTCGGCCCCGCCGAGGGAGAGGGCAGCATCCGCCTGCTCAACCCGCTTTCGGCCGAGGAGGCCTGGCTGCGGCAGTCGCTGCTGGCCGGGCTGGGCCGGGCGGTGGAGACCAACTGGTCCCGCCAGGTGCGGGACGTGCGGCTGTTCGAGGTCGGAACGGTGTTCCGGGCCCCGGAGGGTGGGGGCCGCCCCGAGGAGCGGCTGCGGGTCGCGGCGGTGGTGAGCGGACTCCGCGAACCGGCGCACTGGAGCGGCGGAGGGCGTGGCCCGGATGTCGAGTCGTGGGACCTCAAGGCGCTCTTTGAACGCGCCGTCGCTCTGGCTAATCCGCTCGCACGGATGCAATTTGATTCCGAGGGCTGGTCCGCGGTGGATGCGGACGGGCGCCAGGTGGGATGGGCGCGCCAGTTGGAGCTGTCCCCCCCGGCCTGGGCCGCTCCGGCCTTCGGGCTGGAGGTCGAAATCACCGCGGCGGGCCGCGGACCGGTGCGCTACCGGGCGCTTCCCACCACCCCGGCCGCCTGGAGAGACATCAACCTGGTGCTGGGGGCCGGGGTCACCGCCCAGGCCGTGGAAGCGGAGATGCGGCAGGCCGGCGGAGACCTCCTGGAGGGAATCCAGGTGGTCAGCGAGTTCCGCGCCGAGTCGCTCGGGGACGGGCGGGCGGTCCAGTTCCGGCTCACCTGGCGTGCACCCGACCGCACCGTGCGGGACCAAGAAGTGGACGCGCTGCTGGGCCGGGTGCTCAAAGTCCTGGAGACCACGCTTGACGCAAGGCTACGAACGTCCTGACGCGCAGGCCCTGAATGAGCTGGCCGACCTGCTCCAGCACATCGGGGAGGAACTCGCCGCCTGGCGCCGCCGCTCCCTCAAGGCGGAGGCGGAGCTGGCGGAGGCGCGCTCCAAGGGCGGCGTCCTGGCCGGGCCGGAGTTGATCCAGTCCCGGCAACGGTTGCTGGAGCTGGAAGTGGAAAACCAGGTGCTCCGCGAGCGGATCGAAGCAGCCCGGGACCGGCTCGGCGTGCTGGCCGGCCGGGTCGGGTTCCTGGAGCAGGACGCCGATGAGGGGGCCGCATGAACCCCTCCAAGCATGCGGTCCGGGTGACGATCGGCGGCGAGGACTACACCGTGCGCTCGGAGTTGCCGCCGGAGTACACCCGGGAGGTGGCGGCCTACCTGGATGCCGCGCTCCGCCGGATCCGGGAAATGCTGCCGCAGGTGGAAACCCACAAGGCGGCGATTCTCGCCGCGCTGGCGATCACCGATGAGTTGTTTCAGGCCCGCCGGGGAGACCGGGAACACACGGCCCGCCTAGGCGCCATGGCCGACGACCTCGCCCGGCTGCTGCCGCCGACCAAGCGCGGACGGCGAGCCACGGGGCCGCAGGGCATTTCCGGCTGACCGGCCGGCACACGCCCATTCCTGTACTGACGGGGCCGCGTCGCACGCGAGCTCCTGGAGATACATCGCATGTCGCCTTTCCTCCTGGCCCTGCTTGAAGGGCTTGCCGCCGGGCTGGTCGTTGCCACCATCGCCTTCCTCCTCTACAACCGAAACCAGCGCAAGAGCGCGGTGCTCACCCTCACCGCGGCTCGCGAGCAGGCCGAGGGCCTCGTCAAGGAGGCGGCGTCCCGGGGGCAGGAAGCCCGCAACCAGCTGGTGCTGGAAGGAAAGATGGAGATCCTCCGGCTCCGGGAGGACCTCGACAAGGAATCGCAGCGGCTCCGCGAGGACCTCGAGCGGGAGTCGCTCCGCCGCCGGGAGGAGTGGGAACGGTTTGAACGGCGCGCCGAAGAGCGGGACCAGTCCTTCGACCGGAAATTCGAGGAGGTCCGCCGGCAGGAGGCGGGGTTCGTGGAGCGGGAGCAGGCGCTCAAGCGGCGGGAAGCCGAGATCCAGGAACGCGGCGGCGAGGTGGACCGGCTGGTGGCGGAGCAGCAGATCCGGCTGGAGCGGATCGCCGGCCTGACCGGGGAGGAGGCCCGGCGGGAGGTGCTGCAGCGGGCCGAAGACGAGGCCCGGGGCCAGGCGCAGGCCTTGGCCCGCGACATCCGGGAGCAGGCCAAGAAGTCCGCCGAGAAGGACGCCCGCAAGATCGTGGCAATGACCATCCAGCGGATCTCCGCCGAGCACACCGCCGAAACCACCGTGTCGGCGGTGGCGCTGCCCTCGGATGAAATGAAAGGCCGCATCATCGGCCGGGAGGGGCGGAACATCCGCGCCTTCGAGCAGGCCACCGGCGTGGATGTCATCATCGACGATACCCCCGATACCGTCATCATCAGCTGCTTCGATCCCATCCGCCGGGAGGTGGCTCGCCGGTCGCTGGAGGCGCTGATTGTGGACGGCCGGATTCATCCGGGCCGGATCGAGGAACTGGTGGCCAAGGCGGGCAAGGACCTGCAGGGCGAGCTGGTGGAGCTGGGCGAGAAGGCCGCCTTCGACACCGGAGTCCACGGCCTCCACCCGGAACTCATCCGGCTCATCGGCCGGATGCGCTACCGCACCTCCTACGGCCAGAACATCTACGAACATTCCAAGGAAGTGGCCTGGCTGGCCGGCATGATGGCCGCGGAGCTCAAACTGGACGTCGCGCTGGCCAAGCGGGGCGCCCTGCTCCACGACGTGGGCAAGGTCCTGACGCACGAGAACGAAGGCACCCACGTGGAGCTGGGCGTGGAGATGGCGCGGAAGTACGGCGAGAGCGCCCTGGTGGTCAACTGCATTCACGCCCACCACGACGATGTTCCGCACGAGACCGCGGAGTCGGTGCTGGTCCAGGCCGCCGATGCCATCAGCGGCTCACGGCCCGGTGCCCGGAGGGAAGCGTTCGAGAGCTACGTGAAGCGGCTCACCCGGCTGGAGGAGATCGCCAACGGGTTCAAGGGCGTGGAGAAGGCCAGCGTCATCCAGGCCGGCCGGGAGGTGCGGGTCATCGTCACCCCCGATCAGGTGGACGACGACCAGGCCATTGCCCTGTCGGAGCAGATTGCCCGCAAGATCGAAGGCGAGTTGCAGTACCCGGGGCAGATCAAGGTGGTGGTGATCCGGGAAACCCGAGCCGTGGACGTGGCCCGGTGAGCGCGCGGATCATCGACGGAACCGCCCTGGGGAAGGCGATCCGCCAGGAAGTCGCCGAGGAAACCGCCCGCTTCACCGCCAAGGGGATCACCCCGGGGCTGGCCGTGGTGCTGGTGGGGGAGAACCCCGCCTCCAAGGCCTACGTGGGCAGCAAGGACAAGGCCTGCCAGGAAGCCGGCATGCGCTCGGTCAAGATCAACCGGCCGACGGAGATCTCCGAGGCGGAACTGCTCGGCATCGTCGACCAGCTCAACGATGATCCCACCATCCACGGCATCCTGGTGCAGCTGCCGCTGCCCAAGCACATCAACAGCGAGAAGATCCTGCACCGGATCAACCCGGCCAAGGACGTGGACGGCTTTCACCCGGTCAATGTCGGCAAGCTGGTGATCGGGGACCCGACCGCCCTCAAGCCCTGCACCCCGTGGGGCGTCATCCAGATGCTGGTCCGCAGCGGCATCGAGACCAAGGGGGCCCACGCGGTGATCGTGGGGCGCTCCAACATCGTGGGCCGCCCCATGGCCAACCTGCTGATCCAGCAGGGCCCCGGCGGAGACGCCACGGTGACGGTCTGTCACTCTAAAACCCGCGACCTCCCCGCAGTGACCCGGCAGGCGGATATCCTCATTGCGGCGATTGGCAAGGCGGAGTTCGTCACCGCCGACATGGTTCGCCCCGGCGCGGTGGTCATTGATGTCGGCATCAACCGGGTGGACGATGCGTCGCGTCCGAGGGGCTACCGGCTCACCGGGGATGTCGCCTACGAACCGGTCGCCGCACTGGCCTCGGCGATCACGCCGGTGCCGGGCGGGGTGGGGCCGATGACCATCGCCATGCTGCTGGCCAACACGGTGCAGGCGATGAAGCAGGTGGCCGGGTAGCGGTCCGCATGACCGATCCCTCCCTCTTCGCCGATGCGCCGTGGACCCCGACCCAGCTGGCGCGCGCCGCCCGCCGGTCGGTGGAGGCCAATATCGGGCCGCTGTGGGTGCGGGGAGAGATCAGCGGATTCAAGGCGTACGGGAGCGGACACTGGTATTTCAGCATCGGAGACGGCCAGACCCAGGTCCGCTGCGTCATGTGGCGCACGCAGACACTGCGGGTGCGGACCAAGCCGGCCGACGGAGCCCAGGTGTTCCTGCACGGGACCCCGACGGTGTGGGAGGAGCGGGGCGAGTTCCGACTGACCGTGTCCGATCTCCTGCTCACCGGCGACACTGGAGACCAGCAGCTGGCGCTCGAGCGCATCCGCGCCGCGCTGATGAAGGACGGGCTCACCGATCCCGCCCGCAAGCGCCCGCTTCCGCCGCTGCCCGCCGGCATCGCCGTGGTGACCAGCCTCGACGGCGCCGCCCTGCGGGACATCATCACCGTCACCCGCAAGCGCTTCCCAGCCATGCGGCTGGTGGTCGTCGGCACCCGGGTCCAGGGAGCGGAGGCGGAGGCCGAACTGGTCCGCGCGCTGGGCGCGGTGAACCGGCTGACCGGCGTCGAGGTGTGCATCCTGGCCCGGGGCGGCGGCTCCCGGGAAGACTTGGCCGTCTTCAATAGTGAGGCGGTGTGCCGCGCCCTGGCCGCCGTCACCATCCCCACCGTTTCCGCGATCGGCCACGAAACCGACATGTCATTGACCGACCTCGTCGCCGACCTGCGCGCCGCCACCCCGTCCGCCGCCGCCGAACTCGTGGTGCCTGACGGCTCGGCCCTTCGGCGCCAGGTAGCCGGGCTGGCGGTGCGGCTGGGTCAGGCGCTCGATCGGGGCACCCGGCTGGGCCGGGAACGGCTGGCCCGCACCGCCGACCGGCTGGAACATCTCCTGGCCCAGCGGCTGGAACGGCCCCGGCTCGACCTCCTCCGGCTTGGCGCCCAGCTCGATGCTCTCTCACCGCTCAAGGTGCTGGAACGCGGCTATGCCGTGCCCACCGGTGCCGACGGGCAGATCCTCCGGCGCCGAGCGGACTTTCCTGCCGGCCTGCCCTTCACGCTCCGGGTGACCGACGGTCCCGTCGCCGCCCGGGTGGAGGATGCGTCATGACCAAACGCGCCCCCCCCCCCGAGGCCGCGCCCACGCTCGCCGGGGAGCTGCAGCGGCTGGAGGAGATCGTGCGCCAGCTCGAACGGGAAGACGGCGATCTCGACCGGGCCCTGGCCCTGTTCGAGGAGGGAGTCGCCCGGCTGCGGACGGCTCGCGAACACCTGGCGCAGGCGGAGTCCCGGGTGCAGAAGGTGCTGGCCGACGCCAGGGGGACGCTCCGGCTCGAGGACCTCGATCCCGATGATCCCGGCCCGGGTTCATGACGATGCTGGTGGTAGCACCGCGCCGACCCTTCCGGGGCGTTCCGTTCGATGCCTGAGCGGCGCCAGGTCTCTGGAGAGGCGGCCCTGGCCTCCGCACTGCTGGCGGAGGCACGCGAACGGGTTGACCGCCTGCTGGACGCCTGGAGCGAACGCATCCAGACCATCGTCCCGGGGCGCACCGGTGAGGCGCTGGCCTACGCGCTGAACACGCCGGGCAAGCGGGTGCGGGCGGCGCTGGTGCTGGCGGCGTACCGGTCGGTCGGCGGGATCTCGCCCGCCATCGCGGCGGTGGCCACGGCGGTCGAGACCGTGCACGCCTATTCGCTGGTGCACGACGATCTCCCCTGCATGGACGACGACGCGCTCCGCCGTGGCCGGCCCACCACCCACCGCGCCTACGATGTGCCCACGGCGACGCGCGTCGGATTTCTCCTGGTACCCGTCGCCGGACTGGTGCTGAGTCAGGCCGCCCGGGACCTGGTGCTGTCCGAGCCGAGCCTCGGGCGGATGGCACGGGAGCTGTTCGAGGCCGGCGGCATCGAGGGCATGGTCGGCGGGCAGTGGCTCGACCTCGAGGCCGAGGGCCGGACCCTGGACCTCGACGGCCTCATCGCGGTGCATCGGGCCAAGACCGGCGCCCTCATCCGGGCGGCGTGCGTGCTGGGTGGCATGGCGGCGGAAGCGCCGCCGGCGGCGCTCGAAGCCCTGGGGCACTACGGCCATGAAGTAGGCCTGGCCTTTCAGATCGCCGACGATGTGCTCGATGTCATCGGCACCAGCGCCCAGCTGGGCAAGACCGCCGGGCGCGATGCCGAGCTGGCCAAGTCCACCTATGTCAGCGTGCTGGGTGTGGAGCGGGCGCGGGAGGAGGCGGCGACGCATGCGCACCGCGCCGTCGGTCACCTGGAGGCGGCCGGGCTGGAGGTAGGAGCCTTGGCGGCTTTGGCGGGGTATATTGTGAGCAGGGAGTCGTGACCCGCGATGGGCGCGATTCCCCGCATTTGCCGAGCGCGGATCGCCACCAGCCCCGACCCATGAGCCTACTCGACACCATCGCCTCGCCTGCCGATCTGAAGCAGATTCCGCGAGAGCAGCTGCCGCTGCTGGCGGAAGAGGTCCGGGAGCGGCTGATTGACTGCTGTTCCCTCACCGGCGGCCACATCGGGGCCAGCCTCGGCGTGGTCGAGTTGTCGATTGCGCTGCTGTACGAGTTCGATTCTCCCACCGACAAGATCGTCTGGGATGTCGGCCACCAGGCGTATGCCTGGAAGCTGCTCACCGGCCGGAACGCGCCCTTTCCCACCCTGCGCCAGCGGGGCGGGATCTCGGGCTTCCTCAAGCGCTCCGAGAGCGAGCACGACCAGTTCGGGGCCGGTCATGCGGGGACCGCGATGTCGGCCGCGCTGGGCATGGCCACGGCGCGGGACCTCCAGGGCCTGAACCACAAGGTGGTCGCGGTGGTGGGAGACGGGGCCCTCACCTGCGGCCTGTCCTACGAGGGCATGAACAACGCCGGGCACTCCGACCGGGACATCCTGCTCATCGTCAACGACAACGGGATGTCCATCTCTCCCAACGTCGGCGCCATCAGCAAGACGCTGGGCGGGATCGCCGCCAGCCCGATCACCAACCGGTTCCGCGAGCACCTCAAGCACTGGACCCTGAAGCTGGGCCGGGTGTTCGGTCCGGAGTTCGTGGAACTGGCCAAGAACGTCGAGGAGAGCGCCAAGAATCTCTTCTCCGACGGGATGTTCTTCGAGGAGCTGGGCCTGCGCTACTTCGGCCCGATCGACGGGCACGATCTCAAGAAGCTCATGGACACCCTGCGCTTCGTGAAGCCGATGACCGGCCCGCGAGTGCTGCACGTGATCACCCAGAAGGGCAAGGGATTCGCCTACGCCGAGACCAACCGGGAAAAGTGGCACGGGCTGGCGGCCTACGACCCGGAGACCGGGGAGCCGCGCAAGAAGGCCAGCGGCCCGCCCACCTGGACCCAGCTGTTCGGAGAGGCCATCACCGCGCTGGCCGCGGAGCATCCCGAACTGGTGACCATCACGGCCGCCATGCCGAGCGGCACCGGCACCAACATCTTCCAGAAGCAGTGGCCCGAGCGCTTCTTCGACGTCGGCATCGCCGAAGGACACGCGGTGACCTTTGCGGGCGGCCTGGCCACCCAGGGCATCCGTCCGATCGTGGCCATTTACAGCACGTTCCTGCAGCGGGCGTACGACAACGTCATCCATGACATTGCGGTGCAGCACCTGCCGGTGACCTTCTGCCTGGACCGCGCCGGGCTGGTAGGAGAGGACGGCCAGACCCACATGGGGCTGTACGACATCGCCTACATGCTGGCGGTGCCGGGCATGACCGTGACCGCGCCCAAGGACGGCGCCGAACTGGTCGGGTTGCTGCGCACGGCGTTGGCCCACGATGGCCCGTTTTCGCTGCGCTACCCGCGGGACAAGGCGCCGGCCGAGTTGGTGCCCCCCGCCAGCGTCCCGGCGGTGCCGTACGGCACCTGGGAACTGCTCCGCGACGGCAAGGATGTCGCCATCCTGGCCACCGGGACCATGGTCTTCCCCAGCCTGGAGGCGGCGGAACAGCTCGCCGCCGAGGGCATCGACGCGGCGGTGGTCAACTGCCGCTTCCTCAAGCCGCTGGACGCCGGGATGCTGCAGGTGCTCGCGGCCAGCCACCACACCCTGGTCACGGTGGAGGAGGGGACCATCGTCAACGGCTTCGGCGCCTATCTCGCCGAAACGCTGCAGACCACCAACCCCGAAGTCCGGGTCATCGCGCTGGGCGTTCCCGACCGGCTGATCGAACAGGCGCCGCGTGCCGAGCAGCTCGAGAGCTTCGGCCTCACGGCCGGCGGCATCGCCCGCCGGCTCCGCGCGTTGCACAGCGAGGAGAGCGTCGAGGCCCGATGAAGGTCGGGGTCGTCGGAAATCCACGTTACGCCGACCTCAAGGCGGTGCTGCGGGAACTCGCCGCCCTGGCTCCCTCCCGTCAACTGACGCTGCTCACCGAACCCAGCCTGCTCCCGCTCTGGGACGACGTCCTGCCGCTGCTCTCCGATGACGCCCCCGACGCCGTGCTCACCTTTGGAGGCGACGGGACGCTGCTCCGCGGCGCCCGCCTCCTGGGCGGGCGCGAAGTCCCGATCATGGGGATCAACCTCGGCCGGATCGGGTTCCTCACCACCGCCGCCCGCGAACAGCTGCCTCTGGCGCTCGATGCCCTGATCTCCGGGCGCTACGTGCTCGAGCGCCGTCTGGCCATGCAGGCCACCATCATCAGCGACGAGGGCGGGGTCCGGGGCGAGCAGCGGGTGCTCAACGACGTGGCCATCCACAAGGCCGGCGTGGCGCGGGTGGTGCGCATCCTGGTGAGCGTGGACGGAGAGGAACTCGGCCCCTACAGCTCGGATGGCGTGGTGGTCTCCAGCCCGACCGGCTCGACCGCGTACTCCCTGTCCGCCGGCGGGCCCATTGTAGCGCCAGGGGTGGAGGCGATGATCGTCACGCCGGTCTGTGCCCACACCCTGGCCGTCCGACCCGTCGTGGTCCCCGCGGACGCCACCATCTGCGCGGAACCCCTGGCTCCCGGCGCCGACGACCTGCTGGTGTCCTTCGACGGACAACTCGGCTCCACCCTCACCGTCGGGGACAAGGTGTACATCCGCCGCGCCACCTCGTGCGTGCTTCTGGTCCGGCTCGGATCGGAAGGGTACTTCTCCCGGATGCGCCAGAAGCTCAATTGGGGAGACCTGACGGGCCGGGAGGGCGTGCGGTGATCGTGGAATTGCGGGTCCGGGAGCTGGTGACCATCGCGGACGTGGTCCTTCAGCTCGGCCCCGGCCTCAATGTGCTGACCGGAGAGACCGGGGCCGGCAAGTCCATGCTGGTGGATGCCGTCGCGCTGCTGCTGGGTGAGCGCGCCGACAGCGCGCTGGTCCGGCCGGGCGCGGGCCGGGCCATCATCGAAGGGGCCTTTGAACTCGGAGACGCCGCGCTCCGCAAGCGGATCGAGGCCCTGGGCCTGGACCTCGAGGATGACCGCCTCGTGGTGCGCCGTGAGATCGGCGCCGACGGCCGGTCCCGGGCGTGGGTCAACGGCAGCCCCACCACCATCGGGGTGCTGGCGCGGCTGGGCAGTGTGCTGGTGGATCTCCACGGCCAGCACGAGACCCAGTCGCTGCTGCAGCAGAGCGCCCAGCGGGACATCCTCGATGCCTGGGCCGGAGCGTCGGCGGAGCGGGCCGCGCTGGCGGAATCGCACGGGGCGCTGCACGCGGTGCAGGCAGAGGAGGCCGCGCTGATGGCGCGGCGGGATGAGGTCCGCCGGCGCGCCGACTGGCTCCGCCACGTGGTGCAGGAGATCGATCAGGCCCGGCTGGCCCCCGGAGAGGACGAGACGCTCGACGCCGACGCCCGCCGGCTCAATCACGCCGAAACGCTGGCGGAGCAGGCGCGCAGGTTCGCCCTGCTGCTGGACGGAGAGGACGCCGGTGCACTGCCCGCCCTCGGCCAGGCCGCGCGGGTGCTGGGCGGGCTCGAGCGCATCGACCCCGATCTCGCCGCCTGGCGCGAGCTGCTGGACGGGGCCTCCGCGTCCCTGGGCGAGTTGGCCCACCTGGCCGAGACCTACGCCGCCGGGCTGCAGGAAGACCCGACCCGCCTCCGTGAGATCGAATCCCGCCGGGACCTGATCTACCGCCTCAAACAGAAGCACGGTGCCTCACTGGAGGCAGTGCTCGCCGTCCGCAAGGACGCCGCGGCCGAGCTGGACCTGCTGGATACCGCGGACCTGGATCTCCGCCAGCTCTCGGCTCGGCGGGTGGCCGCCGAGGGTGCGTGTCAGGCGGCGGCGGGCGGGCTGAGCGCGCGGCGGCAGGACGGGGCTGGGCGGATGGCCCGGGCGGTCAACCGGATCCTCCCCGGACTCGGCCTGGCGGGCGGCAAGCTGGAGGTGGAACTGACGCCCCTGGGACGCATCGAATCGGTGGGACAGGAGAGCGTGGTCTTCCTGGTGCGGCTGAACGCCGGGATGGACGCGCGTCCCCTGGCCAAGGCGGCCTCAGGCGGCGAGCTGTCCCGCATCATGCTGGCGCTCAAGGTGGTGCTGGCCCGGCACGACGCGGTGCCGACGCTGATCTTCGATGAGGTGGATCAGGGCATCGGCGGCGAGGTGGGAGCCCAGGTCGGGGCGGCGCTGGCGGAGGTGGCCGAGCGGCGGCAGGTGCTGGTGATCACCCACCTGCCGCAGATCGCCGCCCGGGCCGAACGCCACCTGATCGTGTCCAAGGCCGCCAAGAAGGGCGTGGCCACCAGCGATGTGGCCCAGATCCACGGCGAGGATCGCATCACCGAGCTGGCGCGGATGCTGGGGGATGCCGACGCCGACACCGCCCGGCGGCACGCGGCGGCGCTGCTCGGCGGCAGCTAACCGTCTAACCGTCTAACCGCCTAACCGCCCACCTACCTCCAAATCCGCTGATACCACCGAATCTCCAGCCTCGTCGTGCGGAACTTGGGCACCGGCTGTCCCGTCGCTGACACGACGCTGGTGTAGCTCCACGACGCTTCGATGGGCAGACCGCACTTCTTCCCCGGCTCACACTCATGCGCCGAGCGGCCCACATAGGTGACGCCGCCGCCGAGGAGCAGGGCGCTGCGGCCCTGTGTGCCGGCCAGGACGCCGGCATCAATGCCCGGCAGCGAGTCGTTGCTGGTCTCGTAGCGGGCGGCATCCTTGCCGGCCCGCCAGTAGTCGGCCACCCCATGAATGGCGATGTTGCGCGACAGCCGGTAGAACGGCCGCGCCCCCAGGTCCAGCACATCGCCTGCGTTGAGCCGGACGTTGCCCAGCCGTGAGAATTCGGCGTAGGGCTGATCGGAAGCGGTGATCCGCCGCACCCGGAAGCTCGAGAACCGGATCAGGTAGCCCCCGCTCAGCCGGACGCCCAGGCGTCCGCGGCCCAGGTCCGCCAGCCCGGAGAGCCCCGCCTCGTAGCGGCCGTTGCCGGTCCCTACATCGAGCAGGTTGTTGGGATCGTCGCGCTGGCCGGTGGGCAGCCGGAGCAGGCCCTGCACCGACACACGGAGGCCGCCGGTCGTCCCGGGCCGGTCGAAGCGGTCGATCACGGTGTAGATGGCGCCGACGTCCATATCTCCCATCCGGGAGATCTTCGCCTCGAACAACGGCAGGGCGGCCAGCGGGCCATTGGGCGCGCTGATGAACGACTGGACGTCGGCGTCGACGGCGCGGCTCACCGGCAGGACCGGCACGCTGCTGAATCCGGGGACGCCGAGCTGGTTGGCCAGCGTGTCCTGCACGCCGGCGATCACCGCCTGGATGGCGGTCCCGGCGCTGCTCCCCTGGGTCGGCAGGAACGGCGCGGCGGCGGTCGGGTCGGTGCTGAGCAGGCTGAGTTGGTCGCGGATGGTGGTGCCCCGGGCCAGGAGCGCCTGGGCCACCGCATCGAGCGCGGGATTTCCCGCGTAGGCGCCGCTGCCGATGGAATCGCTGAGCGCGGTCAGCGCGGCCGAGAACTCCTGCAGGAACTGGGCGGCCTGGCCCTGCCCGCTGGAGGTGCCGAACACCGGATGCGCCGGATTGAGGCCAGCATCGGAGGCGGTGGAATCGAGCCGCAGGTTGGCCTGCACCCGGGTCGTCACGATGGGCACGTTGGCAAAGAGCGTCAGGCGGCGGGTGAGCCCCAGCGCCCCGCCGATGGTGCCGGTCCCGACCGTGAACTGGCCCCGCGCCCGTTGCCGGCCCAGATTCAGCCGGTACCCCGGCTGCCCGATGATTGCGCCGACCAGGGCGTCGGTGGTGCGGAGCAGGGGAATCCGGTCGCTGCCGAGCGCGGGGCTGCCGAAGTCGGCCAGGTAGTCCTCGGTGGTTCCACCGGAGAGCCGCCGGTCGGCGCTGGCGAACATGCCCCGGAGATCCACCCGGAAGGTCCCCTTGGGCGCGCCCGCGGGCGCCAGCTGTGCCGGTGCCCGGGCGGTAAGGACCACTGACAGCGCCGCCAGCAGACCGGCGAATCGGTGCACTCGACCTCCAAGAAGGGTGGCTGCTTTGTGAGCCTGCGATCTCCAGCCGGACAGGCAACTTCGCTCTTTCGGGAGCGGTTTGGAAGCCAGCCGACGCTGCTGGCCTCGGCGCCGGGCCGGGTCAATCTGCTGGGCGAGCACACCGACTACAACGGCGGGCCGGTGCTGCCGTTCGCCATCAGCCGGCGCACCGCGGTGGCGACGGCACCCAACCCGGTGTGGGAGCTGGTCAGCGCCTCGGACGGAGTGATGATCCGGCTGGATCCGGACGCCACGACCCCGGGCTGGGCGGCCTACGTGGCCGGGGTCATCCGGGTCCTGCGGCGGCGGCAGTTGGCCCCGCCCGGCGGCAGGCTCGCCGTGGCCAGCACGGTGCCGATCGGCGCGGGACTCTCCTCGTCCGCGGCGCTCTGTGTCAGCCTGGCCCGGGCGCTCACCGGGCTGGCCCGACGCCGGATCAAGCCGGCGGTGCTGGCCGAGATCGCCTACGAGGCCGAGCATGACGAGGTCGGCGTCGCCTGCGGCCGGATGGATCAGACCGTCTCCGCGCTTGCCCGGAAGGGCCACGCGCTGCACTTCGAGACCGCCAGCGGGGAGATCCATCACGTCCCGCTGCCGGGCCGGATCTGGGTCGTGGAGACCGGCGTGGCCCACGCGCTCACCGGCGGGCATCTCAATCGGCGGCGGGAGGAGTGCCGGGAGGCGCTGCGCCTGGCGGGAGAACAGGGCCGGCGCGCGGCGCATCTGGCCGAGATCCCCCCGGCGGAGTTGCCGGCCCTGGTCCATGCGATTCCGGCGCCGTGGAATCAGCGGCTCCGGCACGTGGTCACCGAGACCGCCCGGACGCGGGAGGCCAGCGCCGCGCTGGCTCGGCGCGACCTGCCGAGGCTCGGCCAGCTGCTGACCGAGGGGCACGCCTCGCTGCGCGATGACTATCAATCGAGCTGCCCGGAGGCGGACCTGCTGGTCGAGGCGCTGGGGCAGGCCGGCGCGCTCGGCGCCCGGCTCACCGGGGCGGGGTGGGGCGGCGCGGTGATCGCACTGCTCCCGGAGACGGGGGAGTCCAGCATCATCGCGCGGGCGCGGGCGCGGTTCCGGGAGGCGTTCGGCCGGGCGCCGGTGGCGTGGAAGACCACGGCGGGGGCGGGCGTGCGGAGCGGGCGATGATGCCGAGCCCCTTCTTCTGGCGGAATCTCGGCGTCCTGCTCCTGGTGCTCGCGAACCTGGCGCTCAGTGCCCGACTCCTGCAGCTACACAGCGCGCCGGCGCTCACCCGCACCAGGCTCGATGACCACCGGCGTCATCCTGCGCGGCACGACGTTGCTCTATGCCACCCTGTCGCTGGTCGTCACGTGCGTCGCCATCCTGCTCTTCTGCGTTCTCGAAGTGTTCAGCGAATCGCGGGAGACCTGGAGGCGAAGCTCGCGCTGGAGTGAGATCCACGAAGGCATGACCCAGCAGGAGGTCTTGAGCCGGCTGGGCGAACCCTTCCAGCGGCTCCCGGCGGAGCCATCCTCCGGCGGACGAGAGGAAGAGTTCGTCTATCAACTCCACCCCCTTGACGCGCTCGACGGGGGCGGGCTCGCCTTCAGCCGAAACGTGGCCGGGGAGATGACGCTGTCGTCCAAGTCACCCGATGATGTGAGCTGGAAACGGCGCCGGTCAGAATGGGTTCCTCGGGGCTACTCCCGACTCCGCTACCGTCAGACCATCGTTGAGACCGCGACCATCCTGGCGTTCGGCGGCATCATCCTCCTGGGTGTTCTCACGCTCCTGCCCTTCGGTGCCAAGGCGGGGGTGTACTCCTGGACCCTCTACACTCCACTGCTCGCCCTGCTGCTGGGGGTGATATACGAGATCGGTGCGTCCCGGGGCTGGCGCTTTGACTTGATGCTCCTGTACCCGGTGTACGCCGTCATTCTGATCGGGTGGGCGGTCCGGATGATGCCGCTGGTGCGCGCGCGGCCGTAGGCGCGGGGGCAACCGTGTGCGGAGGCGGATGCGTCCCTTCCTGAATGCCAGGGACAGTCATCGACGCGACGACTCCGAGCTGACTGGCCCAGGCGCCAATGCGGGAGACGGGCGCCCCGCGGGGCCCGGAAGCTGCGCGGCTTCTCTAGGGGGCAGTAAGCCGCGCCTGGGAGGCACCAACTTCGTCCGGGGAGGCACCAACTTCGTCCGGGGAGTCGTGCCTCCGCCCCCGGGAGGCGACCCTCAGCGCTCTGAGGGCCTCCAGCTTCGCCTGTGCGTCGTCCGACTGGTCCGGACTGTCCTTGGGGGACTACCGACGGCCCTCGCGTCCCCACGACATTTGATTCGGACTGGACGACACTTGCTCCGCACCTACCCGCCCTGGCCAGGCGGTGGGCTCGGTTGCCCAAGCGGTTGAAGAGGGCGAAGTTCCGGCCGTTGGCTCGGGTGGCGAAACTGGTAGACGCAAGGGACTTAAAATCCCTTGGGGAGCAATCCCCATGTGGGTTCGATCCCCACCCCGAGCATTTGTGTTGCAACGACTTACAAGCTTGAGGGCGCCGGTCAGTCCGGCGCCCTCATTGCTCATTGTGCCCCAATTGTGCCCGTCCTGCGGGTGAGTGGGAGGACTGCCGAGGTCTTTTCGGGGGTCAGGCCAGCGAGCTTGGCGACTCCCGCTTCGAGGTCTCCCTTCGCGACAATGGCGTACCGGCGGTAGACCGCCTCGGTCTTGTGGCCGGTGAGCTGCATTGCCACGGACCGGGATACCCCGGCCCGTTCAAGCCGCCTGACGGCGGACCGGCGGAGGTCGTGGGGAATCAGGCCGGAGAGGTTCGCCACCCCGCAGGCCTTCTCCCAAGTGCCCCGGATGTCCCGAATCGGCCTGCCGTTCCGGTGGAAAACGAGCGGGGTTATCTGCCCTGGCAGTGATGCCCGTGCCGCCTGCCGCTCCCTCAAGAGGGCGTCAAGCTCCGGCAGAGTGGCGAACGGAAACACCCGAGGCTTGCCGTTCTTCGAGGTGTAGAGCCTCACCTCCCCCGCCTCGAAGTCCACCCGGTCCCATGTCAGGGTCAGCACCTCCGACGCCAGCCGCCACCCCGTCAGGAAGGCAAACTGGACTGGAGCGCGGACGGCGGGCGGGAGTGCCGCCGCGAGTGCCTCGAAGTCACTGTCGCTCACGAATCCCTGCCGGGCATTGTCGAGGACAAGGCGGGGGAAATGCGGACGGGAGAGCAGGCGCCCGGCCTGCACGGCCAGGGTGAAACCACGGCGCAGGGCGGCGAGTTCCGCCGCGATCGTGGCCCGAGCCGCACCCGCCTCCAGCCGGTCGGCAACGTAGGTAGTCAGCCGATCGGTGGTGATGTTGAGCGCCCGATCCCTCCCGAACGACTCGCGGAGATGCACGACTGCCCGCTTGGCGCGATCCAGGCTCCGCCGACCATTGGCGCGATAGTCCGCCTCCAACATCCCTATGAGGTCGTCAAAGGTCACCTTCTCCGCATCGGGTACGTGGCGCCCGACCTGCACCTCCCCGAGCCTCCGACGCAGGAGCTTTTCCGCGTCCCGGCGGCTGGTGGAGCGGGCCGACTCGCGGTACTTCCGTCCGCGCACGTGGTACGCTATCCACCACACCTCGCCCCGCTGGTACACCCGACCAGTCCCGCGCTCCCGCCGTGTCTGCTGTTCCATGTCAGGTCTCCCGATGCCCACTCAAGGCGTTGGCCACCCGATCCAACTGCCGCGCTAGCCGATCGCAGTCCTTGGCCCACCCCCGGAGCCCCTTGGCCAGGGCCTTGGCCGTCGCCGGGGTCAGGCTCCGCTCCCCCTTCGCGATCCGGGTGAGGAGGGCCGGGGAGAGCCCCGCCGCCCTGGCCAGAGCCCGTGTGGAGCAGGGGGCTTCACGGAGCACCCGCCGGACCGTCAGAAGGTGGCTTGTCATGGCAACAATATGTTGACACCGCCCCTCCCCGTCAAGCCGCCCGTTGGCGGGCGAGCCACCGTTCAAGCCCCGTTTCGGAGAAGCGGAGCACCCGCCGGGCCAGCTTCCGGGTGAACGGCCAGCGGCGGGCCTCCCGATAGACATGCTGCTTGGAGCAGTGCAACCGCTCCGCCACTTCTCCGGCGGTCAACATGCGGTCCAGGGCGGGGGGAGTGGTTCCTGTAGTGGCCTCTAGAAGGGCCAGAATCCACTCACGGGCCACCGGAATGGCCGTGCCAGGGGGCAGGGAAGTCGCCACCTCCCGAAGGGCAGCCGCCACGGCTCCGGCATCGGGCGCCGTCACGCCGCCTCCCCAACTCCTGTGGATGGCCTCCACCTCGGGAGGTCGACTTCCAGTGCCACCACCTCGGCATGCCAACGGGCCCAGCCCTCCGCCACCAGCTCGTCTGCCCGGACTGCCCACGCCCTTCGGGCTGCTGATGTCAGCGCGTCTCGTTCCAGGGCATACCATGCCAGGAGCACCCGAAGGGTCGGGGTCAGACTCCCCCCTGGTAGGCCAGGCCAAGCAAGCGCCAACGCCTCATCCCCGATGCAGGAGATAAGGGCCTCCCGTTCCGGCCCGAGCTGGGCGGCGAGGCGGTTACGGTCGGAACCCGCCCACCGGAGTACGAGCCGCCCGCCCGGTCGGAGGTCGAGCCCAGCGCGTAGGTCGGTCAGGGTGCGGAGCAGGTGCCGGAGATTCATATCTCCACCTCCTCCGGCGCGAGCTGTCTGCCATCTTCGGGCAGGGGGCTCCAGGCGCAGGTTTCTGTCACGCCCTCTGATTCCCTAGCCCTGACAGAATCGGCGGGGGCAACCCGGTACAGGTGAGGGTCCCCCCTCACTCCCCTTCCCAGGCGCTCGATCTGCCCGGAGCCGAGGAGGAGGCTGAGGTCTGGCAAGAGAGCGGGTCGACTCTCCCCGGTTTGGGCTGCGAGGGCCTCCACGGCAACCGGTTCGGGGGCACCCCGCAGGGCCGTGAGGACCCGCTCTTGGCGAAGTTGAGCTAAGGTGGGCGCCGTAGCGTAGGTACTCCCTTCCCGGCGCAGGATAATGTCCTCTTCCACGCCATCGAAATTGCTCACCGTCTGCAACCTTCGGCGCCCGTCAGAAGCGTCTCCCGGCTCCCGCGTCAGGTGCGCAGCAACGTCCACGGTTCCGACGATGTTGTTGCTGCCCCTGGCCCCCGCTCCATGCACCCCCCCGCTCTTGCGGTCGTGGTGATTGAAGAGGAGAGTGACCCCCTCTTCGTGGGCGAGTTCTACCCACGGGGAGAGTTTGCGGTTCACCTCCGCCGCGCTGTTCTCGTCCTCCAACCCGGTCAGGCGGAGCAGGGTATCCAGTACGGCCAGCCCGATCCCGTGCCCTCGAATGACCTGGCGGAACACTTCAAGGCTTGGGCGCCGGTTGGCCACAATAATGCTGTCGGGCGGGGGTTCCCCGTGGAATGGCTCTGCGAGGCGGTGAACGGTCAGGCGCCTTGGGCGCTCAAGGTCCACGTAGAGGACTGGCACCGGCGACACAGGGCGGCCCAGGAACGGGGTTCCGCTCGCTACCGCCGCCACGATGGCGGAGGCGAGCGTGGTTTTGCCGACCTTGGGCGCACCATAAAGCATCACTGCCGCACCCTTCGGCAAGATTCCGGGTACGAGCCAGGGGGTTGGCGCAGTCAAGGCCGGATCGTTGAGCAGGTCCACAAGGCGGTGGACCGGGAAGTCCCCTAGCCCCCCGTTCCCGGCGCGAGCGGCGAGCCTGGCGGCGGCAGCCGCCCGGTTCTGTTCGCGCCGGCTCATGCGGCCTCCAGGGGCTCACCCTCGGCAAGGATGATCTCGGCAGCTTGGTCCCTGTCGCGCTCGGCGGCATCATCGAGCCCGAGGGCGTCGAGTTCCTCGGCGCGTGCCTCCAGGCAGGCGGCGCGCCATAGGGCATCCAGCCGCCAGGAGTCGGGCTTGGAGGCACTCTGACCGGCGATTCCCTTCGCGACCTCCTGCCGCCACACATCCAGGGCGGAGACGGGGGGCGGTGTCATCGCCACCTCCGCGCCATCGCCTTAAGCTGGCCCCGTGCCCTGGCCTCCGCGTCGGGCGGGTTGAGGCCAAAATGGGCCGTGAGGATCGCTACGCGCCGTTCCCATTCCAGGCGGAGGGCGGGGGGCCAAGTTGCGGGCCCCGGTGGCACGTGCGGCCATCGGGGGCTATCATTCCTGTGCATCGCGAATATCCCTTCCCGGTGCGTGTAGGTCCGATGCGCTGTGGGGTGTCCGCCCCGCAGCGCATCACTCATTTCTACATCACGCGCTCCCGTGCGAGAAACGCCTGTAGGTCCGCCTTCGTGACCATCCAGTGTCTGCCCCTCCGATGTCCCGGCAGCTCCCCCGTGAGCACCAGCCGCCAGGTCGCCGCGTAGCTCCGGTGCAACTGGTGCGCGGCATCGGTCAGTGCCACATCATCACCCATTGGCCCCCCCCCGCTTCGAGTTGTCCCACACGACCCACTCGCCCGACCACCTGACAAGAGAGTAAATGAGATCCTAGCGAACTGTGCGGTGGGTTGCAACGGCTCGGAACGGTCGTTGCCAGTCAACAGTGGAAAACGGGCCTTCACGTGTTGGTCGGGAGAGGTCCGTCCGTGTCGTCGCCTGTGGACCCGCACCCCGCCAGGGGGGAGGACCCGGAAGGTAAAGGGGCTCTTCTTGGGGGCGTTCTGCCGGTGTCTGCCCGTAGGCTTCGGCTACCCGCTGCCTGCCTTGGAAGAAGGGACCCGGGCGGGTGTTCTACAGTGTCAGGGCAAGTGGGAGCGCCCCTAACCCGTTGGCCGGACCGGGCCGCCCCGCACCCCCCCCGGAGCTGCGCCCGTCCGGTCTTCAGGGGTTTGCCCTGCGGTGCGGGTTAAGGGGCTGGTCTTGCAATGGTTACCCCGGATAACCCCCCCCCCGTTTTCGGGGCTGGCCGAGGGCGGGGGGCAAGGGGGGGGCTGTTGGGCCCCAGGCTCCTGGGTCGGAGTGACTCCAGCACTACACCTGGGCACGAGGACGCCTTGGGGGGCCGGGGTGGGGCGGGGGCCGGAAAACCGCCAGGAAAACTGGTGGGAGAAGGGCACAGGTCGGGCACAGTGACCCGGAAAGCCTTGCCGGGCAAGGGGTTGGGGAGGCGCAGGGGATTCCCAATCCCCGTGCGGGGCGCAATGAGGGGGTGGCGCTCAAGGCCCGCTTTGTGCATGTTCTACCCGTTGAAGGGTTTAGGTGTGTTACTTAGGAGGGGGGGCATGGCGAGAGAGCCTGAGGCAACGACTCTAAAGGCCGTGGGTGGGATGCCGATAGAGGTTAGGGGTCATTGGGCTGATGCCAGCCAACTCGATCCGATCTACGCCGATCAGTTGCACCTAGTCAGGTTGGAGAACCAGTTTTTCTTGGTTTTCGGCCAAACGAGGCTCCCTGTGGTTGAGGGGAGGTCCTCAACAGTAGATGCTGAGATCAAACCTATGGCCCGGTTCGTTGTATCGAAGGAGGCCCTAGGGCGAATGATTAACCTATTGAATCAGAACGTAGTTTCAGAGTAGAGAACTGGAGACGAGTCCAATGTCCACAGCGACCTTTCCACTCCGCGTGACGGTTGTCGGTTCAACCAACCGCGAAGCCGCCCAAGCGTACAGCGCCGTGACCACGCGCCGTCAGTATGCTGGGGACGACCGCGTTAAGGAGATTCTGAGAGGACAGTTGAGCCGTATGGACTCGGTATTTCAGAAGCTCAAGTAGGGCGGGCCGAGGCTCGTGGACAATTTCGAGTGCCCGTCATTTGAGCACATCGTCCTAGTAAACCGCACATTAGTAGCAAGGTACGGGGGAGCGGGCCACCATGTATTGAATGGTGGCCCGCTTCACAATGCCATCGCCCTGGTGAACGGTCCAGTCTTCGGGCAGGATCAATTTCCCACTCTTGCGGAGAAGGCTTGCAAGGTTGCCTTCGCGATTGCGACGGGGCATGTCTTCACAGATGCGAACAAGAGAACGGCAGCCTCAGTGCTCGACCTAATTCTGAATCTCAACGGTTGCATTCTCCAAGTTGTCGATGACGAGCTTGTTAGCAAGATGTATGCACTCGCAGACAGCCGGCTGTCGTTCGCCGAGCTTCTCGATTGGGTCGCACCGAATGTCAGCTGTCCCTAGCCGCCCACCCCGAGCCCACAGGACTAGGTTCGTTGGAGAAGCCACATCACTGCTTGCTTTGAGCCCAGTAGCCCTCCACAGCGGCATCGAAGTTCGCCACAATAGCCCTAGCCTGATCTTTGACTCGATCGCGCCCTACAGCAAGAACACTCGACCGAAGGAAGATGGGGAGCCACGTTTGCGGATTCCCTTTCTGTAGGGGCAGGAGATTGCTCATGACGTAGGTGACACTTACTGCGGAGGCGTTACCTGCCCGTTCCCCCCAATCGAGGGTCACGAGCTCTATCATGAATAGAGCCTTGTCCTCGGATCCAGCGTCGTAAGCCGCTGAACGCCTGAGCTCTTCTCTAACGGCGTAGGCAAGTTCTTGCCCGACCGCATCGCTGCCCGTGTGATCAACGAAGACCAATGTCTTGGGCTTTTGGGCTGCGGCCGACGGAACGACGGCGTGAAGAAGCACCATCGCGAGCGTGAGTGCGACCTTGCGCAATTGTGGCATCTCGTCCCTCTTGGCTAACCAACGATAAACGGGAGCACCCCCGCTCTGGTCCTGTCACTCGGAAGTAAACTGCTCCACGAGCCAAGGTGGATAGTCGTTTCCGTAGAAGAACGCTGGTCTCAGCCAGAACTTTAGTCGCGCCGTTCGGCGGTAGGCAAGGAAAACCTACCCGCTTGACGTGGGTCTGCTAGGGGGGCCGAAGCCGTTGCCCGTGTTGGCCCGGTATGACAGGCTAGCAACGGAAAGCGTACAGCCGTTCACGCGTGAGGGGGCCGGATCGGGGCGGCGCCTTGGCGGGGAAGATTCTCGACAGGCGATCAAATCGCGCCAGTTCGGCGCGGCCCGAGTGTGCCCCAATTGTGCCCGAACCCCTTGCCAACATGGACACTCCTGGGCACAACCCACCCCGCTCCTGTGGCCGGTGTGCCTCTCACAGTGCGCCATCGTATTCAGTAGTCCGGGGTGGGGGCAGAGCTTAAAATCCCTCGGGGGCAACCCCATGTCGGTTCGAGTCCGGCCCCGAGCACTCACTGCCGCAACAACTTAGCCCGCCGACCCAGCCCAGCCCGCGCGGCCAGAGCAAGTAAGGATCACCAAAGTAAGGGCTAAGTAAGCCCGCCCCCGGCTGCAACACCTTGAACTACAACGGCGCGCCATGGGAGGCAGCTCACGCTCCCGGTTGCGACGAGTCGTGATCTGGCGTGTCTTGCTGGCCCCTTGTTCGCGTACAGGAGATGCACACGGGTACCCCTTCAACCAACCCTCAATTGTCCAAGGGGTATAGAGATATCGGGACAGCTTTGTCAGTGACACAGCACCGGCCGGGCCGCGATCGCCCCACTACTAGCAGACGGACTTCGCGCCCCGGAACCTGTCAAGGAGTTTGAGACACGAGGGGGACCGAGTTTACTGAGCCTTCGTCCTCGGCGGGGCCAAAGAGTTGGGGAGGATTGATCCACGCCGCCGTCGGGAGTGCGGCGGGCACG
>Ga0163144_10000820_pt1 | contig 73672 bp, 55 predicted proteins | sample OliLak19BULKMAT1_FD_123175 | JGI IMG/M metagenome (GOLD analysis project Ga0163144, IMG submission 123175) | Freshwater microbial mat bacterial communities from Lake Vanda, McMurdo Dry Valleys, Antarctica - Oligotrophic Lake LV.19.BULKMAT1 | ecosystem: Environmental > Aquatic > Freshwater >... | reverse complement strand
CCCTGGCGACCGCAGCCCTGGCGACCGCAACCCGGGCGACCGCAGCCCGGGCCACTGCAGCCCGGGCCACTGCAGCTTGTGGGACTGCGGCTTGTGGGACTGCGGCTTGTGGGACCGCGGCTTGTGGGACCGCAACCCGTGCGGCCGGGGCCCTGGCGGCTGCGGCCGAAGCGACCATCGCCCTGGAGGAGGGCGGTCGGCGTCCCGATGGCCGGGTTGGGTTGGCGGCGCTGCGGGCAGGGGGTTGTTTGACGTTTCGCGTTCGTTGGTCAGCACGCACAGGTGTTGCACGTCGCGGCGGGCCCTCACCGCTGGGAGCGCGGGCCTCCGGCCCGCCTTGCTTCGCCTCAAGGGGGCCGGTTTGACCGAAGTCGCGCAAGGCGGGCCGGAGCCCCGCGCTCCCTCAAGACGCACGCAGCGAGCGACGCGTACGCAACCGCGACACGCATGCCGAAATGAGCGCTTACGGGTGTGAGCGCGAGCGTTGCGCGGGTGGGCCCCGAAGCAGCGTGGCGCGCAAGGTTAGGCCGGGCCGTCTACCCCGGGCGGCGTCGATCGCCGATACTTGCGGGCGCGATGCCGATGCGCCATTCATCCGTTTCCCCGGCCCCTGGGCGGGTCCGACCCGCGTGGCCGCGCGCGGCGGCCATTGCGCCGCTCGCGCTTTCCTTGGCGGCCGCCTGCGGTGGGGGCCACGACGGTCCGCCGACGTCGCCCCTGACCCCCGAGTTCGAGGCGGCAAACGCTCCGGCGATTTGGCAGGGCGCACCGGGTCGGCGCAACGACCACATCGGGCACACGGTGGTGCCGCCCCAGCCCGGCTTTGCGGGCCGCGCGATCATCGCCGCGGGGGGCGGAAACCCCTGGATCGAGGTCCCCCAAGCTCCGGCCACGACCCACGACATCGTCGCTTTCTTCCGCGCGAACCCCGTTCCGGGCACCGGAGCCGTCCGCCCCATCGCCGCGGTCCAGGGCGATGAGGCGGGCGACCGCTTTGGCTTTGCCCTGGCTTTTGGCCCGCGGCTGGTGTCCTCGCAGGCGACACCCCCGGATTTGGCCGTGGGTGCGCCCCGGGGCCCCTGGGAGGAAGTGGGCGAGTTCACCGAGCGGGGTGTTGTCCACGTCGTCGCAGGGGCCGACCTGGAAGCGCGCCTCGGCGCCGGGCCGGAGCCGATCGTCGCGACCCGGATGCGGGTCTACGGGGCAATCGCGGGGGGCCGCTTCGGCGCCGCGCTCGCGGCCCTCGACCTGGACGGTGACGGGGGAGCCGACCTCATCGTGGGAGAACCCGGAGGGTCGCTCGCGCCGGGCTTTGGCGGCCGCGTTTGGCGCGTGCCGTCCGCGGGTCTGGACCGGACCCTCGCGGCTGGCCTCGACCGGATCCGCGTGGACGACCCGCGGCTCGGCGCGACGGTGCTCGCGGAGGGTGAGCCGGGGGACAGCCTTGGGACATCCCTCGCCATGCTTCCGGCTGACCCCGCCCGGGCCGTGCCGGCGGCCCTCCTGTGCGGCGCCCTCGGCCTCTCGTACGACCCCGCCGCCGACCGTTGGATCGCCGGCGCAGCCGGGAGCGGCCACGCGCGCATCGTCCACCTCGATGGGGCGGGCGCGCCGACAGTCTCGACGCGGCTGGAGGGGGGCGCACCCGAGTCCCATTTTGGGCGAGCGATCGCATGGGCCCAGGTCGGGGGCGCCCCCATCGCCCTGGTCGGGGCGCCCTTCGATGTGGGAGCCGAAGGTCTTGCCGTTGGCTCCGTCCACGCGTTCGACCGATCGGGCCGACGGCTGTGGCGGATCGACGGCTCCCAGGAGCTTGCACGTTTCGGTTGGAGCCTCGCGGTGAACGGTCCGGTACTCGCTGTGGGTGCGCCGAACGCGAGCCGCGCCGGAGAGCGCTTCGACGAAGCCCGCACCGATCCCGACGGTTTTCGCCGGGGCAGCCTGCACCTTTTGCGCTTTGACGCGGATCCGCTTGCTCCACCCGCGCCCACCGCCCGCTGGCACGCCGAGGGAGCGCGCGACCACCTGGGGTTCAGCGCCGCCGCCGCGGAACTTGGCGGCCAGCGGGGATTCCTCGCGGGCGCACTGGCGTGGCCGGTCCACCCGGGGACGGAACAGGGCCGTGTGTACCTGATCCCGACCGCACCGATGGCTCGCTGAACGTTCGGTGACACGTTGGCTTCGCCGAGTCGCATGCGTGCAAGGTGCGATGGGGCCCGCGCCCGGCCCGGCCCTCGGGCAGCGGTATACTTTCGGCGTCCGCGGCCCGGGCCGTCGGTTGAACCGACGCCGCGGGCCGTGGATGGCTTTTCGTCCCAGCCCCCCCATGACGTACATCTGCGGCACCGGCACCGCCGTTCCAAGCGAGGTGGTCACGAACGCCGCGCTGATGGCGCGCGTAGACACCAACGAGGCGTGGATCCTGTCCCACACGGGCATCCGCGAGCGCCGTCGGGCCGCGAAGGACGTCGACACGAGCGATTTGGGCGCGGCCGCCACCCGAGCTGCCCTCGCCGCACAGGGTTGGGATCCGGCGTCGCTGCAGCTTCTGATCTGCGCGACCAGCACGCCGGACACCCTGATCCCCGCGACCGCGTCGTGGATTGGCCGCAAGCTCGGCATCAATCCGGTTTCTTTCGACGTGAACGCCGCGTGCTCGGGTTTCGTGTACGGACTCGCCGTCGCAACGTCGCTCATGAAAACCGCGGGGTACACCCGCGCCGCGCTCTGCACCGCTGAAAAATACACGCGCGTCACCGACTACGACGATCGCAACACCTGCATCTTCTTCGGCGACAGCGCCGCGACGGTCCTGCTCGCACCCGATCGCCCCAAAGTCGGGTTCGAGATCGTGGACATCAGCATGGAGAACGCCAACGACGGTGCGGAGTTCGTCAGCACGCCCATCGGGGGGACATTCCGCCAGGATGGTCGGCGTGTGAAGGAGTACGCTCTGCGCAGTTTCGAAAAGAGCGCGCGGGGCATGTTGGCGCGGCACGGCATCGGCGTCGGATCGCTGAAGGCCTTCTGCGGGCACCAGGCGAACCTGCGTGTGCTCGAGGAAGTGGCCGGGCGCCTTGGTGTCAGCGCCGCGCAGCACTGGTACAACGTCGACACGTGCGGGAATCAGGGCGCGGCGGGGGTCATCACTGCGTTCTGCACGGCGGCCGACAGCCGCGCCGCCGAACTGAAAGACGGCGACCTTTTTCTGCTCACGGTTTTTGGATCGGGCTTCACCTACGGCAGCGCGCTGCTGCGGCGCGTCGACGCCCGCGGCTGAGATCCATGCGCAAGGTGGTCCTCGAAGCCTTCGGAGGGCCCCAGGTGCTGCGGCTCGCGGACGCGCCAGAGCCCATTGCTCCGCCCGGGGGCTGCGTCGTCGAACTTGCGGCCATCGGCGTGAACTTCGCCGAGTTGGTCGAGCGGCGCGGCCTCTACCGCAAGGACCAACGACTGCCCTACGAGATCGGCAAGGAAGCCGCCGGCCGCGTGGTCGCGGTGCATCCCGACGCCGATGGCATCCGCGTCGGCGACCGCGTCATCGTCATTCGTTTCGAAGGTGGCTGTTATGCGGAGCGTGTCGCTGCGCTGCCCCATCAGCTCTTGCCGATTCCCGCGCACCTTGACCTCGAAGAAGCAGCCGCCTTCGCCATCGCCTTCGCGACCGCGTGGTACGCGCAGGAAGAGCTGGCCCGCGTGCGTACGGGCGAAGCGGTGTTGATCCAGGCGGCGGCGGGCGCCACAGGCGGCGCGGCGATTCAACTCGCGCGCGCGCGGGGATGCGACCCGGTCATCGGAGTGGTCGGGCGCGCCGCGAAACGCGAAGCTGTCTTGGGCCTTGGCGCGCACCTGTGCGCCGCTGAATCCGAGGGCCCGAGCTTCGAAGAAGTCGTGCGCGAGCACTGCGGTTCCAAAGGCGGTGTCGACTACTGCCTTGAATCGGTGGGTGGGGCCGTTTTTGACCGCAGTCTGAGCGCGCTCGCTCCCCTTGGCCGCCTGGTCGCCATCGGCTTCTCGTCGGTCGAGAAAGACCACGCCAACACGATCAAGCGTGTCCATCCGCTGCAGCTTTTCCTGCGGTCGTGGGGCCTGATGGGACTCAACGTCGAAAATATCGACTTCCCGCGGCGCCGCGCGACGTTCGAGCGACTCGCGGCATTCGCTGCGCAGCACGGTTTGCGACCCGCCATCGGAGGCCGCTTCCCGCTCTGCGACGCCGCGGGCGCCCACGCCGCCATCGAAGCGCGGAACACGACGGGCAAAGTGCTGCTCATCCCATGAAACACCGTGATCCGCTGAACGAGCGCGGCGCGATCGCGTCGGAGGACGGCCTCGATCCGCGACCGGTCGTGCGCGGTCCGATGCTGCGGCGGCTGGTGGTCGTTCTAGCGGGGGTCCTCGTCGGGCTGGTCCTCGTCGACCGTGCAGTCGCCTGGTGGGACTCTGACCAGGGCGCGGATGGTGGCGAGCGCGGCATCTTGCGCCACGAACAGCTCGTGTGGACCTCGCGGCCGCACTTTCGCAACCCCGAGTTCGAAACGGTGCTCGACCGCTATGGCAACCGCAGTCCCGACATTCCCGAGGACGTGCCGCGGGACGAAGTGCGCATCGCTGGCTTCGGCGCGTCGCGGCTGTACGGAGCCGGTGGAGCGCTGCAATCGTGGCTTTGGAACTACCAGCTCGACGAACTCCTCGAGCGCAAGTTCCCGGGCCAAGTGCGTGTCATCAACGGCGGGGTGATGGCATACTCGACGCTGCAAGCCTGTCGGCGCGCAGCGCTCCTCTTGGATGCGCTCGAGCCCGACCTGGTCTTCGTGATCGCCGCGCCGGGCGCACAGTTGATGCTGGACCCGTCCGCGGCGCGTGAGCAGGTACGCTACGGACCGGGCACGGACGACCTGATGCCCACCGATGTCGCCGGCGGTTGGCCTGAATCCCTGTGGCCAGTGGTCGCCGCGGTGCACCGCACGATGGGCAAACAGTCGGCGATCTACCGCCGCCATCGGGCGAAGTTCCAAACCGAGGGCGCGGATCGCACGAGCGATCTGCAGCGCTGGACTGTGTCGAAGGCACCCCGCTCCACCGCCGCTGACCGCATGTTCACCGCGACACTGGAGGAAATCGACGCCCTGGGCGGGCAGTGCAAGCGCCGCGGCATCGAGTTGCGCGTCCTCGTGTTGCCCGAAAACGACATGGGCACCGATGCCATGTGGGAAACGTACCTACGCGGCAACCAGCGCTCCGGGGCACCTCCGCTAGGCACACCGCGCAACGAACCTGGCGACGAGCTCGAACGCATGCTGCAGGAGCGCGGCCACCGCACGTGGAACTTCCTCCCGGAGGTCAGCCACATGGGACCCGAGCGTGCGCGCCACACGATGTCGGACAACGCCCACTGGTCGAAGGCCGGCCACGAGGTGTTCGCCCACGGCCTGCTGCGCCGGCTCAAGCAGGAAAACCTGATCGAGAAGCTCGCCGCACGCCGCGCCGAAGCTCCGCGCGCCCGAGCCTTTGGACCCAGCCCCTTCGACGCGACGAGCCGCTGACCTTGCCGAATCGAGACGCTGCACGCGCCTTCGCGCCCCCCGGACGGCCGCGTTCCTTCCTTTTCACTAGAGCCCAGCGGTGAACTTCCACAGCATCGAGTTTCTCGTTTTTCTCGCTGTCGTTCTGGGCCTTTTCTGGGCCCTGGCGAATCGGCGGACCGCCCGGCATCTCCTGCTCCTTGGCGGCAGCTATCTGTTCTACGGGAGCTACGAAGCGTGGTTCTTGTCGCTCATCATTTTCTCGACGGCTCTCGACTGGTACTGCGGCACCGCGATCCAGCGTGCGCGCGAGCGCGACGATCGGCGCGGGATGAAGATCGGGTTGGGGATCAGTCTGATCGGCAACCTCGGTGTGCTCGCGTTCTTCAAGTACACCGACTGGCTGTTCCAGAACCTGCAGCTCGCTGCGGATCGGCTCGGGTTCGAAGTCAACCTGTTGGCCGCGCGCAGCTCGTTCCTGCCCGACTTCGTGCTGGATTCGGACCTGATGCGGATCGCCGTTCCGGTGGGCATCAGCTTCTACACCTTCCAGACGCTCTCCTACACGATCGACATCTACCGCGGACAGCTCAAGCCAGCCCGTAACTTCCTCGAGTTCGCACTCTTCGTTGCGTTCTTCCCGCAGCTCGTCGCTGGCCCTATCGTGCGGGCGGTCACGTTCCTGCCGCAGTTCGAGTTCCGGCCCCGCTACAGCCGCGAACGCCTTCATGAGGGCCTTTGGCGCATCGTCACGGGCCTCTTGAAGAAGGTGGCGATCGCGGACGTGCTCGGTGGTTACCTCGTCGATCCGGTCTACAACCAGCCTGAGCTGTACTCACCCGCCGTCCACCTGTTGGCGCTGTACGGGTTTGCGTTCCAGATCTATTTCGACTTCTCCGGCTATTCGGATATCGCGATCGGAACGAGCAAGTTGCTCGGATTCGACCTGCCGGAAAACTTCCTGACGCCGTACCGCTCGCGTTCGGTGCGCGAGTTCTGGCGCCGGTGGCACATCTCCCTTTCGACCTGGGTGCGCGACTACATCTTTTTCCCCCTCGGGGGCTCGCGCGGTTCCGAGGGTCGTGTGGCCCGCAACCTCCTGATCACGATGTTCGTCATCGGGATCTGGCACGGATCGAGCCTGCTGTGGGCACTCTACGGGCTGTTGCAGGGCACGGTGATGATCTTAGAACGCGCGCTGGAACGGTGGCGCGGCGGCCGTGAATACGCGACGACACCCGGACGCAGCCTCTGCGCGTGGGCGCTGACCTTCCACTTCATCGTGCTTTCGTGCCTTTTTATCCGCTCGCGGAGCACAGGACAGCTGATCGACATGCTGACCGTGTTTGGCGAGCAGGGCACAGCGACCATCTCGCCCTACGCGTGGTGGGCCCTCGCGGGCGGCGCCTTGACACACTTCTGGCCGCCGGCGATCACGGAGGCCGCGCACCGCATGTTCCTGCGCATGCCGACGGTCTTCGCAGGGGCTCTCGCGGGAGTTGCCGCCGGCTGCGTCGCCATCTTGGTGGTCGGTGACACACCCTACATCTACTTCCAGTTCTGAACGGAGCGCGCGGTTGCGCGATGGGAACACTATGAATGACGGATGGACCGTGGCGGAAGCGGTCCGCCTGATTCCGTTCCTGCGCGCGAAGCTGCCGGAGTGGAAACGATCAACCCTCGAGCAGCGTGTCCATTCGGGCTGCGTCGAGGTCGACGGCGTGCCGGTGCAGCGCAACGACCTTTTGAAGCCCGGCGCGACCGTGCGCATCGTTGAACGCCCCCAAGCGCGGCTCAACGTGCGGATCGCCGGACGCATCCCAGTCCTCTACCAGGACGATTGGCTCGTGGCGATCGACAAGCCGGCGGGGTTGCTTTCGGTTTCGACCGACAGTGAGCGCGAGAAAACGGCCCTCGCGCTCGTGCGCGACGGGCTTGGTGGCGGCGGCCTTTGGCCGGTGCACCGATTGGACCGTGAAACGTCGGGTGTTTTGCTCTTTGCGCGCACCAAGGAAACCCAAGCGTGGGTCCAGGACGCATGGGAAGAGGCGCAAAAGCAGTACCTGGCGGTGGTCGAGGGTCGACCGAAAGCCGACCGCGGAGTCGTGGAAGCGCCCTTGTTCGAGGATCCGATCCTCGGCGTCCAGGTGGGCGACGGACCGGGCGCCAAGGACGCGCGCACACGCTACGCGGTGCGCTCCGTGCACCGCAACCGCACGCTGCTCGACGTCGAGCTCGACACGGGCCGTCGCCACCAGATCCGCGTGCACCTCGCGTGGCTCGGCTGTCCGGTGGTCGGCGATTTGCGTTATGGTACGCGGGCGCGGCGGATGGGACTGCACGCGGCGCGGCTATCGGTCTTGCACCCCGGAACTGCGCGGCCGGTGGTGTTTGATGCCCCTCCGCCGCAGGACTTCACCGACCTCATGCGGTGAAGGGCACGCGCGGTTTCCGCGCAGCTCAAACCAATCTTGCCACGTCGCACAGGTGTTCGACCGCGCCCGCGATCTGTTCGAGGACGTCGCCTTCGAGCGCCGCGACGAGGCGCGGTTCCCCGTGACCGTGGAGCGAAGTCATGCGCTCCGCGGGTCACAATTCTTCGAGCGGCGCGGCGCTGGCAGCGAGGTCCCCCAACGCGTGCATCCGTCCCTGCCACGCACCGCCGGGCGCGAGCGCCGCGCGCACGTCCTCCACGTGGGGCAACTCGAGCACGGGCAGGCCGAGCCTTGCGGCGAGGGTTGCGTGGTTCGACGGGTGGGGCAAGCCCACGAGTAACAGCGCGAACGGCGTGATTCCGCGGGCGCACAGCGCTTCCGCCGTCAGCAGTGTGTGGTTCAAAGTTCCTAGGCCTGCGCGTGCGACGAGTAGCACACGTGGACGCCACTCGGCGAGCCAGTCGGCCTGCGTGACGGTCCCGTCGTAGGGCACCAGCAAACCGCCCGCGAGTTCGATGACGAGCCTGCGTCCCCGGTTCGCGGCGAGCCACGCGTCGAGGTGCGGAGTGAGCGCGCAGACCGGAACGGTGCGGCCCTCGGCAGCGGCGGCCGTATGGGGCGAAGCGGGCAACGCGAACTCGGCAAGCGGCTTCAGAAGCTCCGCGCCCGACGCCGACGCGAGTTCACCCACCGCATCCGTGTCGCTCTCCGAACCGGTTTGGACCGGCTTCCAGTACGCAGCCGGGCCGTGGGCGCGCAGGGCACATAGGAGCAACGCGCTCGCGACCGTTTTGCCGATGCCGGTGTCCGTGCCCACGACCACGAGCGCGCGCCCGCGCGCCGCGTGAAGCTTCGGTTCGGTCGCGGCGGGGACGCCGCGGACCGTCGTGGCCAATCCGCGGCATGCGGAAATCAGATGATCGACCTGTGTGACCGTGTGGTTCGCGTGTGCCACGATGCGCAGGCGCGATGTTCCCGGCGGCACCGTCGGGGGGCGCACGGCGCGCACGTCGAGGCCGAGCTCCGCGAGCGCGGCGGCGGCGGCGAGCGCGACTTCGGGCGCGCCGAGCACCCACGGCACGATGGCCGACGCCGGAGCGGGCGACCCCAGCTCGTAGGCGATGCGGCGCGCGTGTTGCAGGCAGCGCTCGCGCAGCGTGTCGGCCGCGCGCACGATTCGAATCGACTGCGTCAGGGCCGCGGCGAATGCGGGCGGCGGAGCCGTCGAAAACACGAAACCGCGCGCACCCTGAACCAGCGTGTCAACCACCGCGCGGGAACCCACCGCGAACCCGCCCGCGGCGCCGAGCGCCTTTCCGCAGGCGACCATGCGGGCCGCGAGGCGCGCGCGCGTGCCGGCGGCGAGTCCGCCCTCGACCGCGGCCCACGCTCCCGCGCCCTCGGCTCCGAGCAGTCCAATGGCGTGGGCTTCGTCGACGACCAACCACGCGTCGTGGCGCTCGCACAGTCGCGCCAGTCCGGCGAGGTCAGCGCGGTCGCCATCCATGCTGAACACACCTTCGGTCAGGACCAACCGGCGCCGCGCCCCGCGCGCGGCGAAGAGGGCGCGCTCGACATCGTCGAGATCGCCGTGGCGGTGGACCGCAACCCGCGCGCGCGAGAGGCGTGCGGCGTCGATCAGTGAAGCGTGGTTGAGCGCGTCGGAAACGATCGTGTCCGCGGGACCGGCGAGCGCGCTGACGAGAGCGAGGTTGGCTTGATAGCCGCTCGGGAAAAGCAGCGCGGCTTCGGCGCCAAGCCACGCCGCCGCGGCGGCCTCCGCCTCGCGATGGTGGCGATCCCCGCCACCGAGTAGGCGTGAAGCGCGGCCACCTGTTCCGCCTTCTTCGAGGGCGACGCGCGACGCGGCAATGATGCGCGGATCGCGCGCGAGGCCCAGGTAGTCATTCGACGTGAAGTCGACCCCTTCGGGCACGCCGCTCGGAAGGGTCCGCGCGAGTCCCCGCTCGGCCCACAGCGCGAGATCCGCCCGCAGAGTTTCTTCCAAGTTGAGCGACATGGCCAGGTGTTCGGCCCGGCGGGGATCAGCCGTTGTCTGCGACGCGCCGACCGATTGCCTGGAGGCCGAGCTTGGCAAGGAGCGCGGCATCGTGCGACGGCCCCGGGTTTGGGGTGGTGAGGAGCTCTTCCCCGACGAAAATGGAGTTTGCGCCGGCGAGGAAACACATCGCCTGGGTGGCTTCATCGAGCTGCGTGCGGCCCGCGGAGAGGCGCACGACGGCGTTGGGCATCAAAATACGCGCGACCGCAACGCCGCGTACCAGTTCGCTCCAGTCGAGCGCGGGACGTCCTTCGAGCGGCGTGCCTTCGACGGCGACGAGCGCGTTGATCGGGACACTTTGGGGTTGTGGGTGCAGCGACGCGAGTTCCCACAGGAGCTCGGCGCGCGCTTCAATGGGTTCGCCCAAACCGAGGATGCCTCCGGAGCACACGTGGACACCCGCCGCACGCACCGCGTCGAGGGTGCGCAGTCGATCATCGTGGGTGCGCGTCGTGACGATCTCGCCGTAGTGGCTCTTGCCCGTATCGAGGTTGTGGTTGTAGTAGTCGAGTCCGGCTTCGGCGAGGCGCGCGGCCTGATGCTGCTCGAGCATCCCAAGCGTCACACACGCCTCCAGGCCGAGATCCTTGACACCGCGCACCATCGCGAGCACCGCGTCGAACTCGGCTCCGTCCTTCACTTCGCGCCACGCAGCGCCCATGCAGAAGCGGTCCGCGCCACCGTCCGCGGCAGCACGCGCGGCCACCAGCACCGAATCCACGTCCATCAACTTCTTGCGCTCGACGGGGGTGGAGAAGTGCGCGCTCTGCGGGCAGTACTTGCAGTCTTCCGGGCAACCCCCCGTTTTGATGGACAGGAGCTGCGAACACTGGATCGCGCGCGGATCGTGGTGCGCGCGGTGGACCGTCGCCGCGCGGTTCACGAGCTCCAGCAGCGGCTCGTTGAACAGCGCGCGCACATCTTCCAACGTTGGGCTGCGGGGCGCACGGGCTGCGGTCGAGCCGCCTGCCGGTGCTGCCTTCGGGCCGGCGGTGGTGGCGGAATAGGTGCCGGCGTGGGCCGCGGTCGGGTGGGCGTGGGTCATGGTCTTTCGCGGTCAAGGGGCGCGGTGGGGCGCGGGGGCCGCCCGCCTGCGGCTGCCCGCCGGGGTCCTTGGCCCCGCGCCCGGGCGCGCCGTATGGTATCCGCGCGCGGGGCGTGCGCGCACGGCCCGCGCCAGGGCACCGCCGGCACCGCCGGGACCGCCGCAGCCCCACCCGAAGCCCGATGAATCCGCGTCGACCGAACTACTGGGAGTACATCCGCGTTGAGGAACTCCTGGCCCTGCAAGGGGGCCTTGAGGGCGACGAAAGCCAGCTCCGCGACGACGAGGTGATGTTCATCACCGTCCACCAGGTGTACGAGCTGTGGTTCAAGCTGCTGCTGCGGCAGTTCACGACCGTGCGCAACCTTTTCAGCGGCCCGCGTGTCGCGGAAACCGAGCTCGCGGACGCCGTCCATGGCCTGCGCCGTTGCGTGGTGATCCTGCGCCGGTGTGTCGAGCACTTCGAGGTGATGGAGACCCTGCGCACGCGGGAGTACCTCGAGTTTCGCGACAAACTGACCCCGGCCAGCGGCTTCCAAAGCGCGCAGATGCGACAGCTCGAGATCCTGCTCGGGCTCGAAGACGCGGAACGTATCTCCCTTGGCGTCGAAGGCAGTTACCTCGACGCCTTGCGCGACCACGACGGCAAACCGTCGCCCGCGTCGGCACGTGTTGAGCGCCAAAAGCGCGACGGGCCCAGCGTGCGTGTGGCGATCGAAGATTGGTTGCGGCGCACGCCGATCGACGGCGTTGCCGCGGACGAGCCCAGCGCCGAGGAATCGCTCGCGGGGTTCACCGAGGCCTATGCGCAAGCCCACGCCCGCGAAGTCGACCGGTCGGCGCACGCGGCGCTCGTGCACGTGGGAAGCGCAGATGAACGCCGTCGACTGCTCGAGCGTTACCAGCGCGAGAAGGATTCGTTGACGCGGTTCCTCGGCGGATCCGCGGAAGAGGGCGGCCCTGCTCGGCGCCGACTGCGCGCCGCGTTGCTGTTCATCCTCACGTACCAGGACCTCGCGCTGCTCGCCTGGCCGGGTGCGGTGCTCGACGGCCTGATCGAGCTCGAGCAGGCATTCACTATTTTCCGGCAACGCCACGCTCGGATGGTCGAGCGTGTCATCGGCCGTCGCACGGGGACGGGCGGAAGCGCGGGGGTCGACTACTTGGATCAAACGGCGCTGGCCTACCGCGTATTCCGGGACCTGTGGGCGGTGCGGACGTACCAATTGCGCGCGTCGGCCGCTCCGGCCCTCCAAAACCCGGCGTTCTACGGGTTCGCGGTCGGCTGACGCGCGGTCGAAAACCTTCACACAGGCGCAATGCGCCCCGTCTTTGGGGCGGGCGCGGCGCCGTCGCGGGTGCTTTATGCTGCCTTCACGGGCGCTTCCTAATCTTCCCGCGTGCCCCCGCAGGAGGGCGACCCGCATGCTCCCCAACCGCTCCATCCAACGGACGCCGCGTCCGGCCCCGACCATGGCCAAGGAATCCATCCTCATCATCGAGGACGACCCGGACATCGTCGAGCTCGTGCAGTACAACCTCGAGCGCGAAGGATTCCGCGTCGTGGCCGCCCTCGACGGTGAACACGGGCTCAAGGAAGCCATGCAGCGCAAGCCCGCGCTCGTGTTGCTCGACCTGATGCTTCCCGGGATCGATGGCCTTGAAGTCTGCCGGCTCTTGAAACAGCGCGAGGAAACGTCGGGCAGCGCGGTCATCATGCTGACTGCGAAGGGCGAAGAAAGTGACGTTGTGCTCGGATTGGAGTTGGGGGCGGACGATTACGTCACGAAACCCTTCAGCCCGAAGGAACTCGTTGCCCGTGTGCGCGCGGTGCTGCGCCGCGGCAAGCGCAAGGCCGTCGGCCAACCGAACCGATTGGACGTCGGCGGGGTCAGTCTGGACGCCGAGCGACACGAAGTCCGCGTCCACGGCGAGCTCATCTACTTCACGCGCGCTGAGTTCCGCCTGCTCTGGACGCTGGTCAACCAACCCGGTCGTGTGTTCACGCGCAATGAGCTCGTCGACCGCATCACCGCGGGCGAAAGCTTCATCCTCGACCGCAACGTCGACGTGCACGTCAGCGCCATCCGCAAGAAGCTGCTCGACCAGGGTGACCTCGTCCAAACCGTGCGCGGCGTGGGCTACAAGTGCAAGGATTGACCGTTTCGACGGGGAGCGGCGCGATCGCAGCGCACGAACCGTCGCACGTCATTCGGACCGCTGCCGGGTGGGGCCGGAACTTCGACTCGGGCGGTCAGCTCCTGGCGCGCTCCGGAGTTCGGGCGCGCTCGAACCGCCGTTTCGGCGCGCGTTGCGGCGGTGGGCCCGTTTTCGCTCGGCCGATCGGGCCGCACGCGCCCCGCGCGGGGTAGCCTCCTGTCGTGTTTCGATCCCGCGTCCTGTGGCGTCTTTGGGTCACCTACGCCGCCCTAGTGGTCTTCACCGTGGGCGTGACGGGTGTGCTGCTCCATGGCCAGCTCGAGGGCACGTTGCTGAGCGAACTCGAACGATCACTGGAGGCGCGAGCAGAGCGCCTCGCACCGCGCGCTGCGGAACTGATCCGCGACCCGGAATCCGATTCCGCGCGCGCTGAGATCCGGGTCCTGGCGGCGCAACTCGAGCTGCGCATCACGCTTTTGGACGCCAATGGACGGGTGCGGATGGATTCCCACGCGGATCCGGCGCGCCTCGGCGACGAATCGCGTTTTCCCGAGGTCACCCGCGCGCTCGCGCAGGGCGCTGCACGCACGCGCCGCCAAAGTGTCGTCGTCGACCGGACGATGCTGTACGAAGCCCTGCGATTGGATGGGCCCGACGGACAGGTGGTTGGAGTGCTGCGGCTGTCTGCCGGGCTCGAGCAAGTGGCCGTACAACTCGCGCTCCTGCGTCAACGGCTGGCGCTCGGCGCTGCGCTAGGCACCGCGGGTTCGCTGCTGCTCGCGCTGGTGGTCGCACGCCGCCTCACGCGGCCCATCGCGGAGATGACACGCGTCGCAGAAGGCCTTCGCAGTGGGCACTACGGCCGGCGCGTGGAGACGCGCCGCGACGACGAGCTCGGCGTTTTGGGCTCTACGCTCAATCGGCTGGGTGACGAGATCACGCAGCGCATCGCCACGATCTCCAACGACGACGCGCGGTTGCGCGCGATGCTCGCGGCGATGGTCGAGGGTGTCATCGCGGTGGACCAGGACGACCGCGTGGTGTTCTTGAACTATGCGGCCTGCCAGCTCCTCGGCCTTGCCGAGGACGAGGCGATCGGACGCCCGATGTGGCAGCTTCTGCGGACCGCCGACCTCGTGCGATTGCTCGAGGAGGCGCACGCAAAAGGGCATGTCGTGCGCCGCGAGATCCACGTGCAGCGCGCGACGCGGGAGCACATCCTTGAGGCTCATGTGAGCCCTTTTGAGAGCGATGCCGCGACGGGCCTCGTCATCGTGCTGCACGACGTCAGCGAACTGCGCCGCCTCGAGCGGGTGCGGCGCGATTTTGTCGCGAACGTGAGTCACGAGCTTAAAACGCCCCTGACTTCGATCAAAGGCTACGTCGAAACGCTGCTCGACGGGGCGCTGTCCGATGAGCGCAACAACGTGCGCTTCCTCGAGAAGATCGGAACCCACGTCGACCGCTTGACACACCTTGTCACCGATCTTTTGAGCCTCGCGCGCGTCGAAGCCCAACAGGGCGCACTGCCGCGCGAGCCCGTCGACGCCCGCGACCTTGTGCAAAAGGCCCTGCGGCGCTACGAAGAGCCCGCGCGCGGTCGCAATGTCTCGCTCCGGCTCGATGCTGCCCGCGAATCGCTGATGGTGCTCGGGGACCCGGAAGCGATCACGCAGGTGATCGACAACCTGCTCGACAACGCGATCAAGTACACGCCGGGCGCGGGCGTGGTCGCGGTGCGGCTCGAGCGCGCCGGTTCGATGGGCCGCATCGCGGTGACCGACAGTGGCCTTGGCATCCCCGAGGAAGACCTGGAACGGATCTTCGAGCGCTTCTACCGTGTCGACAAAGCGCGCTCGCGCGAGATCGGCGGCACAGGCCTGGGATTGTCCATCGTCAAGCACCTCGTGCAGGCCATGCAGGGCACCGTCAGCGTGGCTAGCCGCCTCAACGAAGGCAGTTGTTTCACCGTCGAACTGCCGCTCGCGCGTGTGCCGGCTGGACTGCGCGACGCGGAGGCTCAGAGCGCCCGGTCCTGAACGGCGCGTGGGGAAGGTCCGGCTCGTCCGCCGCCCCCTCCCCACGCTCGCCGCCGGGTGCATTCGGCCCGCCGGTCCCTGGCGCTGCGGATCAGAACACGACCTGCACGCGCAGGCCCACCGCATTGGCCGTAGCGTCGACGGAGTCGAAGTCCGCCAGCACGTAGTTGAGGCGAACGGCGAGGGCGGTGTTGGCGTACCAGTTGATGCCCACGGTCATGCTCTTGGCGTCGTTCGATTCGATCGCACCCGTGCCGAGGTCGAGGAACGAGTAACGCGCGGCGAGTTCCCATGCACCGCAGCCCGTGCCGGGTCCGGCGTAGGGGGTCGTGGGTTTCGGCCGTTGGATGACCGCACCCTTGTACGTTCGGCCCTCGCCCGTCAGGCCATAGGTGGCTTGGACGTAGTAGCCATACGCGGACCGGTTGGTATCGCCGTTGGCGCCGTCGATCTCGGCCTGCACGAACTCACCCTGCAGGCCGAGCGGGCCGTGCAGCATGGCCGCCTCCGCGCCCATCAGCGTGACGCTGTCGACGGCGTCGAAGTCGGCGACGATCCAGTTGCCAGTGGCATCGAACTCGGGGCGCGTGACGCTGCGGTCATAGTTCTCGACGTTCTCGCGCTGGCTGAGCGCTACACCCATGTGCACGACGTCCGTTCCTGCGTCGTTCATGACCGGGGCCCAGGTCAAGCGACCGGTGGCGGCGTAGGCGCCATCACCTGCACCCGTGCCCACGCTCGCGGTCGAGTTCGCGTGGAACACACCCACGCTCCAACTGACCTTGCCCTTTTGCGCGGCGCCGCTGAGCGCGACGCCGGTGGAGCGGCCCGGACTCAGGATGTCGACCAGGCTGCGCTCGAGGAACGCGTTGTCGTTGGACGAGTTGAGCTGATCGAGGCCGAACGGCTCGCGGTACTGACCCAACCATAGGGTGGTGCCCCAGCGGAGTTTGCGCAGTTGCACGTAGACGTCGCGGAAGTTCGCGGAGCCCCCCGCGAAGTCATAGCTGGTGCGAAAGGCGAAGGATTCGTAGAACACACCGTCGAACTGCAAGCGGGTGCGCCGGAACGCCACGCGGTCGGCGTCGGACGGGCCGCCGGGGGCCGTGTCGAGGCCGGGGGCGGCGTCGATGTAGGTGCCATCCAGGTGGATGCGGCCGCTCAGGCTGTACGCGTACTGCTTGTCCGCAGTCTCGAAGCACAGGCCGTTGTTCCAGAACACGCGCATGTCGGTGGCGGACACGGGCGCGGTGGGTGCGGCCACACTGGCCGCGATCGGGGCCGGCAGTTCGGCGTCGGCTCCGTTCGCGAGGGCGGCGGCGCAACAGACGGTGGAAAGTCCGAGGCCGCGGGCGATGGGGTTGCGAAGCATGGAGGGGCGGTACTTCAGAAGGGAGTTCGTGAAAGGGGGCGAGTCAGACCCAGCGGCCGCGGACGGTGTACGTCGAACGGAGCGTAGGCGCGATGCTGCGAACTGTTGCTTAACAAATCGAATCTGAGACAACGCTCCCGGATCGTAGATCTCGGGCCCATCTACCAGACATCTTCCCATCGGCTGGGGGAATGCGGCGGACTTCTTAATGCTTTCTTGATCTTCGACTTATCCGCGCTTCATGGCGGGGGAATCCAATAACTGCTGTTCAGGGTGCTGCGGCGTGATGCTCGGCCACCCGAACTCGAGCTTGTGTTCTCACCGTCTCCCAGCGCCCTCACAGGCCACGAGATCCGACGATGGTCAGCCCTCTCACCCTACTTCTCAATACGGTCCTCGCGGCATCCGGGTTCGCATTCGTCTGCGCGCCCCCGACACCCACCGCGAGGCAGGATCTGCTGGATGCGGCGTTGCCCGACTACCACAAGCTCGAGGAAGGTGTCGACGGCACCCTGAAGAGCATGGGGTCGGACACGATGAACAACCTCATGACGCTGTGGGCCGAGGGTTTCCTCGCGCAGTACCCCAACGTCAGAATCGAGATCGAAGGCAAAGGCTCTTCGACCGCACCGCCGGCCCTCATTAGCGGAACGGCGTCGTTCGGCCCGATGAGTCGCACGATGAAGGCGAAGGAGATCGACGACTTCGAGAAGAAGTTCGGCTACAAGCCGCACCTTCTGCGCACGGGCATCGACATGCTCGCCATGTACGTGCACAAGGACAACCCGATCCAGGGTCTGTCGCTCGCGCAAGTCGATGCGATCTTCTCGAAAACCCGTAAGGGCGGCGCGACGAAGGACATCGCAACCTGGGGTGACCTTGGTCTGACCGGCGACTGGGCGAACAAGCCCATCTCCTTGTACGGCCGCAACTCGGCGTCGGGCACCTATGGCGTCTTCAAGGACACAGCCCTATTCGGCGGGGATTACAAGGACTCGGTCAAGGAGCAGCCGGGTTCGTCCTCAGTCGTTCAAGGAGTCGCGAGCGACCGCTTCGGAGTCGGCTACTCGGGCGTCGGTTATCGCACCGCTGACGTCAAGGCCGTCCCCCTCGCGTTCGAAGCGGCCGAGTTTGTTGCTGCCGAAGACAAGAACGCCTACACCGGCGAATACCCCCTTTCGCGCTTCCTGTACGTCTACATCAACTACAAGCCGGGCACGCAACTGCAGCCGCTGCACGAAGAGTTTATCCGGTACGTCTTCAGCAAAGCGGGGCAGCGCGACGTGCTCAAGGATGGTTACTATCCTGTCACCGCGACGATGGCCCTTGAGGAGCTGGCCAACCTCGGCCTCACTCCCCGACCGGCCAAACCGCCCGCCGCTCGCCCGGACTGAACTTTCCGACCTATTGCGCCGCGCCTAACCGGTGAACTCGGGTGGGGCGGCGCTCACCTGGCGGGTTCCGGACCGCGCATGCGCTCCACGAGCGTGTCCCCAACGCCCCCGTCCGCTCCCACCGCGCCCATGTCCCAATCCTCCACGGGTCGAGCACGCCGTCGCAAGACGTCGGCCAGCGTGCGCATCGCGGATCGGACGGCGAAGGTGTTCATCACCGCCGGGGGTGTCGCGACGATCCTGGCCGTCTCGCTCGTCTGTTTCTTCCTCGCGTGGGTCGTCGTCCCGCTCTTCCTGGGCTCGGACGTGGGCGAGCGGCGCGTGGCGGCGAGCGGATTGAGCAAAGCGGCGGCCGCGCCGGTCGCGCTGGGTGTTGACGAGTACAACTCCCTCGCCTGGTCGTTGTTCGCCGACGGGGACCTACGCCTCGTGGAACTCGCGGGTGGGACGGAACTCGACCGGCTGGCGCTCCTTGAGGGGGGTGCGTCCGCGCTGCGTTTTGGAGCGGGGGGCGAAGTTGCGCTCGGTCTTGAGGACGGTGGATTCCGGCTCGGACGCGTTGGGTTCGCCACGCGCTTCTTGACCGGGGACGATGTTCCCGCGGAACTGAGCGGGTTGCCGTTGGGCGAGCGCGCGGTTTACGGCAAGGGTGTCGCGCAGCGGACCAGCTCGATCCAGGTCCGGGTGCAAGAACTCGAGGTCACATTAGGCGACGAACTCGCACTCGATAATCCATCGTCGGTCGTGCTGATCGACCACAGCCCCCTGCCCACCGGGCCGATGGTGGCGCTCCTCACGGAGGACGGGCGCCTGCGCTTCCGCCGGATCCTCGAGCGCCGCAACATGATGACGGGTCGCACGACGACCACCATCTCGGGCAGCGACCTTGCGGTCGAGCCCCGGGCCGACGGTGAAGCGCCGATCCAGCTTCTGCTGTCGGGCCGCGGCGACACCGTCTACCTCGTGTGGTCCGACGGCGAAACGCGTCGCTTTGACACGCGCGATCCCTCGGCGCTGACCCTCGCCGAAGTGGTGGACCTCGTGCCGGAGTCGGGCGCGCAGTTGACGGCGCTGACCTTCATGATCGGCAAAACGTCGCTGCTGTCGGGGGATTCCGACGGACGGGTGCGCGCCTGGTTCCGGGTGAAGCCCGACGCAGCGGCTACGAGCGACGGGTCGCTCCTCGTTCCGTCCCACACCTTCCAGGGTCAGGCCGCGGTGCGCGCGCTTGCTATCTCGTCCCGCGACCGCAAGATCGCCGCGGGGTTTGCCGATGGCACGGCGCGGATGTACCACGTGACGAGCGAGCAGCTCTTAGCGGAGGTCTTCGCCGAAACCGACGCGGCGATCGACGCACTGGTTCTCAGCCCGAAAGACGACGGCCTGTTCGCCGCGTCGGGGGGGCGATTGATCTCCTGGGACGTGGACGCGCCGCATCCGGAGACGACCCTCGCGGCGATGTTCCGTCCGATCTGGTACGAGGGTTACACGGGTCCGGAGCACGTTTGGCAGTCCTCTAGCGGCACGGACGACTTTGAACCGAAGTACGGACTGGTCCCGTTGATCTTCGGATCGCTGAAAGCGACGCTCTACTCGATGCTGTTCGGGGTTCCGATCGCACTGTTGGCCGCGATCTACACCGCCGAGTTCCTCAAACCGCGCACAAAAGCGCGCATCAAGCCGACGATCGAGTTGATGGCGTCGCTGCCGAGCGTCGTGCTCGGTTTCCTCGCGGCCCTGATCTTCGCGCCGTTCGTCGAGGACATCGTGCCGGAAGTGCTCGTCACTTTCGTCGGCGTGCCGTTTTTTGTGCTGCTCGGCGCGTACCTATGGAACCTGTTGCCTGAGCGCCGCGCGTTGGGTTGGGCCCAGTACCGCATGGTCGGCATGTTCGCCGCGTTGCCCATCGCGATGTGGGCGGCCAGCGGTTTGGGTCCCATCGTGGAGCGCACCTTCTTTTGGGTCGACACGCCGATGGGCCCCAAGGGCGACCTGCGTGTGTGGCTGTCGGGGGCTCCGGGCGCGGGCGGTGCAGGTGGCTGGTTGTTCGCGATGCTGCCGCTGTCCGCGATCCTGGCGGCGTGGTTGAGCGCGCGCTACGTCACACCCTACGTCCGCAACCTCGCGAGCACATGGACCCGCGCGCAGCTCGCGCGCGTCGACCTCGTCAAGTTCCTGACGGTCAGTGCCGCCACGGTCCTATTTGCCATTGGCGCTTCCTATGCGCTCGACGCGGTCCTGTTCGATGCTCGCGGCGCATTCCTCGGCACCTACGTGCAGCGCAACGCGCTGATCGTCGGGTTCGTGATGGGGTTTGCGGTCATCCCGATCATCTACACCATCAGTGAAGACGCCCTTTCGGCCGTGCCCGAGCAACTGCGAGCGGCGTCCCTCGGCGCCGGCGCAACGCCGTGGCAAACCGCCGTCCGCATCGTCATCCCAACCGCCATGAGCGGGCTATTCTCGGCGATCATGATCGGGTTTGGCCGCGCGGTCGGCGAAACCATGATCGTGCTGATGGCGGCCGGCAACACGCCGCTGATGGAGTGGAACATCTTCAACGGTTTCCGCACGCTGTCCGCAAACATCGCGGTGGAGCTGCCCGAAGCCGCCGTGAACTCAACCCACTATCGCATGCTGTTCCTGGCGGCGCTGACGCTGTTTGGCATCACCTTCGTGCTCAACACGGTCGCCGAAATCGTGCGCACGCGCTACCGCAAGCGGGCCTTCCAACTGTGAGCACCCTCACCCAGCTCCCCAGTTCGCCCGCGGCCCCTGGCCCGGCACCCACCCGCGAAGCTCGGCCGACGCGGCGCGCGCGCACCCGTGGCCCCGCGTCGCTGCTCGCTCAAGGTCAGCCGATGATCTGGCTAACGGGCAGCAGCCTCGCGGTTTGCCTCGTGATGATCGTCGGATTGCTTACGCTCATCCTCTTTCAGGGGATGCGCACGTTCTGGCCGGGCGAGATCGTCGAAGTCGAGACGATCGATGGCAAACGGTTCATGGGCGAGGTCTCCCGCCACGACACCTTCACGCCGGGGGAGGACGTGCTGGTGGCGCTGCCCGATGACGTGCGTGCGGCGCTCGAGGCGGCGGCCGCAACGGGGACAGAGGTCGGGCGGCGCCTCTTGCGCACCGGCAACTACGAGCTCTCCGGCGAGCACTTCACGTGGGTCAGCGACCACGTCGTGGCGCGTGAGCAGCGCCCCGCATGGGCGTTGGTGGTGGAGCGCCAAACGTGGGGCCGCTTCTTTGGAACTCCGGTGGCGCTGCGCATCGACGGCGAGGTGGCCGCATCGGACCCGGAGGCGGTGTGGGATCTTTACAACGAACACCACGACGAGGTGCGCGAGCGTTGGGACGAACGCCGGCGCCTCGAAACCGAGGAGATCGGAGCGCTCAGCTACCTCCAGGAACGCGCGCGTCTGGCAGCGCGTGAAGCGGCGCTCGACGATCCGGGCTCACCCGCGGCCGCGCGCGCGGAACAGCGCTTCAAGGACATCGAAGCGGCGGCCCAGAGCGAGTTCCAGCGCATCCGCGGCGAGATCGCCGAGCTGAATGCCGAAAACGCGCGTTATGAGCTCGTCCTGCGCACCGCCGACGGCGCCGACCAAGCCCTCGCGCTCGCGGATGTCGTCCGTGCGTACCCCGCGAACAGCCTCTCGTTTGCCGAGCGCGTTGGGATCTACGTCGATCGCTGGTGGGAGTTCCTGACCGAGGACCCGCGCGAGGCCAACAGCGAAGGCGGTGTGTTCCCGGCGATTTTCGGGACCGTGATGATGACCCTCATCATGACCCTCGTCGTCGTTCCGTTTGGCGTGCTCGCCGCGCTCTACCTGCGCGAGTACGCCAAAGCCGGTCCGATGATCAGCGCGGTGCGGATCGCCGTCAACAACCTCGCCGGCGTGCCGAGCATCGTGTTCGGCGTGTTTGGATTGGGCTTTTTCTGTTACCTCGTCGGCGGCGGTGTCGACGCGGTATTTTTCCCCGCCAAGCTTCCCGCGCCGACGTTTGGCACGGGCGGCATCCTGTGGGCTGCCTTGACCTTGGCGCTGCTCACACTCCCGGTGGTCATCGTCGCCACTGAGGAATCGCTGGCCGCGGTGCCGCGCTCCATGCGCGAAGGCTCCTACGCCTGCGGTGCGAGCACGTGGCAAACGATCCGCCGCATCGTGCTGCCGCGCGCGATGCCCGGCATCATGACTGGGGCGATCCTGGCCATGGCGCGCGGTGCGGGCGAAGTGGCGCCCCTGATGCTGGTCGGAGCGGTGAAACTCGCGCCCGAGCTGCCTTTCGATGGCAACTGGCCGTTTTTCCACCTGGAGCGCAGCTTCATGCACCTTGGCTTCCACATCTACGACCTTGGGTTCCAAAGCCAGAACTCCGAAGCCGCGAAGCCGATGGTCTTCACGACGACGTTGCTTTTGATCCTGATCATCGCGTCCTTGAACCTCGCCGCCATCAACCTGCGCACACGCTTGCGCCGGCGCTTTGTCGCCAACCAGTTCTGAGCCGGCCATGAGTACCACCCATCATCAAAGTGCAGTGGCGTCCGCGCGTGGCGCCGCCGGAGTCGATCGCCAGGAAGCGGAAAGCCGCCTTGCGAGCTTGATCCGCGGCGGTGCGCACCGCACCGAAACCCACCCTGCGTTGGATGCCGAGGAGGCCGTGCTCGAGGTCGTCAACTTCCGGCTGTGGTACGGCCAGGCGCAGGCGCTCCACGACATCACGATGACGATCCCGAAGGGTAAAGTCACTGCGCTGATCGGCCCGTCCGGTTGTGGCAAATCGACGCTGTTGCGCTCGGTCAATCGGTTGAACGACCTGATCGACAGCATCCGCATCGAAGGTGACATGCGGCTCAACGGCGATTCGATCTACGATCGACGTGTCGACGTCATCGAACTGCGCAAGCGGATGGGCATGGTGTTCCAAAAGTCGAACCCGTTCCCGATGAGCATCTACGAAAACGTCGTTTACGCGCTGCGCATCGATGGTGAGCGCGACCGGCGGGTGCTCGACGAGGTTTGCGAACGCTCGCTGCGCGGCGCGGCGCTCTGGGACGAAGTCAAGGATCGCCTGCAGGAAAGCGCGCTCGGCCTCTCGGGTGGACAGCAGCAGCGTCTGTGCATCGCACGGGCCATCGCCGCCGAGCCGGAAGTGCTTTTGATGGACGAGCCCTGTTCCGCGCTCGACCCGATCGCCACCTCGAAGATCGAAGACCTGATCCACGACCTCAAGGGCAGCTACACCGTCCTGATCGTGACCCACAACATGCAGCAGGCGTCGCGCACGAGCGACTACACCGCGTTCATGTACCTGGGCAGGCTGATCGAGTATGGGCCGACCGAAGACATTTTTTTGCACCCGCGCCTGAAGGAAACCGAAGACTACGTGACAGGCCGATTCGGCTGATCGCGCGCGCCCGGACGTGCCACGGCCGCGCACGCAGTATTTGGTCCGAAACCAGAATCACCATGAGCAAGCTCCTCATTTCCGCGGCCGTCGCGATGCTCGCGTTGGGCTGCCAGTCGAACCCCGTCGCCGCTCCGCGGACCGCATCCGAGCCGACCGCGGAGTCCGCTGCCGCGCCTGTCGCTACCGCGCCGACCCCCAGCGACACCGCCAGGGACGAGACCGCCACGGACGACACCGCCACCGCGATCCCCGCGGCCGCGCCGCGCACCCGCGGCCCCTTCGACCGCGACGGCTTCGCGGTGTTCGAACGCGAAGGCCGCCTGTGGGTGTTCCCGGCGGGCAGCGAAGAGGCCGCCCAGTTCGAAGCGGGGGATGAGCCCTCCAAAACGGTCACGCGAGTCACTCCCACGCGCACCTACCGCAGCACCGAAGACCAGCATGTGCTCGCTTACGTCGCCCAACGGCCGGGCTTTGCGACGCAGGTCGTCGACAGGCGTATCTGGGTGTTCCGCGCGGGCTCCGCAGCGCTCGCCCAGTTCGTGGAGACGGGGGACCCGTCCCAGCGCTACACCCTGGTCAACGCGGGGCCGCTTGGGATGACCGTGATGTCCGCCGACAGGGCGACGCTCGACGAGTACCTGGCTTGGCGCCCGGGGTTTGCGGTGCGGCTTCACGACGGCCGGCGGTGGATCTTTGAAGAGGGCAGCGCCGACCTCGCGGCTTTCGATGCGGGTGAGGAACCCTCCAAAACCGTGACCCGGCCCCGTCCCGGCATGACGCTGCGCGCGGTCGATGCGGATGTGCTCGACCGGTACGAAGTGGCCCGGGAAGGTTTTGCGACGTTCCTCGACGGCGATCGGGTCTGGGTGTTCCGCGAGGGGTCCGCCGAGCTGGCGGATTTCCGCGCGCGCGGCGACCAGGTGCCGCAGGTCGAGCGTGCCGGCGCCGGGCCCGGTGACCGCACGGTGGTCGCCCCGGACGAAGCAACCCTGAGCCTTTATCTCCAGGGACTTCCCTAACGCCAGGTCTGTGGTTCCCTTGCCGCAGCGCGGCGCCGCAAGGTTAGGATCGAGCATTCGATGGCACACCACCTCCAGTTCGACCTCGAGAAGCTCGAGAAGCAGTTGCTCTACCTGGCCGCCCAGGTCGAAGACGCTGTGCGCAAAGCGATGCACGCGTTGCTCGACCGCAAGCAGGACGTCGCGCTCGACGTCATCGCCGGTGACCAGGGCATCGATCGGCGCGAGGTGGAGTTGGAAGAGGAGTGCCTGAAGATCCTCGCGCTGCACCAACCGGTCGCGGCAGACCTGCGCTTCACGGCGGCGTGCCTCAAGATCGACAACGACCTCGAGCGCATCGGCGACCTCGCCGTCAACATCGCCGAGCGCGCCGCGTTTTTGACGACCGTGCGGCCCTTCCCCGTCCCGCACCAACTGAAGGCGATGATGGAAGAGGCGATGCGCATGTTGCGCGAGAGCCTTGATGCGTTTGTGAACGGGGACGTGGACGCGGCGCGGCGCATTTGCCGCGAAGACGAGGAGGTCGACCGCCTGCACCGCGAGATCGCACGCGCGCTGATCAAGATGATGGAATCCGACCGCGAAGCGGTGGAACCCGGCATGCAGATGTTCTCGGTCTCAAAAAGCCTGGAACGCATCGCCGACCACGCGACCAACATCGCCGAGGACGTCATCTACATGGTGGAAGGCGAAATCGTGCGCCACGGCACACGCGCCACCACCCCCAAAGTGTCGCGCTGACAGCGTAGCGGCGCCGCTGACCGGCGTCAGAGGGCGATCCCTCCGCACTTCGCGCGGCGGCTCAGCTGGGAGCGCAGGCCTCCGGCCCGCCCTGGAGAGCTTCCATCGCCTGCGCAGCGCGGCCCTCGCTCCATGGCGGGCCAGAGGCCCGCGCTCCCAGCGCTCCTTGCAAGTGAGGGCTGCCTGGGCGGAAAGGACCCCGCCTATGGGAGACCGCGGCGCGGCGGACTTTCAAGTCTTGGAAATACGGCATTTCCACGCCTTGGGTGGTCACTCGACCTCAGCGGGAACGAGCTCTTCGCGGGGTCTCCGGGCGACGCGACGTTCGCCTCGAGCGCAGGCGCTGCGTATTACTTCCAACTCGAAGGCGGCGAATGGAAACAGCTTTCCAAGTTCTTCGGCTCGGACCCAGGAGCCGGTGGATTTTTCGGCTGGTCGCTTCAACGCACGAGCGACACCCTCGTTGTGGGAGCGCCTGCCTCGACCACCCCCACCCCCGGCCGCGTGCACACCTTCTCCGCCGACGGGGCCGCGCAAATGAGCGGCACCTTGGTGTCGCTCTCGAACACTGCTGGTGGAGTGCAGTGGTTGACCTTGGGGACGTGCGCGAAACACGCGGGCGACTTCTACTTGGTGCTGGGCTCGTTCAGTGGCACGTCGCCCGCGCTGGGACTTGGGACGTCGTCGCTGCCGCTGGTGCCCGACGCCTATACGCTCTTCACCTTCAACAACCCCAACGGCCCGCTGCTGCCGGGATCTCTCGGTTTGCTCGATGCGTGGGGACGCGCGGTCGGAGCCTTCGTGCTGCCCCCCGGCACCCCCCAGGGCACGGTGGGTCTGACACTGCACCACGCCTACCTGGTGCTCGACGCACAAACGCTCGCGATCGAACTCGCCAGCAACGCCGTCCCGGTCACGATCGTTCCCTGAACTCTTGGAGCGGCAAGGCTCCCCGGCCGTCAGTCGAGGTGGCCGCGGTCTGAGTCGCCCATTTGGACGTTGCCGCTCGGGAAGTATTCGCGCCAGCGTCGCTCGACGGTTGCGGCGGTGTCCGGGTCGCAGAACAGCTCCTTTGGGTACCAGGGTTTCATCCGCGCGTCGATGACGATCGGCGGGGTGAACGAGGGGTGGTGTTGGACGAGTTCTACCGCGGCCGCGTGGATGTCCGTGGCGGGGTCAAACCGCGTGAACGTCGTCCAGAGGAAGTTGACCGCGCTCTTCGAAGCTCGGCGTGCATCGTCGGTCACGACAATCAGCGGCCAATCGGCGAAAGCGGGGTCGCGCGCGATCTCCGCCGGAGCTTCACGGTGCTCCGCGAAGGACGCAGATTCGACAACGAGCGCTCCGGGGCAAAACACACGGACGTCGCGCACACGCCGTGAGGGTGAGCCGCGGAACTCGCGCGGAAGCTCGCGGATCGGCGCGCCGATGCCAAGCAGCACACCCTTGCTGCCCTCATTCACACGCGGGCCCGCGTAGTCGAGGGAATCCATCGACAGGTTGGCGAACACGAACAGGTCGCGCCTGAAATCCGCGCGCGCGAGCACGTGTTGCAGCAGTGCGCGGAAATCCTTGAGGTCTTGCGGTGTGTCGGTCAGCAGCAGAAACTTCGTGAGCGAGAGCTGGCCTTCGCCGAGGATGCGAAAGGCGCTCGCCATCGCTTCGCGGCGGTAACGCTCGCGCACCACCGCGGCGGACAGGGAGTGGTAACCGGTCTCGCCGTAGCTCCAAAGATCGAGCACCGCCGGCATCACGACGGGGAAAAGCGGGGACAGGAGCTCTTGTAAAAAATCGCCGAGGAAAAAGTCCTCTTGCCGCGGCTTGCCGACTACGGTCGCCGGGAACACGGCATCCTTGCGGTGCGCGAGCGCATGCACATCGAGCACGGGGTAATCGTGGACTTCGGAGTAATAACCGTAGTGGTCGCCGAAGGGCCCCTCCGGCGCGCGAACACCGGGGCGAACTTCGCCGATCAGCGCAAAGTCCGATTCGGCGATCAGCGGAATCGGTCCCGCTGGGTTTTTGCACAGGGGGAGCCGCGCGCCGAGTGCAAGGCTCGCGAGCAGCAGCTCCGGAACGTTTTCCGGCAGCGGCGCGATTGCACCCAGGATCGATGCGGGTGGCCCGCCGATGTGCACGACGACGGGGAGCGGTTGACCGAGCCGCTCCGCTTCCGCCAAGTGGAAGCCGCCACCCTTGCCGATCTGCATGTGCAAACCGGTGTGCGTGTCGTCGTAAATCTGGACGCGGTACATGCCCAGGTTCGGACCGCCGGTGACCGGGTGCTGCGTTGCGACGAGGGGCAGCGTGATAAAATGGCCGCCGTCGCGCTTCCACGTGCGCAGCGCGGGCAGCCGGCTCAGTCGAGCGGGCCGCTGGATGACGTCGCAAACCGGACCGCGCGCTCGCCGACTCAGGCCTACCCGCGCCAGGCGCGCGAACAGGGCGCGCTGGTTCCACAGCTTGGCCGCCGTCGGGGGCATCAGTTCCTCGGGCAGGCGGGCCGCCGCCGCGACCACTTCCTGGGGGCGGCGCCCGAATGCGCGCTCCACGCGACCCGCAGTGCCAAAGAGGTTCGTGACGAGCGGGAAGTCCGCACCCTTCACGTTGCGGAACAGGAGCGCGGGACCCTCCGCCGCGATGACCCGACGGTGGATCTCCGCGACCTCAAGGTCGGCGTCGACCTCGGTTTCCACTTCCACGAGGTCGCCGCTCCGTCGCAGTGCGGCGGTGAACTCGGCCAAATTGCGGGGGGCGTCGGGCATCGGGGGGGGCCATCTGGCCCGGCGAACTTGTAGCCGCCCGGCGGGGGGAGTTCGAGGAGCGGCATTCCCCCGCCGGCTCGGAATCACTTCGGAACCCCGAACCGCCCCGCGGGTTCCTAGGATCCGGGCGTCGCGCCCAAACCCGCCATGATCAGCATCCTCATTGGTCTCGTCGCCTGCGTCCAGGCTGCCGTTCCCACACCGCCGGCCGGGGCGTCCGCAGAGCCCCCCTTCGACGTGCGGCGCGCGGAGCATTTGCTCGGACGCGCCGGGTTCGGTGTGAACACCGCTGAGGTGAACGCCGCCGCCGAACGCGGGCTCCGCCACACCCTACGGCTGCTTTTGGAACCCGTTGCACGGGCGGTGGTGCCCTTCGAGCCGGAGAACTTCGCCTACAGCGGGACCCTGGGTGCGCAGAGGTTGCCACCGGCGGAAGCCGAAAGCGGTGCGGAGCCCGGCGACCAGGGGGAAATGGGTGAGGCAGAGGAGAGCGACGCGGATGCTGCGGAGGAAGCGCGCGCGGCCGAGCGCCGCAAGCTGCAGGCCCAACTGCGCCGCGACGACGCGGCACAGCTCGCGGAGTACACCGCCGAATGGCTCGCGGGAATGGTGCGTGGCGACGATCCCCTGCGCGACCGCATGACGCTGTTTTGGCACGGGCACTTCACGAGCTCCATGCAAGACGTGCGATCGAGCCACGCGATGATCCGCCAACACCAGCTTTTGCGAGCGGGCGCGCTCGGCAGCTTTCGCGACTTGCTGACAGGGATCCTGCGGGACCCGGCGATGCTCGTGTACCTCGACAACCACCGCAACCGCCGCGGCAACCCCAACGAGAATCTGGCGCGTGAGCTGTTCGAGCTTTTCACGCTGGGTGAGGGCCACTTCACCGAGGACGACGTGAAGGAAGCGGCCCGCGCGTTGACCGGTCGCGCGGCGTTCCGCGGTGAATACGTTTTCACGCCGCGCCGCCACGACAACGGACAAAAGACGATCCTCGGAAAGACAGGCCGCTTCGACGGCGATGACCTCGTCGAAATCTTGCTTGACCACCCGCGCACTGCACTCACGATCGCCGAAGAGCTGCTGACGTGGTTCGAGGGTGTCGCGCCCACGCCCGACCGCGTCGCACGCTACGCAGCACAGTTGCGCGCGAGCGATTGGCAAATCACACCGCTCCTCGCAACGCTGTTCGAGGACCCCGACTTTTATCGCGATGACGTGCGTGGCGCACGTGTCGCCGGCCCCCTCGATTTCCTGGTGGGCGCCGCGCGCCGACTGGGGGTCGAGCCCCCCGATCGCGCGCTGGACCTGGGTGCGCGGAACCTTGGAGAACGGCTTTTTTTCCCGCCCAGCGTGAAAGGTTGGGACGGTGGCGAAACGTGGATCACGACGTCGAGCCTGCTCGCACGCGGCAACCTCGCGGGCATGTTGACGGGATCCATCGGGATTGCGGAGCTGCTTGGCGCGGACCTCGAGGCGGATTCGATGGAAGCCGAGTCGGTGGATGGGAACGAAGCGCCGCGGCGACCGCGCGCACGCCGCGCTCCGCGCCTTGGCAATCCCGAGCTGCGTGAACTTGCTGGGCGTGACCAGGGGTTGCGCGAACTCGGACGCATGGGCCGCAGCGGCTGGAACCCCAAGCTTGACCTTGCGCAGCGGCTCGATGCGGCGAAGGCCACCACGGACGCCGCGGCGATCGAGGTGCTGATGGAAGACCTCCTCGCGATTCCGCCCCCCGCCGAAACGCGTGCGGAGTTGATCGGGTTCCTCGCCGAGCAACGTGCGGAGTTCAGCGTGCCCGAAGACCGTTTGGCGTCCTGGGGCGCCGACGGCGAGCAGTTGCTGCGTCGCATGGCGCATCGCATCCTTTCGCTTCCCGAAGCTCAGTTGCACTGATCGAGGCCAAACCGTGAACAGACGCGACCTTTTGCTGTTTTCCTCGGGACTGTTGGGTGCAGGGTTGTTGCCCGGCGCGCACGTTCGCGCCGCACGCCGCGCGCCGTTTGGGCTCGATGGCAAGGATGATGCATCCCCGTGTCTAGTGCTCGTTCAACTGACCGGTGGCAACGACGGCCTTGACACGGTTGTGCCCTATGGCGACGACGGGTACCAACGCGCACGCCCGTCCACCGCGCGAACGGCCGCGGACGTGCTTGACCTGGATGGCCACATCGGACTCGCGCGGCCCCTTGTGAAACTGCACGCGGAGTGGAGCGAAGGGCGCCTTGGTGTCGTCCACGGTGTGGGGTATCCCCAGCCCAACCGCAGCCACTTCAAGAGTTTCGAGATTTGGCACACGGGCAGGGCCGAAGGGCGCAGTTCAGGGCCCGGATGGGTCGGGCGCTTGGCGGCGCACGTCCACGGCGAAGCCGCACATCCCAATCGGCTCGTGCATGTCGGCGGAGAAGTTCCCTACAGCCTCCATTCCGCGCAGCATCCTCCCGTGGCCTTCGCGAACCCGCGCGGTTATCGGCTTGCGGGTCAAAAGGGCGAGCTTGCGCCGGGTGCGATGGGGGAATCCGAACGGCCCGGGGACGAAGTGCCGACGGGCGCGCGCTCGCGCCTCGAGCGTTTGCGTGGAGTGATGCGCGACGCGCAGGCGTCGTCCGCGGAAGTGCGGGCCGCGGTGGCGAACCACAAGAGCTCGGTCGAGTACCCGACGGACGAGTTTGCGGGTGCGCTCGCGACCGCGGCGGCGCTCATCGACGCACGTTTGGGCGCGGAGGTGATTTCGGTCGAGCTCGGCGGCTTCGACACACACACCGACCTGCGTCGACGCCACGATGTGCTGATGGAGCGCCTCGACGGGGCGCTCGGTGCGTTCCTAGCGGAGCTGCGTGGGATGTCTGCCGCGCGCAACTCCCTGGTGGTGGTGTACAGCGAGTTTGGTCGGCGCGTCGCGGAGAATGGCGCGCGCGGCACGGACCACGGCACGGCCGGTCCGGTGTTCCTCGCGGGACCGCGGGCCGCGGGCGGTTCCTTCGGGAAGCACCCCTCGCTGACCGAACTCGATGAGGGCGATCTGATTCATACGACCGACTTCCGCGCGGTGTTCGGAAGCGTGGCGGCGGGGCTTTTTGGCGCACAACCCGAGGTTTTGTTCGAGCGCAACTTCGGTGCGCTGCCGCTTGTGACACGCGTCTGACGTGCGCAGAGGGCGTTGGGTTTGCGTCGCGCTCCATGGCGGGCCGGGAGGCCCGCGCTCCCATCGGGCAGAGCCCGTGGGAGAAGGCGGGCGGCCGCTCCGCGCTTCGCGGCAGCCCATCACCGCTTGATGCGCGGGCTTCCTCGATCCGAATGAGGCGGTCAGTGCGCGGCGAGCCCTAGCGCGCGCCAGGTCAGCGGCGCGAGCGCTCCGCGCGCGCTCGTGAAGGGATTCGCGCGGTAATGGCCGATCTTTGTGAGGTGGTAGTCGACGAGGGTGTCGTCCACCGCTTCGAGGAGGGGATAACCGCCCTTGCCCGCGGCGATGTCCACCAACATGCGACGCAGCCCGACCCGTTTCATGCCGTCCATCCACGCCGTGAGGCCAGCGCCTTCGCGCGCTGTTCCCATCAGCGCGAGCTCAACCGCGGCGAGGTGTTCCGTGTGGTCACCGGCGCGGAACCCGGTGCAGCACCCGCGCTCGACGATCGCCGCAAGGGGGACGTGGCTCTTCGCGGCGAGCGGATGGTCCGCGAGCACGCCCTTGGGCCCGGCGATGGCAATGCGACCGCTGCCGTAGTCCCGCGGTTCGAGCACGTGCCCGAGCGCGCCGCCTGCAAACTCGAAGTGACGCCACGCGAGTCCACCCGCGAGCGGACCCTTGCGCGCGCTTGTCACGGCTCGGGGACCCAGGAACGCTTTCAGGAGCGCAACACCGTGGTACGCATAGGCCGAGTGCGAAAGCACGGCGGCCCGCGGCGGTCCGCCCAGGACACCTGACGCGAACGCCTCGCGGATCGCGGGCAGGCACGGGAGGTACGCGCAGTCCTCCGCCACATACGCCGCGCGGAATCCACGCAGATGCCGCAGGTGGACAAGGTGCTTGGGCAGGAGCACCGGAGTTTCGATCAACAGGTCGGTGCGCACGGGATCGAGCGCGGCAAGGCGTTTGAGCACTGCCGGCACCGCATCCTTCGCCACAACCACATAGATCAGATCGACCCCACTCAGGCGCGCAGCATTGAGCGCTTCGAGCGGTTCAACGTCCACCGATCGCGACGCACCCTCCGCCGTGACCGCATCCAAACGCTTGGGAGTACGCGAGAACACGCCCGCGAGATCCCACGTGCCCCCCAGAGTCCACGCGACCGGCAGCGCCGCTTCGCGCACGCGCTGCCCCGAGCCGACAACGATCCATTTTTTGGTGCTCATGGGTTAGCAGGGGATGGCGCTTTGAGCTGCGTGTCCAAATGGTCTGCGAGGCGAATGGCGAGTGCGACGAGGGTGTAGGTGGGATTGGCACAACCGCTGGTCGGCAGCACCGACGCGCCCGCGACCCACAGGTTCGATGTGCTCCAAACCCGGCAATCGCGGTCGACGACACTGCTCGCGGGGTCCGCGCCCATGCGCGTGGTGCCCATGTGGTGCGAGGCATCCTGGTCGATGGGCCAGACCGATGCGCCCGCGAGCGAAGTGGTCAGCTCGCCTACTCCGGCCGTTCTGAGCTCGACCACGAGCTGCGCATGCAACTCGATCAGCGAACGCTGGTCGAGGTCCGTGCAGCGGTGTTCGACCGACGGGATACGCAAACCATAGGGATCGAGGGCGTCTCCTAAACGCACGCGGTTGTCCGGGTGCGGCTCCATCTCCATGAAGTTGCGCAGCCGAACCCATCGTACGCGGGGCGCGCGCTTTGATAGCCGAAAGAACAGGTACGCAAGAACACTCGGCGCATGGCGCACGATGTTCCACAGAATAGCAATCCAGTTGAACCACGCTTTGCGCGCGTTCTGCAGCGCCGAATCGTCGCCGGTCTCTGAATAGTCGCGCAGCGTGACCACCTCTTCGCCCTTGGTGCGCTGGAAGCGGCGCATCAAGAACGTCATGCGCTTTGCGAGCAAGACCAGCGACTCGACACCCGCGTTGTCCGACCAGGGGAAGAGCGGCTCGAAGCGCACGTAGGAGTTGAGAACTCGGCGGCGGTGCTGCTCGGGCTCACTCAGGCGCAATCCGGCATATCCGGCGAAGCCCTTGTACACACATCCGAAGAAGTAGGGCAGTTCGCGCACCGGCCGCGTCAAACGCAACATGCCGTGGTAGTTCTTGGGATGGTTCATCAGGTAACGGCCCACCTGATCGCAACCATTGCCGAGTCCTGCGGGGTCGCTGCCCTGGCTCGCGAGAAGAAGCCGCGCATTCTCGATGCCGCCCGCTGCAGCCACAAAGAACCGCCCGCGGATCTCGATGTCGCGCCCGCGGCTCGTACGCACGCGGGCCGCACGGATGTGGTGCACTCCTACGCGGTCGATCGCGCTCGCCAGCGCAGTGACCGTTGCATCGAGATAAAGGTGGGCGCCCCCGTCCTCCCACACATCAAAGTGCTCGCGCGCGAAGTTCTGGGGCGGAACCGCCGCGAGGAAGACTTTCTCGTTCAGTTGTTGGAAGTGCGGACGGATGTCGCCACGCTGCGCCAACTTCGGAAATCCGGCGAGCTCGAAGTCCGCCAACGCACCGAAGCGATAGCGCTCCGACGCGCGCGCGTAGTACGGCATCAACACCTCGCGCGCGATCGGCCAGCCGGGCACAGCCAAAAACGGCCGCGGTTCGAAGTCGATGGGATCAAAGGGGCTCGAAAGTCCCGCCCACGTGGTTGACGCACCCCCAAGAACACGCTCGCGGCTGTAATCCTTGATGTGGATGCCGCGGCTTGTGACCGCCTTCAGCCCGTCGGCGTGCCGCGTCCTGCGCGCGCGGCCACTTTCCAGCACACAAACGCTCCATCCCTTGCCCGCGAGTTCCTTTGCGACGGTGATGCCCGCGGGCCCGGCGCCGACGACAACGACGTCGTACGACGGGGAAGCGGGGGGATCTTCGACGGCGAGGTCGATCTTCATTAGGGGCGGTGCGCGGGTGGCGCGCGCGAAGGATATCGCCCCGGACCGCGGAGGGTTGCGTAGGACCGGCGCCGTTAGGCCGTCCGGCGAGATGGCGTTCCTTCAGGCCGCGTGGAAGCCCTTCACGCCGCGTGAAGCATCGTGTGCAGCCGGATCAGGGCGGCCCGATCGCCTTCGAGCTCGAGCGCGGGGAAGGCCTGCTCCACATCGGCCCAGCGGTACTCGCTCCAGCGTGCATCCAGCCGCGGCTCATCCGACCCGCCAGCACGGCAGCCGAAACTCCACTCGATCACCCGTTCATCGCCGAGCACGACCTGGCTCGTGAGGTCGAGGTCAATCAGCTCCACGGGCCGGCCCAGACCGGTCTCGTCCGCCACTTCCCGCGCCACCGCCATCTCCACCTTCTCCGCGAAGCCGATGGGGCCGTGCAGCGGGGTCCAGAAGCTCTCGATACCGTGCCCGCTGCGCAGCAGCAGGTATTGGGCTCGGGCAGCCTTGAAGCTGAACACGAACACGCGGACGCGGTGGGAGAGTTCGTACATCGGGGGTGGGGATAGTGGGGGAGGGGTCCGACTCTGGAGCGGGATCCGCGGGCCGGAGGGAACGGTCCAACGGAGGCTTCGGCCACGTCGGGAGCCGCACTTGCGGACGATGTTTACTTTGAGTTCAAAAAACGGTCCCAGGGGCGCGAGACTGGGGCCGTCCGCTGTGCAACCGGGTAGCTCCCAGCCCGCGGCGGTCTACAGGGGATGACCGCACCCGTACCCGCGACCGTCCCGCGATCCCTCGAACCCCATGCGCGCCCTCCTCTTCGCCGTATTCGTGATCGCAGTCGCCGCGGCCTGGTTCCTGTTGCCCGGACCCGGCCAGCGTGTCGCGGTGGATCGCCAGCCCGGGGCAAAGACGCACCTTGAGGCTCCCAGCGCCGCGCGTGCACTCGAGGCGGATCCTGTTCGCGTCGCGGTAGAAGGCGACGACGCGCGGGCTCTCGTCGCCCCGACGCCCAACGTCGTTTACGACCCAACTTTGGAGCCCGCCGAGGTCTTTCCGCTGATGTTGCACGTGCGAGTGATCGACACGCTGGGCAATCCCGCCGAGGGTGCACGGGTGAGCGCACGGTGTTTCCCGCTCGTTCCCGCGTCCTTCGACGCGCGCGCGGCCGACGCGCCGATCGAAACGAACGAGACACGGCAGGGGCTCACCGACAGCACAGGCAACGCCACGCTCGGGTTTCATGCGAGTGGCGCTTTCCGCGTGGCGGCGGAGCACGCCGATGGGGCAACCCAGTCCAACGTCACGCTCGATCTCGGTGAACACACCATCGAACTCCAACTCGCGCCGGTTTTTCAGCTGCATGGCTTCGTTCGCGACGCGCACACCTTGGCGCCCATCGCCGGTGCACAGCTAGAACTCTTCCCCGCGTCGTTGACGGGCCGCGGGGAGTTTGCTTCCGACCACGACGGTCGCTTCGAGTTCAGTTCCACTGAAGGTGTCCAGATCTTGAGTGCGATCGCGCCGGGATACCCCTCATTCAAAAGCTGGATTTACACCCGCAGCGACGCGCAGTGGAGCTACGGCATCGAGGGTGAAGCACAACCCTTGGATGCGCCGGTGGAAGTGCTTCTCACGCGCGAACGACAGATCGAAGGACGGGTCATCGATCCCAATGGCACACCCATAGCCGACGCGCTGGTTACCGCCCGCGGTTACGTCCAGCTCTCCACCGGAATACACGTACCCGACGCGGCCAACGCGCGCACCGACGCGCATGGCCGTTTCGTGCTAACTGGACTGCGGGCCGATGTCACACATGTGGTCTGGGCCAGCGATCCCAACTACGCCGCTGCGGCGGCTGTGGTGGAAACGAGTGCTCCCGATCGCGACGTCGGCACCATGCAACTGGGCCCTGCGACAGCGGTGCGCGGCCACGCCCAACACGTCGACGCGGACGGCACGACGTCACCCGCGCCCGGAGTCCAAGTCACAATGGTGTGCGCCGCAGACCTGTCCTGGGAGCGCCTGGAACTGACAATTCCGCTCAACTTCGAGTTGGAAACGCTGACCGACGACGCTGGGGATTTCGTCTTCCGCGGTGCACCCCTGGGCCAGGCTCGCCTGCGCGGCGCCCAGCAGCGCGGCTGGTTCGACGTCACTCTCGTGGACGACTACACCCAACTCGAGCAGCCGCTCAAGTTGCGCAGTCCTTGAGCGCCGGGGCCGCGCGTCGAACCCGTCAGGCGTCGCGTCGGCAAAGCGCTCACATGACCGGATTGTCATAGGAATCGGGCGCTTTGATTCGCTGGAATTCAAGCTATGGGATCAGACTCCTTACGGCGGGTCGCGGCACCCTTTCCCCCGTGGGTCGCGATGTTGCCGCTGGTGGTGGCCGCCGCGGGCCGCGGGTTTTGGGCCCCGGACGAGCCGCGCTACGCGCAAGTCGCGCGGGACGCGATTGAAAACGGACATTGGCTGGTGCTGCAGCGCTGCGGCGAGCTGTATCCCGACAAGCCACCGCTCGTTTTCTGGCTCGCGGGTTTGGCGGGCCAACTCACGGGGTGGAACGAGTTTGCGATGCGGGTGCCGAGCCTCGTGGCCGCAATCGCGCTCGCGTACGCGACCGCGGCATTCGCCCGACGTTGGTGGGGTCAAGCCGAAGCGGGATGGGCGGGAATCGTGCTGCTCGGAATGGTGCTCGTGGCCGAGCTCGGTGGACGGCTGCAGCTCGACCCCATTCTCGCCGCCTGCACGTCGATCGCGTTGCTCCTCTGCGCGGGTGCGCGAATGTCGCCCGGACGGATGCCACTTGGACGGATGATATTGGCGGGGGCCATGGCTGGCCTCGCCGCCCTCGCAAAGGGACCCGTGGCGTGGGTCGTCGTCGCGCTCCCGCTGATCGCGTGGCACGTGCTGTCGCATTTCGAGTACCGGCGCTCCGCAGAGCCGGCAGCGCTCCGCCCAAGGACGCCCTGGACAGGGATTGCCGTGGGGGTCGCAGCGGCAGTCGCGCCGGTACTCGCATGGGCGCTTGCCGCGTGTGCCGTCGAGCCCGAGCTCACCCGCCACCTTTTTTGGGGGCAGCACGTCGAGCGCGCCATTCGCGGTGTGCAGCACCCCGGTCCAGTTTGGCAGCACGGGGTGCGGCTCTTCCTGCTCACCCTGCCATGGACGCCCCTCGTGGTGCTTGGGATCGTGTCGGCAGTGCGTGCCGCGCGCCGGATCGGGCACGGTCCCGACCAGGATCCCGGTCTGGTGCGTGCGGGTCTGTGGTTCGCGACGCTCTTCGTGTTTTTCTCGATCATTCCTGTCAAACGCGACCTCTACCTGCTGCCGCTCTATCCCGCGCTCGCTTTGATGGCCGCGCGCGTGCTCGTCATCCGACTGCGCGACGGTGCATTGCCCGCAGCCATCGTCGGGGTCTGGATCGCAGTCTTCGCAGTCGCTGCACTGGCGCTGCTGGCGTTTCCGTGGTACTCCCAAGCGGTCGCCGTAGACGGCTTGGAGGCGCCGGTCCTCGGGCTTGCCGTCCTGTGCACGGGGGCTGCTCTGTGGTTGAGCGTCCGACGCGGGTCAGCGTGGAGCGCGGTCCGCACGGTGGCCCTATCCTGGTTGATCGTGCTCACCGTAATCGCGGCCGGAATCCTGCCGCGAATCGATGAACACAAGTCGCCGCGCTGGCTGGCGGAAACCATTGCGTCGTTACCCCAGCGACCCGCGGCAATACCGTGTTACGGTGTTCAACCTGAAGGGTACCGGTTCTACACGGCTCGGCCATTCATCGCGGGCGATACAGGCGAGCTCGCCGATGCGCGCTGGGCGGACCGGATCGCGCGGGAGGAGAAGCAGTTTCTCGCGCTCTTGACGCGCAAGCTGTGGGACAAGTTAGGTGCGGAACAGCGCCACGGGCTCGTCGAACTTGTCGCACGCCAGGTGGGCGGCCGGGAAGTCGTGGTCGTCGGCAAGGCCGTGAGCGCGGAAGTCCGCGTCATCCCACCGCCGTCACCGCGGGCGGAGGCGCGTTGACGCCTTGGGCGGCGCGCGGCATCGGCATCGCGATCCGGGGAAGTTCCAGGACAAAGCGCGTGCCCCCGGTGGGGGATTGTTCGAGGTACACGTCGCCGCCGTGGAAACGGGCCGCTCCGCGCGCGATCGCGAGCCCCAGACCAAATCCGTGTCGGCGTTCCTTTGACGTTCCGCCGCGCTCGAGGGGCAGAAAAATCTTCTCGCGATCGGCCTTGGGGACACCGGGACCTTCGTCGTCGACCGCAACCCGAACGTCGCCACCGGTTTGGGTCATCGTGATCGTCACCCGACCGCCGTCGGGCGACCACTCGATCGCGTTCGCGGCGATGTTCGCAAGCGCGAGCCCCAAGAACTCCGGCTCGCCAACGACGTGCAAGTCGTCGGGGGCTTCGACCAGGACCGCGATGTTCCGCCGCGCCGCGATTCTCGCGTCGCGCGCCACCCGCCGGCGCAGGGACGCGGAGAGATCGAAGGCCTCGACGGGTGCTGCGGCGCTGGAATCCGCCAAGGTGACGTAGGTCACGAGGTTGCGCAGCGCGCGCGTCATTTCGTGCAACTCGTCCAGTTGACGCGCGAGGACTTCACGGTACTGCTCTGGCGTCCGCTCGCGCAGCAGCGCCACTTCCACTTCGGACAGGAGATTTTGGAGTGGAGAGCCAAGCTCGTGGGCGAGTCCCGTGGTCAACAGTTGAGCGCGGCGGCGCTGGTCGGCCAGCTCGGCCATCATGTGCGCGAGGGCGTCGGTCACGACCTTGATTTCAACCGGCGCATCGTCGAAGCGGAACACCGCGCCGTCGCCCGACGTCTGGACATGGCGCGCCGCGCCCGCGACGCGCTCCAGTAACCGCGACGCGTGTCGGGCGGCCAAGAAGCCGGATCCGAGGCCGAGCGCGGCGCCGAAGATGCCGAGTCCCAACGCGGCCGCATCAAAACGCGCGACCAGCGCGAGCTGCGCACCCGCATCGACGACAACGCCGACCGCTGCGTCGGGGCCGAGCGGCTCCGTGCGCCACCGGTAGCGTCCCGTCGGACCGTTTTTCGGTTCGCGGCCGCCCACGGGGCGAGCGGGCCGTTCCGACCTCAAGAGATGCATCGCGCCGGCCTCGATCACACGTTCGAAGTCGGGGTTGAATATCCAGATGCGGGCGGCGATGGGGGTGGCGGGGTGGTGGTTTTGCAACTCGGCCAAGACCGCCGTGAGTTCCGCAGCGCTGGGCGCCGGGGTACTCAAGCGGACACGAAGCTCGTCGATCTCCTCCTTGACCAGCGCCGTAACCTCACGTTCGACGGATGCGCGCACGAACAACGCTCCGACGCCGGCCACGCAAAAAGCCAGTAGCGCGAAGATGGCGGCGAAACCCAGTGTCAAGCGCCGCCGCAGCGACCACACGCGCGCCGTCTTCATTGCGTGGGACCTCCCAAGGGGCAACGGTATCCGCGCCCGATGGCGGTTTCGACGGGATGCTCGGAGCGTCCCGTGAAGCGCCGCCGAAGGCGCGCGACGGCGGCCTCCACGACGTTGGTGCCGGGCTCAAAACGGATACCCCACACCGAATCCAGCAACTCCGCGCGGGAAACCCATTCCCCCTTGGCTTCGACGAGGCGCTTGAGCAAATCGAACTCCCGCGGACTGAGGTCCACGCGCGCGGACGAGAGCGTCGCCGTGCGCGCGTGCAAGTCGAGTCGCAGGGACCCGAGTTGGAGTACGTGGTTCCCGACGTGCCGCCGCAACACCGCTTCGAGGCGCGCGAGCAGCTCGTCCAGCGCAAACGGTTTGACGAGGTAATCGTCGGCGCCCAGCTTCAAACCGCGGATGCGGTCTTCGACACCGCTCCGCGCGCTGACAAAAATGACCGGTTGCAAGGCGGCGCGGGCGCGCATGTCCGCGAGCAGTTCAAAACCCGATTCGCCGGGCAGCATGACATCGAGCAGCACGGCGTCGAAGGGTTCGCGGCCGGGGCCGATCAACAAACGCGCGGCGTCGTGTGCATCGCCGACCGCGGTTGCACTGAGCCCGTGCTCCGTCAGGCCGCGCACGAGCACATCCCGCAGCTTTGGGTCGTCGTCGACGATCAGGACACGTGTCATCGCTTGGCCAGCAGAACCGTGGGAAACGGCGCCTATCCGCCACTCTATGCTACGGAAGCGTGCAGCGCCGCGACCGTGCCAGCGGAGCCGCCGATCGCCCGACCAAGCCCGCGCGCCGATAGACTAGCGGCGTTCCCATGGTGAATTCGAACCCCGACCCGCGGCCCGACCCGGCGCCCGATGCGGCGCCCGATGCGGGCGCGGGCGCACCCGGCGCCGCGGCGCTGAACGTGCCGTTGAAGTTTTTGCCCGGCCTCGCGTGGAGCGCGCCCGCCTGGATCGGGGCCCAGCTCGGAGGCACACTCTGGATGCTGCTTGCCGCCGTGGCGATGGGTATGCACGAGCGCAGTTGGGCCGCCGTGCCGCTGCTCGCGTTTGCGGTCGCGAACCTCGCCGGGTGGCGGCTTTGGCGCGCTCGCAGGCAGATGCGCGCCCGCACCGGCTTGCAGCTCTTGATGCTGGTGGAGCTGGTCACCAGCGCGATCACGTTGATCGCGATGGATGCCCTTGGTGTTTTTGCGGCGGACCGCGACGCCGGCGGGAACCTGGGGTTGCGCGCTTACCTCTACCTGCTCGTGTTCCCCACCATCGTGCTGTGGCTGTGGTGGATCGATCGCCTGATGGCGCGCCACTACGCGGCGTTTTTGGCCGGCAAGCAGCGCTCGGGCAAAACATCGGGATCGTAGGCTCCGGGCCCCGTGCGCGCGTGCCCCGCGAGCGCTCCTGGAAACACAAAACCGAGGTAGACGACCACTGCCACGAGTGCGAAGTGGATCGGCAGACGGGCAAAGCGCGACAGGATCAGAGCGACGAGGAACGCCCATCCGGCACGGCGCGCAAAACCGATCCATGGGGAGCCGTTCGGCGGGCCGGTGACGAACGCGGCGCGTGTGCCCGCAGCGAGCAAGCGCTGGTGCAATACGTGGACGAAGTCGCGGTACTCGCGCGGCCGCGATTCCGCGTGGTTGGCCGACAGGTGGCTGCGCGAACCAAACGTCACGAAGGGCTGCTCCGGTCCACCTGGGCGCGCAAAATCCAACGAGCACAGGTACTGGTCGTAACCGCCGCGCTCGCGCTTCCACCACAGACGCACCCGGACGACATCCGCCAGCGCGAGGGTTCGCGGGGGGCGCTCGCCCTGGCGCACGACGAGCTTGTCGCCGTCGAAACAAAGAGCGATTGGAGCGTCGAAAACGCTGCCGCGGAAGTGGTACTCGGGCGCCAGGGGGGAGCTCATCGCCCCCAAGAATGGCTTCCGCAGGGGCGGCCAGCCAGACTTTCGCGGGATTGCCCCGCGGCCCGCGGGAGGTGAAGGATGGAGCAGGCTCCCGGCCCCTTGTGCCGGTGACCGCGCGGGAAGGAACATGGCCCCATGGACAGGGATCCCTTGGGTGGGGCGGGACCGCTGGCGGCGGCGATGGCGCGCCTTGAGGTGCTGATCGATTGGGAGCGACGCGACCGTTCCGCGGGTGCGCTGCAGTCCATGCGCGTCGACGTCGGGCCGTCGCGGGATCTGTGCGCGCGGGTTGGCGCGTGGCCGCCGCGGGTTGGGGAACCCGCGCCGGTAGTCATCCACGTCGCGGGGAGCAAAGGCAAAGGGTCCGTCTGTGCACTTGTCGACGCGGGATTGCGGGCGGCCGGTTGGCGCACGGGACGCTACGGATCCCCACACGTGGAGCGGGTCGCGGAGCGGGTGGTTCTGAACGGCGAGCCTGTGGACGATTCGCGGCTCGCCCAGGCGCTCGAGCGGGTGATGGATGTGCGCGATGGAGCGCTTGCTGAATCCGGCGGTTTGGCATCGAAGATCGCCGCATCGACCTGGTTCGACGTGCTCACCGCCGCGGCTTTTTGGATCTTCCGGGGGGTCAAACTCGACGCGTGGGTGATCGAGTGCGGCCTGGGCGGTCGGCTCGACTCCACCAATGTCGTGGACGGCGAGGTGGCGGTGGTCACCGGCATCGAGCTCGAGCACACCGCGATCCTCGGCGACACACGCGCCGCGATCGCGGGCGAAAAAGCCGGGATCCTGAAGCTCGGGGGACGCGTGATCGTCGGTCTGGAGCCGCCCCACCTGATGAGCTCCCGGCCCGATGCGACACCCGACGCGCCCGACTCGGCGAGCGTCCGGATCGCCGCAGTGGCGGCACGCGTCGGAGTGCCCGTGGAGTGGCGGCCGCGCACGCCCGGCGACAGCTTTGATGCCCACAATCGCCGGATCGCGGCCGCGGTGCTCGACGGCCTGGGGGCGGCCGGCCATCGCGCGTCCGATGGCACTCCGCTCGCCGGCACGTTCGTGCTGCACCTCCCCCCGGACGCGGCGCGCCTTCCGGGCCGGTGGGAGCACATGGTCGTGGCCGGAACGCCGGTGGTCCTTGACGGCGCCCACGTCGCCACCAGTTTGAGCGCCCTCCTCGATCAGCTCGCGGCCGATCCGCGGCTCCCGGGTGCGCCGGTGGTCGTCCTCGGGATGGGCAAGGACAAGGACACCGACGCGCTCCTCAAGTGCCTGTTGGGTCGGACCGATAGGGTCCTGTGCTCGTCCGCGGGGGCCGGCCCCTACCTGGCCCCCGAGCTTCTGTCCGCAAAGGCCAGGGCGCTCGGATTGGAGACCGAAACGGTCTTCGACCCGCGGGTGGCCGTGCAACGGGCGCTCGCGGTGGCCAAAGGTCGCTGGGTGCTCGTGACCGGTTCCCTGCACTTGGTCGGCGCGGTTCGAGCCGCCCTGATTGAGGTTGCGCAACCCGGATCCCCATGTTGACCATCGTCTCCGACCTCCTGCTAACCGACGCGTTCCTGATCAAGGGGCAGATCGAGAACAAGTACGCCCGAATCAGCCAGATGCTGGACGAGTACCGCCGGTACTTCATCAAGGTGCGCGACGCGACCTTGATCGACCTGGGAAGTCGGGATCGCATCCAAACGCCCCTCGTCCATGTCAATCTGGACGAAATTCTGCTCGCCCACGAGTTCCTGGACTCGACGACGGACGTCAACTTGGCGCGCCTCGCGCGCGAAAAATCCGCGTCCTACAACCGCGTGCGGGTGTTCTACACGGGCAATCTGAACGTCGAGATCGCCGGCGAGGTCCGTCCGGGCAGCTACGAAGCCGACGACCGCTCGACGCGCCGCTTTTTTGTCATGACGCGTCCCGAAGTGCGCGGCATGAACCTGGAGGGCGACCGGGACCTCGAGCTTCTGGGCAAGCTCGACTACGCCGTGCTGAACAAGACGCGGCTGTCGTACATCTACGACTTCTCCTGATCGGCCCGGGCGGGGCGGACGTTCACGGAGCGCTGCGCCGGGCCGCGAGGCGGCGGCGCAGGCTGTCGCGGAGCGCGGCCCAATCGTCGGGACTCATATCCCGCGTCCCCTCGCCCAGCTTGTAGCCTCTAGCCGACTCGTTGGGGGCTTCGTCAGATTTGCGAAAGCACGAGCGACACGATCTCCCGGACCGTTTCGGGGCGCTTCGGGTTGAGGTGGCGTCCCGTTGTCCAGTGGACAGTCGTATCCGCGGGCAGCGCGTCGCGGAGGGCTTTGACGGAGCGCAGCGGCACGCGCTCGTCGTCCTTGGACTGGATCAGGACGACGGGTCGATCGCCCAATTGGGCGACGCGGGTTGCCGCGTCGAACTGCGCCGCGCGCCCCGCGTGGTGGAGGAGACTCACGAGCGGAACCCGCACCCAACGCGATCCGATCTTGCGCTCGAGCGCGTGGTCGAGCCAGGCGCGGTTGTCGCCACCCCCGTGCACCAGCCAGACCCGTGCGACCCGCGGGTCAAGCGCCGCCGCGGTGGCAGCGAACGGCACTCCCAGGCTGGCACCGACCAGTTCGACGCGCGACGGATCCACACCGGGTTCGCTCAGGAGTGCATCGAGGGCGAGCGCGACTGCCGCCGGTGTGTCGAACAGCGCGGGCCGAATCCGGCCGAGGGCATCCAGGCTCTGGCGCAAACCGCGCGGCCGGTCCGGCCCTTCGTAGGGGTAGTCGATGGCGGCCACGACGAGCCCGTGCGGATCGCCGACGAGCTCAACCGCGTCGCGGCCAGTGCGGTGCCCGCCGAGGATCACCACCAGCGGGCCGGGCGGCGGCGGGGGATCGGGCCGCAGGATGCGCAGGTCGACGGTGAGGCCGCTCGTCGAGCGCAGGCGAAGCGCTTGCGTCGCTATGCCGGGCGCGACCTGAGTGACGATGCCGCGATCGACGTGTTCAAGTGCGCCGCGCCGCTTTGCGATGTGCTCATCAAGCTCTCCACCCAGTCGCCACACCGCCCACGCACCCAGGACCACCAGCGCCAAAAAAGTCCACGCCAAACGGCGCAGCCAACGGCGCCACCGCGACCCCACACGGTGCGGCGCGGCTGCGGCTCCCGTCACGGTCCAAACTCTCCGGTGATCGATTCCACTTCCTCGGGCGGCGGCTCCAACTCGTCGAGCAGCTCGACATAGGACAGGTAGCGCGAGGGAGCCAACTTGCCCGCTTCGGCAGCGTCGGCCACCGCGCAACCCGGCTCATGGTCGTGGGTGCAATCGGCGAAACGGCAGCGCCCGAGGAACGGCGCGAGTTCCGGATAGCGGTAGCGCAAATCCGGTTTCAGCATTCCGTAGGGCCGAAAGACGCGGATGCCAGGAGTGTCGATGACGTGGCTTGTGTCGTCGAGCCGCACCATCGTCGAAAACGTCGTTGTGTGCTTGCCCGCGTCCCAGTACTTGCTGACCTTGCCGATCTTGAGCGCCAGTCCCGGCTGCAGCGCGTTGAGCAGGCTCGATTTGCCGACACCCGATGCGCCGTAGAAAACGCTGCGCGCGCCGCCGAGCCGCGCGCGCAGCGTTTCGACCCCGTCGCCGCGGGTTGCACTCGTCGAAAGGACCTCGTACCCGGCAGCTTCGTAGGTGGCGCGGATCATCGGCTCTTCGCCGTCGTCGTCGAGGTCGAGCTTGTTGAGCACGACAGTCGCCGGGATGTCGCCCCAATGGCAGCCCACGAGGATGCGGTCGGCGCGGTTCGACGAAAACTTCGGACTCGCGAGCGATCCGATCACGAACACACGATCGACGTTTGCAAACAGGACCTGCTCGCGCGGATCGTGGCTCGACGCAACTTTGCTGAGCCAGTTGCGCCGCGGAAGGACCTCTTCGATGCGTGCGGGATCGCCTTCGAGCGTGACCCGCACCCGATCGCCGACCGCAACGGGGCTCTTGACGCTCTCCAGATCCTCGAAAAGCCGCCCGCCTGGCGCGCACGGCCGCGAACGGCCATCGATCTCGACGTGGTAGACCCGCGCGTCGCCGCGAAGCACCAGGCCTTCGACCAAGTGGCTGCCGTCGCTGGATCCGTTGGACATGGGGCCATCCTACGCCCCACGGATCGCGACCCCCGCGCCGCGCGGTCAGCCGCCGATCGTGAGCAATGCGGGCGCGGAGAAAGCGAGCTGGGTGCCAGCCAGCCCCAGAACCTGAAGTGCGGGACCCAGGCCCAGCAGCGCGGGGCTCGCCGGCAACATCAAATCGAACGTCGCAGTGCCATCGAGGCCGAGGAACAGGCCAATCAGCGGGAACGCCTCGCCGGGAACGAGCTGAAGCGCTCCCATGACCCCCGGCAACGCCAATCCCGGCGCAGTGCCGTACGCCAGCCAGGGCCAGACGAATGAGAGCGGCGAACCCGCGATCTCGACAGCAGTCGCGACGCCGGGCCCCGGCGCAAGGGGCGTGAAGCGCGCGCTCGGCAGCCGGACTGCGAGGGCGGTTGCCGTCGCGAGCGGCCCCACGGTCGTTACCGCAGCCGTCGCGCCGCCGCCGCCGATTCCACCCACCGCCGGCAGATCGGCGGCGAAGGTGACGGCGCTGGCGCCGACCAGTTCGAACGCGCTCCCGCCGGGCTGGACCACGGGCCCACTAGGGCTGGCGTTGCTTTTGCCTCCGCCACCCTGCACCGCTGCGCCGGGCCCGCCCGCCACGAGGGCAGAACTGTCCTCGAGCCACATTCCGGCCGCTCCCGCGCTCGCAGTGAACAGGGCGACTCCGCCGTCTCCACCCCGCACGGACGTGCGACCGAGGACCAGGTCGCTGGAGCGCGCCCAAATACCGGGTGCCGCACTCCCGAGGAGGGTGCTACCGAGCGCTCCCAATCCGGCATTGCCGCGGATTTCGCATTGGTTGAGCGAGATGCGGCTCGAGCGGACGGCAAGACCGCTGAGGCCGTTGGCGGCGCTCGACGCAAGCGCGCCGTTTGCAACACCCACGAAGCGGCAGGAATCGAACGCGACGGCGGCGCTTTGGCGAACATCCGCGAGTCCGCGCCCGGGTCCGAAGCCCGTGACGGGAAACGGCCCCTCGAAGCGCACGTCGACGATCTGCACCGTGCCCGCGCAGTCGATCACTTCGAGCGCCGTCGTTGGACCCGGGGGCGGCAACAGCCGGAAGCCAAAGATCCGCACGCTTGAGCCCGCGGGGATCTGCCGCACGACGAGGGCGGGGTTGCCGGGCGGCGGCGGTTGGCCCGGGTCCGGGGAGGCAAGGCCCTGGGCCTGCAGGAAGGTAAATCCCGAACCCGCGCCGATGATCGCGAGCGGTTTTTGGACCACGACACCGCCGTAGGTGCCGGGGGCGACCGAAATGATCGCGCCGGGTGCGGCCTGGTTGATGGCCTCTTGCAGGTTCGAGAAGTCGGCCCCGCTTCCGGCCGGTCCCACCGTTAGCTTCTGGCTCGGCGGGGTCTGGGCGGCGACTTGGGCAATAGACGCGAACAGCAGTGCCGCGCAAAGGGTGAGCGCAGGCACGGCGAGACGAGCGGAACCGCCACGGAGCGGCCGTCCGGCCGCGCCGTGGCGGAGGAAGGGGAGCGGGTGCATCGAGGGGGGGCGGCGTCCAGAGTACGGTGCCGGGCGCCGCTCTTATCCTGACGCAGGGCCAGCGTTTGCGGTGCACGCCGCAGAGTTTTCGCGGCCCTTTGCGCGTCCCTTCACCGCTTTCCCCGTCAGACTCTGCCCCAGCGTCGCCTCCCGTGATTGACCCCCCGCCGCCCATCCACAGCCGCCAGAACCCGCTGGTGGCCCGCGTCCGCGCCGCCCGCGCCGGCCGCGAGGACCAAATGGTGTTGCTCGAGGGGGAGCGACTGATAGTCGACGCGCTGGGCGGCGGTATGACGATCGAGGTGCTGCTGGTTGCGGCGGGCCGGCCCCTGCCGGATTCCCTCGCTGCCCTCGCGATCCTGTGCCGCGAGGTCACCCCCGACATCGCGCAGTCCCTCAGCGCCCTCGAGCGCGGCCCGGGTCTCTTGGCCCTCGCGCGTGCGCCGGCGGAACGGCCGCTCGCCGAATGTCCGCGGCATGATCGGGGATTGCTCGCGGTGGCGGCGGGTGTGAGCGATCCGGGCAACCTAGGCGCCATCGCGCGCGCGGCGGAGGCGGCGGGCGCAACTGGGCTCGTGCGCATCGGGGGGGCATCGGCGTTTGGCGACAAGGCCGTGCGCGGCTCCATGGGCAGTTTGCTGCGTTTGCCCGTTTACGGATGCAAGGATCCCGCTGAACTCCGCACCCTTGGATGGCGTGTGGTCGCGGCTGCAACACGCGGCGGATCCGACCCGCGCACGTTCGATTGGAGCGGTCCGGTCGCGCTGTGGATCCCCGGCGAAGTTGGCGGCGACGCACCCCCGAGCGCGGAGCGTGTGACGTTGCCGATGGGTGGCCGTGTTGAGTCGTTGAACGTCGCGACCGCGGCGGCCGTGTTGCTGTACGCCGCCGGTCGGATTTGAATTCGCGGCCGCACAGAATGGCCATGGAAGAGCGCATCTTCGAAGCGATCGGTGAGGAGGGGTTCACGCGGCTCGTCGCCGGTTTCTACACACGGGTGCGTGTGGATCCCGTGCTCGCGCCGCTGTATCCACCCGACGATTGGGAGGGCGCGGAAGTGCGGCTGCGCGACTTCCTGATCGGTCGATTTGGAGGCCCGCAACGCTACATCGAACAGCGCGGCCATCCGCGCCTGCGCATGCGTCACGCGCCGTTTGCGATCGACCAGGTGGCGCGCGACCGCTGGTTGATGGCCATGGAAGCAAGCCTCGCGGAAGCAAACCTCGGGCCGGCGCACACCGAATACCTGCGCAGCTTCTTCGGCCAAATGGCGGCGTTCCTCCAAAACCGCTGAACGCTTGCGCGGCAAGCCCGCAGTTCGTTTGCGATGCACACATCGGCGAGGCACAACGGCAATGGACTGGATCCCGAGCTGCTGGGGCGGCTCGAGCGGCACTTCGTTCAACGGATAAAAACGCTCCACGGCAGTGTGTACGCCCGCGGAGTCATCGCAGACCGCTATGAGCGACCCGATCGAATTCGGAACCTGCTCGACGACGAGTGTGTCGCTCTTATCGTCCAGGAAAGAGCCTTGCCTCCCCACACTGCGGAGGGTTGGGAGGATGCTGCGACGGTTGCTCTGCGACCGGTTTGAGGGCGAGCGTCAGTTCGGAAAGTAGGCGCTCGAGATCGCGTTGTTCGGTGCGGTGGCTTGTGATCGCCGCGCGCAGGACGGTACGGCCGTTGGCCAGCCGGGTCGGTGAGATCCAGCAACGGCCGCGGTCCTGCAAGCGTGCGGCGACGGCGCTGGCGCTCGTTGCGCCGCGTTCGATGTCCGGGTGGCTGAAACACACGAGGGGCAGCGGCGTATGGTTTTCGATCGTGAATCCCGCGCCAACGAGGAGTTCGCGCAAAAGGTCGCCCAGCTCGAACATGCGCTCGACCATCGCTGCGAGGCCGTCGTTACCGCGCACCGCGAGTGACACAAACGGCGCGATGCCCGCGGCGCGCCGGCTCCAGGGCAACGAGCTGTCGTAGGGGTCGTCGAATCCACCCTGGCGCGCCGGCATGTACGGGCTCCTTGTTGCAAAAGCAGCCCGCGGGGCGCTCGCGTGCCGCGTGAAGAGCATGCCCGTGCCCATCGGAGCTTGGAGCCACTTGTGCGCGTCCCAGGTCACCGAGTCGGAGCGCTCGATCCCCGCAAGGTGGTGTCCATGGCGCGGACTCAACACCGCGGCGCCGCCCCAGGCCGCGTCGGTGTGCAGCCACAGCGCCTCGCGCTGTGCGAACTCCGCCATCGGTTGCAGCGGATCGATCGCGCCGCTCGAGGTCGCTCCCGCAGTCGCGACTACGAAAAAAGGCAGCGCTCCGCGTCCGCGGTCGTGTGCGAGCGCGGCTTCGAGGGCCGCGATGTCGAGCCGCAAATGGTCATCCACCGCGACGCGCCGCACGGCCGCGCGCCCCAGTCCGGCGGCATGGGCGGCTTTTTCGAAGCTGTGGTGGGCTTCGGCGGAAACGTACAGCACCGGGTCGCCGTCGAGCGCGCGAACGCCGTGCTCCCGCACCGCGGGAAAGTGGTGGCAGAGCGCGATCAGCAGCGCTTCGGTGTTCGCTTCCTGACCACCGCTTGTGAAGTGGTGCGACACGCGTTCCGGATCGAATCCAAGCGCGCGCGCAAAAAACCCGAGGACGTGCTGTTCAATCGCAAACGCCGCGGGTGCGTGCTGCACCGTGGCGAGCTGCGGATTGAAGGCTGCGGTCAACAGCGCTGCGGCAACTCCTTCGGGGAACACACTTGGGTTGAACAGGCCGAAATACGCAGGGTGCGTGACGTGCACCAAACCGCGCTGGAGCAAGTCGGCGACTGCGGCGAGGACCTGTTCGGGGGGGCGTGGCTGGGCGAAGTCGAACGCGGCGAGTTCGTCCTGCGCTCCCCGCACATCCAACCGACCGACCACACGCTCGGCGCGCACTCGATCGGCAAAATTCAACGCCCAATCGGCTGCGAAGCGGATCGGATCGAGCGGATTCGTGTTGTGTGCCATGGGCGCGCCGCGGCGCACTATGGAGACCCGCCGTCGACACGACAAGCCGCGCGGGGGTGTGGTTCCGCGTGCCGCTAGCCCAGCACCGCGTGCGGCCCTCCCACACGCACCCCGGCCGCCCTATGCTGCTCCCATGGAAGCGAGTGGGGGACTGTTCGAGCCGGAGGAGCCACGGTCCGCAGGCAGCGCGCGCCGCGCCCCAATGCCCCTCGCGGAACGCATGCGACCGCGGTCGGCGGCGGAGCTTGTCGGCCAAGAGCACCTCATGGCGCAGGACGGGCTGCTCGCCACCATCCTCGAGCAGGGCCTCTCCCAGAGCCTCATCCTGTGGGGCCCGCCGGGATCGGGCAAAACGACGCTCGCGCACCTCGTCGCTGAGGCGAGCGAGGCACGCTTCGAGCCGTTCAGCGCCGTGTTGTCGGGAATCGCGGAAATTCGCGAGGTGATGAAGCGCTCGACACGCGAGCGCGAGCGCACCGGCCGCGCGACGCTGCTGTTCGTCGACGAGATCCACCGCTTCAACAAAGCCCAGCAGGACGCGTTTTTGCCCTTCGCCGAGAAGGGCGACATCCTGCTTGTTGGGGCGACGACCGAAAACCCATCCTTTGAGCTCAACGCGGCGCTGCTTTCCCGCGCGCGCGTGCTCGTGCTGCAGCCGGTTCCTGAGGAGGCGCTCGTGGCGGTGCTGGAGCGTGCGCTCGCGGATCCCGAGCGCGGCCTCGGGGGTCGCATCCGGGCGCCCGCGGTCGCCCTCCTTGAGATCGCGCGCGCCGCGGATGGGGACGTGCGCCGGGCGCTGACGTTGCTCGAGTCCGCGGCCCTCCTAGGGTCGAAGGCCGGCGCGATCACACCGCGCACGCTGGCCCAGGCCCTGCAGCGCAAATCTGTGCGCCACGACAAGTCGGGCGAAGAGCATTACAACCTGATCAGCGCGCTGCACAAGAGCGTGCGCAACTCCAACGCGGACGCGTCGATCTACTGGCTGACGCGGCTGCTCGAGGCGGGCGAGGACCGGGACTTTTTGGCGCGCCGGCTGGTGCGCATGGCGGTCGAGGACATTGGCCTTGGCGACCCGGGCGCGACGGCGCACTGCCTCGCGGCGTGGGATGTGTATCGCAGGCTGGGTTCGCCGGAGGGCGAGCTCGCGCTTGTCCAGGCGGCGGTGCTGCTCGCGCGCGCGCCCAAATCAAACGCGATCTACACGGCGTACGCGACCGCGAAGGACGATGTGCAGCGCTCCACGAACGAACCTGTGCCGCTGCACCTTTGCAACGCGCCGACGAAGCTGATGGAGGAACTCGGTTACGGGAAGGGTTACCGCTACGCCCCCGATGACCCCGACGCGGTGCGCGAAATGGAGTGTTTTCCACCCTCGCTGGCCGGCAAGCGCTACCTGCCCCCGCCGCCGGAGGCGCGCGAGAAGTAGCGCCGCTGGGAGCGCGGGCCTCCAGGCCCGCCTTGGAGTTTGCCGAGTGATCTTTGAGCCCTACACCGCGGAGTATCGCCGCCAGGCGGTCAGAACCTGAGCGTCCAGCCGATCTTCGCGAGCACTTCCGCGTCCGTCGCGCGCCATTCGTCCGAACTCGCGACGAAGGATTGGCTGACAACGAGAAAAAACTCGTTGCCCGGTGAGCGAATCCAGCGCAAACGCAGGTCCGCGGTCAGATCGTCGGAAACGCTGTCGTACTGCAACAGCCCGCGCAACGACAGGTCGGGGTCGGGCACGAGCAGTGCGCGCAGGCTTGCAACGTGCACGTCGGTGTCGCCAGCGCCAGCGCCACCGTTCAACCGCAGTTCGCTCAACTCGTAGTCGACACCGAGGTTGAAGAGCGCGCTTTGGAACCACGTCACACCGGCAAAATAGTCGCGCCGATCCCCGCCATAAAAACCGCCCGTTTCGAACCCCATTTCGAGCGCCAGCGGCCTCCGATCTGACGTTCCGACGTCGAGCGCCACTCGCGTTTCGCTGTAGTCGCCCGCAGCGACCTCGAGCCCGCCCGGAAGATCGAAGCTCTCAGCGGGCACGTCGCGCTCGAACAACACCCGCAGCGCCGCAAAGTCGCCGCTCAACCACTGGACACCCAGGGGTGTCACCTCAAACGATTCGGTCTCGACGTCGCCTTCCAGCGTCTCGACGCGCGTCGGCTCCACACCAAACTCGAGTTGGCGGATCGAACCGTCGATGCGCGGCTGGAAGAAGTAACGGCCGGCGAGCGTGGCGGTACCCGGTCGGCGCACAAAACCCAGGCGCGGATCGAAATCCTCGTCGACCCGTGTGTAAGTCAAACGCGCAGCGTGGCGGTCGTTCGGATAATCGAGCTCGGCGGAAAATGCGGATCCGCGTGACGTAGCGCCGGAATCGTCGACCGCTTCGACGCGGCTCCCGATCCACCAGGCCGATGCGCGACCGTTCTGCGCGTCGAAAAGTTCGCGCGTGCGCAGGTTCACATCGACGCCGAGCGTTTGAGCGCCGCGGTCGACCCCCGGATCACCCGCCGTGACAACCGCGCCGATGTCCGACTGTTCGCCGATGCGGTTTTGGACACGCAGCACGCCGAGGTTCTGGGACGGCACCGTCGTTGTATCGTCGATCTGTGCATCGAGCACACCCACAGACCAGCGCTCGTCGCGCCACACAAACTTGCCCGCGGCCAGGATCGGCACCGGCCGGCGTTCCGCGTCGAGGCCGATGCGGCGGCTGAAAAAGGGGAGCACGTCGTTCGAGGACCCGGGCCCGAAGAGGAACACGCTGGAATCCTCGAGGAAGAAGTCGCGTTTCTCGGGGAAAAACAGCGGGAAACGCGTCAGATTGACCTGGCGGTCGTCGACTTCGGCTTCGGCGAAGTCGGTGTTGATGCTCAGCGCGAGTTTCGCATTCGGACTGATGCGCCAGAACGCATCCAGACCACCGTCCGCGTCGCGATCGTCGCCGCCTTCGGCTTCGATGTCCGTCCAGCGCCCTGTCGCAAACGGTTTAAGGTCGAGTCCGACGCCGCGCTCAATACCACCCACGCCGTCTAGCACCCCACCTTCGCTCGGCGCAAAAAACCTCCGATCGGGCGTCACCGCTGCCCAGCGGCTTTCCTCTTCATCACGCCGCACAAAACGCCGCGCGTTAAAGCGCCATTCGTCGAGGGCCGGATCGAAGTCCAGGGTGGCAAACGGGATCTCGAACTCCGCAAACCAACCGCGGTCGTCGCGTGTGCTCCGCCCCGTCCAGAGCCCGTCCCAGTCCTTCGCAAAACTCGATCCCGAAAGACCGATCAACGCGTCGCCCTGGCCACCCGCGGGTCCGATCTGGAACCAGAAGGCGTTGCGCCCGTCGCCGAGGGTCGCGATCAGGATCTCGATGCGGTCGTCCGGATCCAGGTTTGCGTCGCGGGAGCGCTGGCTGGCGCGGATGCGCGCAGGGTCGTCGTCGAACGCAAAGTAGGCGACAAACAGCGCATCGTCCGTGCGCAAGAGCTTGAGCTCCGTACGCTGGCTCACGGCGAGTCCCGGTCGCGGCTCGACTTGCACAAAACCGTCGAGGACCGGCGCGAGCGCCCACACCAGATCGTCCGGCGAGCCATCGACCACGGGCGGCGGCACATCCGCGGGCAGGTGGAGGACGCGGTAGCGCTTTTGCCTCCCGTTCAGGTCGCTGGCCGCGGCCGCCTGCGGGGCCGAATCCTGCACCGATCTGGTCGGGGTTGCAGCGGCCGACGCAAACGCTGCCAAAACCGCCGTAGCAAGCCCGAGCGCGCGCGTTCGCGCGGCGCGTCCCCAGCTCTGCTGCGCGCAATTCGGATCCCGGGTGACCATCCGCGCGACAGTCTTGCCAGCGACCGCGCGCGCCACAAGGGGCGCGCGCGGTTCTATCAGCTCCGGATTTTGCGCCGGAGGTCTCTCACACGATCACGCGCCGTTGATCTCGAACCCGATCGCCGGGCTCGTCACGATCGGTAGACCAGACGGGTCCCCGAACAGCGCCCACTGCAAAAAGAACACATCGCCGTGAAGCGCGGGATCCGCCGGGAAATCGATTTCGACCGACGCCGACGCGCCTTGGTAGAGGTTGATGTCCGGGCTGATCAGCAGCACGTTGCCGGGCGAGCCTACGAAGTCGAGCGGCAGAGGCAAGGGAAGTTGGCCCCACGCAGTGGTGGATGCACCCAACATCAAGCGGCGGATCGGCGCGGCGGTGTTGCCGACGTTGACCGTCACGGTGCGGCCAAGGCCCGCGATTCCGTCGAACCCGATGGACACGGCGCCCAGGGAACCCTGACCCGCCGCACCAAATGTCCAGTGGGGGGCGTAGTAGTAAACCGACGTGGAGCCACCCGTCACGTTGCCGGCGACATCGCGCACTTGGACAAAAACGTTGCGTGTTCCCGTCGCGTCGCTGCCACCGTGCGCCGTGAGGTTCCACAGGCTGCTCGCCACAAACGGCGTCCAGGGTGACCACGCTCCGCCGTCGTTGGCAAACCGCATGGACGCCAGGCCCGAGTGTGCATCCGCCGCGACGAGTTGGATGGGCACCAGCGTCGAGGCGGTTTGCGTGATCGGGCCTACCTCGCTCATGATCCCGACCGACGACAGCGAGGGCGCGGTGACATCGACGAAGAACGGCCCGGCGGAGGCATAAACGTCACTCCAGTTGCCGACCGAGTCCACCGCACGGATATTGGCCCAGCGTGCGTTGTGGCCGGAGCCAAACGTTTGCTGCGTGGTTGTCACTGCGCCGATGTCGATCACCGCCGCGGGATTGCCGGGGTTGGTGTTGCTCCAGAACACGCTGTAACCGCCGATGCCCGAGTGCGCATCCAGGGCGGGGACCCACTGGACATCGATTTGCGGGTTGTTTGTCCAGGTGTTCGTGAGGTGGCTCGTCGACACGAATCCGCTCACCGCGCCCGGTTTGACCGTATCGATGAGGAACGGACCGGCGGTGGCGTAGCTCGCCGACCAGTTGCCGCTGCGGTCCACAGCGCGCAGGTTGACGTACCAACCGTTCGCATTGGTTGCGAGCGGTCCCACTTGCGTGGATTCGACCGCGCCAAGCACCAGCGCTTGGGCCGGTAGAGCTGGAGCTGTCGTGATCGTGCGGGCGTATCCCGCGATGCCCGAAAGGTTGTCCGATGCCGCGTTCCACACGAGGTGCACGTCGTTGGCCTGGTACCAGGTGCCGGGGAAGTGACTCGAGGACTGCAGGCCGGTCGGTGCTCCGGGCGCGGTGCCATCGACGGTCACGTTGACCGAAGCCTGGCGGTTCATGCCGTTGTCGCTGGTCCCGACCACCGTCCAGGTTTTCACACCTTGGGTTGCCCAGCGCGCGGTCCAGTCGACACGCCGATTTGTGCCGTGGCGGATGTTGCCGAGGGTGGGATCGAGGCCGCCGGAGTTAGCGACGTTGTCGGCAAGGTTGGCGGTGATTCCGTCCTTGAGTACCATTTCCGAGGAGAGCAGCACGGCGCCGCTGTTGGACATCGTGTCGAGCCGCACTGCCGACGCCACGTGGGACGGGTTGGTCACCGTGGCGCTGATCCCCACGATTTCGTTCGGCTTGACAAACAGGTCGTCCGCGCCAACAGCGAGGGTCGGGTTGGGCAAAGGCTCGCCGTGGATGAAGTGGACGGTGACACCCATGCGGACCGTGCTTGATGCGCTGACCGGGTGGATCTTCCACCGCCACATCCCGGATTGCGGGTTGTCGATGACGCGGATTTCCGTGTTGTTGCGGTTGCTCTGCTGAGCGAGATAGTCGCCATCCTCGAATTGCGTGGCAAAGGGAGCACGGTCGATGACGAGGTCGAAATCGTTGACCAGCGCCACGGAAGCGCCGCCCGACGCGGCGGGTTCGATGTAGTGCATCACCACCACCAGCCGCTCGGTACTCGCGGGCACCTCGAAATCATCGGATGTGTTTTGAGCGGCGCCCTGACTGAAGCCCCAGCTCAGCCAGCCGTGCTGGGAGCTGTTGACGATCGCGCGCGACGAATCGACACGGCCGGCGCCGTAGAGGTCGAGGTGGCCGTCGTTGGGTGTTGTTAACACAACACCCGACTTCGTGCTCGCGGTTGCCATCAAGAGCGACGCGATCCGCGCGGGCGCATAACGCAGGAAGTCGTGGCGGTCCACCGCTTGGGCGACGACGCCCGCGACGTGCGGCGCGGCCATGCTGGTCCCGGTCTTGCTCGTGTACCCCGAACCCGTGTGCGCGTCGATCGACACGATCTGGCGGCCCGCGGCGGCGATGTTGGGTTTCCAGCGTGCATCCGAGGTCGGTCCGCGGCTGCTGCTCGTCCACAGCGTGGCCGGGGGGCCGACCAACGGGTCGTTGTAGGGCAGCACGTTGCCCACCGTCAGCGCGTTTTTCGCCGACGCTTCCTGGGACAACGTCGACGCCACCGGACCGTTGTTCATCGCCGCGAACACGTAAACCTGGTTTTCGTTCCAAACTTCAGCGTCCACTGCGCGCGAGTTGGCTTCGGTCCCGGCCCAGCCGCCAGCGGTGAAGCCGCTGCCCCAGGAGTTGTTGACGACGTGCGGCTTGGGCGAGCTGATGTTGCCGCTCACCCATGTGTTGCGCATCAGCGAGAAGCGGCTTTCGAGCGACGAACCGGTTCCAGTGCAAGGGTTGCCGCCGGGGTTCGGGTTCTGCTCCATGAACTTGACGTTGCGGAAGCTGCGGTTTTGCGAGAAGCCTAAACCCGGCGCGGCACCACGCAGTTCCGCATCGGCCCCGGCGGGAAGCGCGAGGATCGAACCCGCGACGTGACTTCCGTGGTCGCAGTTGTCGTTCCACGCGGAGTCGCCGGTCAGCGACCAACCGAGGTACCAGGCGTGGTTCAAACCTGTGTGGTCGATGTCGACACCGGAGTCGATTTCGCCGGCGATCGCCTCACCGCTCCAACTGCCGTCGTAGGTGTTGCGCACGTAGTCCGTGCCGATCATCGGCTGGGAGTCGTCGTGGGCTTGGAACGAGGGCATCTCGGGCTCGATGAATTCGACAAAATCGCGCTCGGTCGCCGCCAGCAGCTCCGCCATGGTCATGCGCACCCGGAAGGCGCGGATCGACGGCATGTACTCGACCACTTCAATCCCAAGCTGCTCGAGCGCACGCTGTTGCCAGCCCTCGGAACTCCAACGTTCGCCCGCGGGCGACTCCACACGCCGCTCCCCGGGGCCCGCGACTTCGGTCGCGGCCAGCGTCTCCACGCGGCTCTCTTGCCCCACGTCGCCGTCGAACAGTGAAACCACCATCGGTGCGCGTTCGCTTTCACCGAGGTTGACAAAAGCTTCCGTTGAGTGGGGATGGATCTTTTGGGAGCGGCGCGCGTAACCGACCCAATGCACACCGTCGATGGCGAGCACACGGGGCAATGCCTCGGCCGTCACCGCGATCGAAAACGCCTGGTGCGGGCGAAAACCGAGGACGCGGGCGCCGGCGGCTTCCAGCTCGGCTGCGAGCTCCGCGCTCACGCGCTCGCCGAGCATCGCGTAGGCGAAGCGCTCCGGCGCGGGCCGACCGTCGTCGGGCGCTTGGGTTAGGTCCGCAAAGAAGCCGGTGTCGACGCGCTCGCCGGGATCGGGCCGGTAGACCGCACCCGCGAAGCCGAGGAAATACGGGTCGCCGGACGCGTCGGCGAAGAGCACGTCGCCGTCCTCGCCCGGGGTGTACCGCGCACGCTCCGGAAGCGGCAGCGCACGGCTCGTCGAAGCGGCTTCGAAGCGCGGCTGGCCGCGGTCGATGCCCGCTCGGCCATGGTCCACGTCCAGCGCGATCGCCGGTCCGTCGACGGCGATTCCCGGCACACGCGCGGGCTCGCCGGGAGCGCTTGCCGCGGGGTCCACTTGGAACTGGGCGAGCGCGAAGGGGGTGGTCAGAGCGAAAAACGCCGCGAGGCCGAGCGTGTCGGGCAAAAATCGGTGCCGCATGGTGAGTGTGGGCCGCCATGCGGCCCCTAGGGGGTGGTGCCGCGCGCTCCATGCACGCGGCCAATCCCCAACGCCGGATCGGGCCGCGCCGGCCGACAGGGATTTCGCCGACCCCCGCGGATTTCGAAGGCCCCCCCGTCGCACATCTCCGCCGTAGGATGACCCGCGCCGACTGAGCCCCCGCGCATGGAGCCCGCCGATGTCACAGTCCTACTCGGCCTAGTCCGCGCCGGCCGCGCGGACGCCCTGGACGCCCTTCTGCCTGTGCTCTACGACGAGTTGCGCGCCATGGCCGCGCGCCAATTGGGTCGGGAGCGCCGCGAACACACGCTTCAGGCGACGGCGCTTGTCCACGAAGCCTGGCTGAAACTGGTCGACCAGCGCGCCCAGGATTGGCAGAACCGCGCCCATTTCCTCGCGATCGCGGCCACCGCCATGCGCCGCATCCTCGTTCACCACGCGGAGGCCGTCCGCGCGGCGAAGCGTGGGGGCGGTCGCAGTCGCGTAACCCTGTCGGACCGGCCGGGGGAGGTCAGCACGGACCCCCTCGACGTGCTGGCCCTCAACGAGGCGCTGGTCGCGTTGGCCGCCGAGGACCCGCGCAAAGCCAAGGTGGTGGAGCTGCGCTTTTTTGCCGGCCTCGAGAACCACGAGGTCGCCCTCGCCCTCGGGGTCACCGAGCGCACGGTCGAGCGCGACTGGCGCATGGCCCGGGCGTGGCTGCGCAAGGCCCTCGCGGAGGGCGCGGACCCCGGGGCGGCCGGCGCGGACCCGTCCGAGGCCACCCCCGAAGCCGGTTGACCGTCGCCGCGGCCTGTCGGTTGCGCCCTTTCGCGGACTCCTACAGAATTCCAAAGGTTCCGTGTCGGTCGAAGGCGTCCTTTGCGGCGTTCGGAGGACCACTGAACTCCTGCCTGGAGGCAGCCATGTCCAACCGATCCCAATTCCTTCGCCGATTCGTCCCGCTCTTCGTCGCCGCCTGCGGCCTCGCCGCGGCGCCCGCCTATGGTGCCCAGAACCCGCCCGTTTGGGTGCCGCTGACCACGGCTCAGCCGCCGGGGGCGGAGGCCGAACTCGTGCATCTACCCGCCCAAAGCACCCAGAGCCGTTCCGTTTTCGAGCTCCGCATCCACGGCTTCTGGCGCGAGGCTGTCGTCGGCGCCGACGGCCTGCCCTACGACCGCATCCGCATCCCCGGCATGGGCGAGATGGGGCAGGTCGGCGCTCCCGAACTCCCCGCCCTGCGCACGCGCATCGCGGTGCCGACGACGGCGGGCGCGGTGCAGCTCCTGAGCGCAACCGTCCCCACCGGCGAGCAATTCACGTTTTCCATCAACGTGTATCCGATGCCTAAACCCGGCTCCGACCGGGCCGACGACATTGGTTTTGGCGATACCGACGGCAGTGACGACCAGTTTTCGAAGGACGCCGCCATCTACGGCGCGAACGCGGACTGGCCGGCGGCGTTGGCCACTCCGAATGCACCCGTCCAGCCCTTCATCGCGACGGTTCCGGCCGCGCAGGTGACGCTGATGCCCGCGCGCTCGAACCCCGTGCTCGGCCGCCTTCGCATCGCCCGCCGTACGGTCTACACGTACAACCACGCGGGCGGGCTCGCGGCATTGCCGCAGCTCAACGTCGAAACCGCGAAAGTGGCCGCGGCGAGCTGCGTGAACTGGCCCACCGCCAGCACGTGGATCACGACCAACACGGTCAACTACACGGGCCGCTACCTGATCGTCACGCCCGCGGAGTACCTCGACGAGCTCGAGCCCTTTATCGCGCACCGCAAGTCGATGGGCTTCGCGGTCGCGACCCGCACCCTTGAGTCGCTCGCGTTTGTGACCTGTGGCGAGATCCGCGGCGCAATTCACGCATGGAGCCAGATCGGCCCGCCCGGCGCCGACCGATTCTGCCTGTTGGTCGGCGATGCGAACGTGTTGCCGATGTGCCCCTCGGCGACACCGGAACAGGTGCCCGGGGACGACCTCTACGGTTCACCAGCGGGGATCGGATCGCTGGACGAGTCGATCTATGTCGGTCGGTTGCCCGCGGACAACAGCACCGAGCTGACCCGCATGCTCAATAAGATCCGCTCGTACGAACTCGACATCGACGCTTCCCACGACTACCGCCGCGCGCTGCTCGTTGCGCACGACGAGGGCGCCCCCGGCAAGTACGTCGGCGCGCACGAAGCGGTTGCAAATGCCGTCTACGCCGTTACACCGACCTTTTCGAAGGTCTACGGCAACTCGCCCCTGTCGTCTGACCAGGGTGTGCTCGATGCGATCAACGACGGTCGCGGGCTTGTGGCGTACCGCGGCCACGGGTCGTCGAAAACCTGGTTCGACTGGAACCTTTGGGGTGAAAACTTCACCGACGTGGAAGTGGGCACGCTGACCCAGTCACAACGTCCGGTCATTTGGTCGTTCTCCTGCACCAACAGCGCCATCGATGTCGGCGACGGCATCGGCGAACGTTGGTTGTCGGCCCAGGGTGGCGGCGTGGCGCACTACGGCTCGACACGCAGCTCGGGCACGACCAAGAATCACACCCTCGACAAGCAGATGTTCGAGGCGGTGTATGGTCTGTCGGTGACGACCCACGGCAAAGCGATCGCGTGGGCGGAAGCTCAAATGGACGCTGCCCACCCGGACAACGGCTGGCAGAACGCGTGGATGTACCACCTGCTCGGTTGTCCTGCGATGCGCGTGCGCCGAACACAAGCGGTGGGGCTGGGCCTCACCGCGCCGCCGTCGGTGCCGGTCACGCCGACGGGGCAACCGTTCGTGGTCCTTGTGACCAATGCGAGCGGAGTTCCCCAGCCCGGCGTGCTGGTGTCCGCGTGGAAAGAAGCCTTCGATCCGGCGGCGGGCCCCGACGAGTTCCTCGTGTCGGTCTACACCGGCACCGGCGGCCAAGCGACGATTCCGGGTCCCACGACCCTTGGCACGATCAATGTGACGGGCCGTGACGACGACGGCAATGTGGCGACGGTCGATGTGCTCTCCTCCGCGGGGGCGATCACCAAGCTGGGCACAGGGACACCGGGCACCGGTGGTGTGAAGCCGCGGCTCAACTCGAGCGCGACGATGGTCGCGGGCGCACCGGTTTCGATCCGCGTTGAGGATGCACGCCCCGCCGCGCCGGGTGTCTTCTTCCTGTCGCTCGAAACGGCCCCGCTGCCCCTGTTCGGGGGAACCGTTCACGCGTGGCCCGCGGTCGTGACCCAGGGTTTCGTCAGCAACTTCGTCGGCGACTGGACGTTCTTCGTGCCCGCGTTGCCGGCCGGCATCCCCGCGGCTACAGAGTTCTACTTCCAAGCGGCGGTCATCGATCCGGTCGCGCAGGACGGCATCGCTCTCACCAACGCCCTGCGGGCCGTGACACCCTGAGCGCAGCGGGCGACATCCCCGCGCACGCACCGCGGCGCACGCGATTCGAGGCGGTGGAAGAACTCTTTCACGGCGCGCTCGACGCGGCACCCGGTTTGCGGGCGGAACTCGTGCGTGCAGGAGCGGGTGGCGATGGGGATCTTGAGAAGGAGGTCCTCGCGCTGCTCGCCGCCGACGCGGACGCGGAAGTTTTCCTCGGAGTTGAGCACCGTCAGGGTGTCGCAGGTTTGCTGCTTGCGGGCGAGTTGCCGCGCCGCCTTGGGCCCTATCGGCTGCTCGAAGTGGCGGGCCAGGGCGGGATGGGGCTCGTGTACCGTGCCGAGCGCGCGGACGGTGCCTTCGACCAGCGCGTTGCGGTCAAGATGCTGCGGCCCGGTCCGACCACCGAACATCTGCTTTCACGTTTTGATGCGGAGCGGCGCGTGCTCGCGCGCCTGGAACATCCGGGCATCGCGCGCGTGCTCGACGCGGGCGAGGACGAACGCGGCGCACCGTGGCTGGCCATGGAGTTCGTCGACGGAACTCCGATCGACGACTTTTGCGATGCGCGCACACTCGGCATCGACGCCCGCATTCGTCTGTTCGTCGACGTGCTTGCGGCGGTGTCGCACGCGCACGAACAACTGGTCGTACACCGCGACCTGAAACCGGACAATATTCTCGTCGACGGCGAAGGCCGTCCGCGCTTGCTCGACTTCGGCATCGCGAAGGTGCTGGAACTTTCGGCGGCCGATGATTCGTTTGCGACGCGGGTTGAGGAGCGCGCCCTAACACCGGCCTACGCGAGTCCCGAGCAAGTGCTGGGGCAGCCGATCGGGCCGCGCTCCGACGTGTATGCGCTCGGGGTTGTTCTGTACGAGCTCCTGTGCGCGTGCCGACCCTACCGCGTTCCGACCGCAACCCGGATGCAGCTCGAGCGCGCGATCGCCGATGCGGACGTGCTGTTGCCGAGCGCCGCCTTGCAGCGCGCTGCCAACGCGGACGCGATCGCGCGCGCGCGCGGAACACGACCCGCAGCACTGCGCCGCCGATTGCGCGGCGACCTTGACCGTATCGTCGCGATGGCGCTGCGGCGTGAACCGGCGCGGCGTTACGCGTCGGCGGCGGACCTTGCAGACGACCTTGCGCGCTTCCTTGCGGGTCTGCCCGTGCGCGCGCGTGGCGATGGCGCGCTCTACCGCCTGCGCAAGCTCGTGCAGCGCCGCCCGATGGAATCCGCGCTCGTGCTGATGCTGGCGGTCGGAGCGACGGCGAGTGGCGCCCTCTTCGTGCGGCAACGTTTCATCGAAGCGGAGCAACTCGCGACGATCGAACGTCTCGCCGACAGCCAAAGGCTCCTCGACCTCCACGCCGATGCGCGCACGTTGGTGCCTGTGGGCCCGGACCTGATCGGTGCGCTGGAAGCGTGGCTCGCGCGCGCGGACACACTGCTCGCGCGGCGCGCTTTGCACCGGCGCACGCGGGACGCACTGCGGGCAGAGGGTCCTTCGATCGACGCTGAGGAGCGCACCTGGCGGGGCTGGCAAGCGGCGCGCCTCGACGATCTACTCGGCGGTTTGGCGGAACTTGAACGTGACGATCCCCATGGACGGACACGTGCGGGCATCGCGGCGCGACTCGCGCGCGCGCGCTCCCTCGCACGCCGTTCGATCGATGCTGCGCGCGACGATTGGGACGCGGCGCGAGCGCGCGTGGGAGCCGATCCGCGCTTTCGCGGCTTCGGACTCGACCCCGTCCTCGGCCTCGTGCCCCTCGGTGTCGATCCCGACGGTGGCTTGGAGGCCTTTTGGGCGCTCGACACCGGCGTGCGTCCCGCGCGCGATGACGCGGACCGCTTCGAGCCCTCGCCCGCGATGGGTCTCGTGCTCCTGCTCGTGCCCCCCGGTCAGTTTTCGATGGGCGCTCAAGCGCTCGATCCCACTGCTCCCAACTACTCGGCTGCGGCGGAGCCCGACGAAGCGCCTGTCCACACGGTCCCGCTGCAGCCCTTTTTGATCTCGAAGTTCGAGGTGACGCAGGGTCAATGGGTCAGCTGGACCGGCAATAATCCGGCGGACTACGCGCCCGGCGGTCAGGCTGGCGGACACGCGTTCGGTCTGGACCATCCCATCGAGCAGGTTTCATGGCTCGCTGCGCGCGAGGCCCTTGCGCCCTTCGCCCTCGATCTGCCCACGGAAGCCCAGTGGGAGTACGCCGCGCGCGCGGGCGCGGCCACACCGTGGTCGAGCGGCGCGGACGAGCGTGCCCTCGCGGGCTTCGCGAACTTCGCGGACCGGCACGCCGCCAACCACGGCGGCGCGAGCGCGTGGAACTACTCCGACTGGGCCGATGACGGCCACACCGTGCACGCGCCCGTCGGCAGCTTCGCACCCAATCCGTGGGGCCTGTGCGACGTGCACGGCAACGTGTGGGAGTGGGTGCGCGACGCGGAAGCGCCGTACACCACCGCGCCGCGCGTGGGCGACGGCTTGCGCGGGGTTCTTGCCGAACCGTACACAGAGGCGTCGCGCGTGTTGGCCCGCGGTGGAGGCTTCTTCAATCCGCCGTCGGCGCTGCGCTCGTCGGAGCGCTACCTGATGCGCCCCGATCAGGCGACCCGCAGCCTGGGTTTCCGCCCAGTGCGTGCGCTGCCGGACGCCACAGCGCCGCGTTGAATCCATTTCGGGAGCGTGCGCACGTACGTCGGGCAATCAACGCAGGCTGGCACGCTATTCGCGGTTCGCTCGCATTCCCACCGCATCCGCGCGCCAAAGAGCCGCTCCGAGTCGGCGCTTCAAGCCGGTCGTGAGCGCAAAGCGCGGAAATTTACAATGCATTTTGCACAAACAGCCATCATCGTTGCCACTTCACTGTTCGCCACACTCGCGTGCACGGTCCCGGGGCGAAGTCAGACCACGGCGACGAATTCGCATGTGCAACATGCGACGCTCGAAGCTCGGCACGCGCCGGTCGGTGCCACTCCTGTCGAAGACCGAACCGCTTCGCTCGCGCAACAAGTGGCCGACCTGCAGGCGCGCGTGAGGAAGGTCGAGGGCGCGTCGGGCGAGGGTCGTCCCGGCGATGACTCGCGGGGCGGCGTCCCCATTGCGGCTGCAGCACCCACAGGGATGGCTGCGATGACGACGGGATCCGGCGGGGGCGCGACCATGATGGAAGACTGCAAGAAGCGGATGCAGGAACGCAAGGCGATGATGGCCGAGATGGCGGCACAGGATACGGCGCTCAGCCAGCAGGTCGCGAAGCTGAACAGCGCGCCGGAGGATCAAAAGCTCGATTTGATCGCAGCCACTCTGACACGACTCGTCGAGCAGCGAGTGGCCATGGCTCCGCGAATGGAACAGATGCACTCGGAAATGATGCAGCACATGATGGAGCACATGCAGATGGGCAAAGACTCCATGGAGAAGTGTCCGATGATAAAGGGCATGAAGGACATGAAGGACATGAAGGGCATGAAGGACATGAAGGACATGAAGGACATGAAGAGCGATGCATCCGGAGGCGCTGGCACGACGCGGGAGTGATCGCCGCGCGCGACGGAGCCCCGCCACGCACTATCGCCGTCAAACTTGAGCATCGTCATGCAGCACACCGACGTAGGAATGGGGACGGGGATGGGCGGATGGATGTGGGTGTGGATCGTGCTCGGCATCCTCGTCGCTGCTTTGCTGGCCGTCGCCGTACTGAGGAAGCCCAAAACTTGACCTGGTGGTCGGATGTGCGCTGCTCAGCCGGGTTTCCGGATTCGATGCTGACGCGCGCCACGTTCGCGCCACTGCAATCACCGAACAACCTGATCCGAGGAACACCATGAAGACTCAACTGAACACCACAAACATCGCGATCGAGGGCATGAGCTGCGGGGGCTGCGTGCAGAATGTTTCCAAAGCGCTCCAATCCGTTACCGGCGTGACGATCGCGGATGTTGCCGTCGGCAGTGCCCGCATCGAAGTCGCCAACCCCGAAGCGTTGAAGCGCGCGATCGAGGCCGTCGAGAAGGCCGGATACAAGGCGCAGGCAGATCCGGTCATGCCCGCGGCCAAGGACACAAGCGGCGGCGGCGGCTGCTGCGGCGGTTGACCGAACCAGGAGTACCATCGACTCCGCGCAAGTGCGATGAGTCGGCGCAGCGCCGCGCCGAGTCCGCCTCGCATGACGACCAGGCCGTGAGGTTTTGAACGGTCGAAGCCCCTTTCTCTACGAAGCCCCCAGCCTCGAAAAGGCCCCGCTTGCACAATGACGTCCCCAATGAAGCATGAGCGCCACGCCGCCACTACCAAGGCGCTCGCGGCCGAGGGCGAGGAGCCGCCTGCCGCGTCCAATCACCATGCCCACATGGCTGCGGATTTTCGCAAGCGGTTCTGGATTGCGCTGGTCGTGACCCTGCCGATTCTCGCGCTGTCGCCGATGCTCCAATCACTGGTGGGACTGCGCGAAGCCACCCGCTTTCCTGGCGACGTCTACGTGCTGTTCGGACTTGCGTCCGTGGTCTTTTGGTACGGCGGCTGGCCGTTTCTCAAGGGCTTCGTCGAGGAGGTCAAGGCCCGCCAACCCGGGATGAGGGTGCTCATCAGCGTCGCTATCACAACGGCGTATGTCTACAGCAGCGCCGTCGTGTTTGGCCTGGCCGGCAAGATGTTCTTCTGGGAACTTGCCTCCCTCATCGACATCATGCTGCTCGGGCATTGGATCGAGATGAAGTCCGTCATGGGCGCCTCGCGGGCGTTGGAGGCGCGGGCGACCCGAAGCCAAGATGGCGATCGATGCGCTCAAGGCGCTCGACATTCGCTGCATGATGCTTACCGGCGACAACGAAGCGACGGCCAAGTGGGTCGCGGACCAGATCGGGCTGGACGAGTACTTCGCCGAAGTTCTCCCACAGGACAAGGCAGCCAAAGTGAAAGAGGTCCAGGCGCGCGGCGTGCTCGTGGCGATGACGGGCGACGGCGTGAACGACGCACCGGCGCTCGCGCAGGCCGATCTGGGCATCGCGATCGGAGCCGGTTCCGATGTGGCTGTCGAAACCGCCGACGTGATTTTGGTGCGAAGCAATCCGCTCGATGTGGTCGCCATTTTGAAGCTCTCCCAAGCCACGTATCAGAAGATGATTCAAAATCTAGTCTGGGCCACGGGTTACAACGCCGTCGCGCTCCCGCTAGCGGCCGGAGCGCTCTACGCCTGGGGTGTGCTGCTGACTCCCGCCCTGGGCGCAGTCTTCATGTCGGCGAGCACAGTCATCGTCGCTATCAACGCTCGTCTGCTGCGGCTCAAGACCTCGCCAGACACTGAAGCGCAGCAACGGGAAACGTCGACCGATCAACATGGAACTCGATCGCTTAAGCCAGCAACGACGACAACCTAGAATGGATTTCACTGGCAGCCATTTACTTTGCATGAGCACGGCGCCCGTCGCGGCGGCCAACCGACAGGCGGATACGAGGCCAACCCAATGAAGGTCAAAGCCGCGCACCAGCAGCAACATGCGTACCCAGCGGGCGTCAGCGATGCGCGGTTGGACGGGTTGCAGCGTGTTGACTATTTTGAAAATAGCCGCCGCGCGACTTATGTCCAGCAAGAGTACGCGATCCAAAACCCGCTTGAGTGCGCGGGCTACGGGCCGTACTTCTGGGGCTTGACGACGAGCGATGGCCCAGGCTGGATAACGCGCAGACTTGACGGCATCGATCGATCGTTCGTCGATTATATCGCCCGCGGCGCGCCGTACGGCGCCGATGACGGAACCGTCGCGCCGTGGGCCGTGCTGGCGTCGCTGCCGTTCGCGCCGGAGATCGCGCTGCCGACCGTCCGACATTTTCAGGACGTGTATCCAGCAATCACCGGCGAGTACTGCTTCCGGTGTAGCTTCAATCGCAGCTTTCCGAACGCGACCGACGCTGACGCCGGATGGACCTCAACCTACCACTTCGGGATCAACCTGGGTCCGGTGGTGCTGATGTGCGAGAATCACCGGTCGGGTTTGTCCTGGCGCTTGATGCGCGGGTGCGGCTATGTGGTCGCGGGACTGCGGCGCGCGGGATTTACGAACGGTTGGTTATGAGAAATGTCCCCAGCGGAATGGAGATCAATCCCCATGCCTGAGCAGACCAGACATTGCGACCGACGCAACCGAGGCGCCCAATGCAAGTAAGCCCTTTTGCCGGACAGCCGGCGGACCCTTCGACACTCGTCAACGTGCCCAACCTCATCACCGCCTATTACACCCAGGTTCCAGACGTTTCAGTGGCTGCGGAGCGGGTCAACTTCGGAACATCGGGGCATCGCGGCACTTCACTCGAGCGAGCGTTCAATGAGCAACACATTCTAGCTATCAGTTACGCCATCTGTCTCTACCGAAAGCAGCAGCGGATCGACGGTCCGCTGTTTTTGGGAGTCGACACGCACGCTCTGTCCGTCCCCGCGTTGGCAAGCGCGCTGGAGGTACTGGCCGCGAACGATGTGGAAGTGATGCTTGCGGAAGGCGATGAGTTCACTCCAACACCCGCCGTCTCTCACGCGATTCTTGCCTACAATCGCGGGCGCAAGACAGGTCTCGCGGATGGCGTTGTGATCACGCCCTCACACAATCCGCCGCATGACGGTGGCTTCAAGTACAACCCGCCGAACGGAGGCCCGGCCGAGGCCGAAGTCACGAGCTGGATTGAAGCACGAGCGAACGAGCTCCTTGAGGCTGGCCTCGCGGGTGTGAAGCGGGTTCCGTACGAGAAGGCACTTCACGCCTCGACGACGCATCGGCACGACTATCTGACGGCCTACGTCAATGACCTCGACAGCGTGGTCGACATGGACGTGATTCGCGGCGCGCAGCTCAAGCTTGGAGTCGACCCACTTGGCGGCGCCGGCGTGCACTACTGGGGGCGCATTGCCGAGCGCTACGGGCTCGAGCTGACCGTTGTCGACGAGACCGTTGATCCGACATTCGCGTTCATGACGGCGGACTGGGACGGCCAGATCCGCATGGACCCTTCGTCGGCGTTCGCCATGCAGAGGCTGCTCGGTCTCAAGGATCGATTTGACGTTGCGTTCGCCTGCGATACGGATCACGACCGACATGGAATAGTCACGCGGACTGCGGGGCTCGTGCCGTCCAACCACTACCTCGCGGTTGCCATCCACTACCTTTTCCAACATCGTTCGCGGTGGAGCAAGGTGGCGGCGGTCGGAAAGACCGTCGTGAGCAGCCAGATGATCGATCGCGTTGCGGCGCAGCTCGGTCGAAGGCTCTATGAGGTGCCCGTGGGATTTAAGTGGTTCGTGGATGGCTTGCATAACGGTTCTCTCGCGTTTGCTGGGGAAGAGAGTGCCGGCGCGTCTTTCCAACGCATTGATGGCAGTGTCTGGACGACGGACAAAGATGGAATCGTTCCCGCACTCCTTGCGGCGGAGATGACAGCGCGGATGGGTCGCGATCCGGCTGAGCTCTACCAAGACCTCACCCACGAATTTGGCACGCTGTTCACTGAGCGCGTCGAGGTCAAAGCAAATGCCGCGCAGAGGGCACTGCTTGGACGCCTCGCATCGAAAGATGTGCGGTCAACCGAGCTGGCCGGCAAGCCTATTCAGACCATCCTCACTCACGCGTCGGGTAACAGCGCCCCCATCGGCGGCGTCAAGGTTGTTTCCGCGGACGGGTGGTTTGCGGCTCGTCCCTCGGGCACGGAAGACGTCTACAAGATCTATGCGGAGAGTTTCTGCAGCGCGGCGCATCTGCGTCGTGTCCTCGAAGAGGCTCAGACGATCGTCAACGAAGCGCTGCGGGGGGCTTCCTGATGGCCTCGATTACAACGCTGTTCGTGGATATTGGCGGCGTCCTGCTTAGCAACGGCTGGGACCACCACGCGCGGGAGCGCGCGGCGGCCCAGTTCAAGTTGGATTACGCCGAGATGGACGCTCGGCACCGCGCGATCTTCGCCAGCTACGAAGAGGGCAAGGTCACATTGGACGCCTACCTGGACTGGACAGTTTTCCACGCGGAGCGTGCATTCTCGCGAGACGACATTCGCGAATTCATGTTCGCGCAATCGAAGCCACACCCTGACATGATCGCACTGGTATCGAAGCTCAAGAGCCAGCACCGCTTAAGAGTTGTGGTGGTGAGTAACGAGGCGCGCGAACTGAATGATTATCGGATCGCCAAATTCAAGCTGGACGAATTCGTCGACGTGTTCGTGTCTTCATGCTTTGTCGGTATTCGCAAGCCCGACGCCGCCATCTTCGGTGTTGCCCTCGACCTCACCCAGGTCGCAGCCGATCGAGTGCTCTACATCGAAAACACGGCGATGTTCGTCGACGTTGCGACCAGCCTGGGCATTCAAAGCATTTTGCACACGGACTACGCGTCCACGTGCCGTCAAATCGCAGCTCTTCGCTTGCTGAACGACGGGGTGCGCCCATGATCCAGGCGAGCTCCGGAATCTTGGACGGAATCTTGGCCATCAACGGCGGCTCTTCGAGCATCAAGTTTGCGTTGTTCGAACCCGGAGACGCCCTTCGGCGAATATTCGCGGGTAAGCTCGATCGTATTGGCCCGGGCGAGTCAACTCTGCAAGTCAAGGGCGAGAGGCCCGAGGACGACGACTCGCGCGTCGTTTTCGCCCCTGACTACCCCGCGGCCATCCGCGTACTTTTGGATTGGTTCGCAAATCGCCAAAGGAATCTTTCCCTGTCCGCCGTGGGACATCGCTTGGTCCATGGCGGGCCCCGGTATGCCGAGCCGCAGCATATCACTCAGGAAACGCTCGAGGAGTTGCATGCACTCAGTCCCTTGGCTCCGCGGCACTTGCCCGAGGAAGTTCTCCTGGCAAAAGCGTTTCTAGAGCGCTTTCCCGACGTGCCGCACATCGCCTGTTTCGATACGGCCTTTCACCATGATCTTCCACGGGTTGCCCAACTGTTGCCGATCCCGCGCCGCTACGCAGCACAAGGGGTGCGAAGGTACGGGTTTCACGGCTTGTCCTACACCTTTTTGATGCGCGAACTGGACCGACTGGACGGCCCAACAGCCGCGCGCGGCAGGGTGATTCTCGCCCACCTCGGAAGCGGTGCAAGTTTAGCCGCGGTCCAGGGCGGCCAGCCGATCGACACGAGCATGAGCTTCACCCCGACGGGTGGTGTACCGATGGGTACCCGATCGGGCGATCTCGATCCCGGACTGCTCGCCTATTTGGCACGTGACCTCGACCTTGGTGCCGCCGACTTGGAGCACATCGTGACGTCGGAGTCGGGGCTGCTCGGAATGTCGGAAACCAGCTCTGACATGGGCGAGTTGCTCGCGCGTGAGGTTGAAGATGTCCGCGCGCAAGAAGCCGTCGCGGTGTTTTGCTATCAGATCAAGAAATGGATCGGCGCGTACGCGGCGGCGCTGGGCGGACTTGATACACTGGTCTTCGCTGGCGGCATCGGAGAGAACGCGCCCGCGGTTCGCACGCGTGTTTGCGATGGGCTTTCGTTTCTTGGAATCGAGCTCGACGAAGCGCACAACGCCGCCAACGCAAATGTGATTTCGCGCCCGTCCGGCCGGGTTCGCGTGCGTGTGATGAAAACGGATGAAGAACGTACGATCGCGAAGCTGGTTTGCGACCTGCTTGGCATCCGACTGAAAGCTGAGACAAGACCATGACTATTACCACCAACGCCATCGCGCCCGAACTACTCGACAACATGGATGCCTACTGGCGGGCCGCCAACTATATTTCTGTGGGGCAGATCTATCTGCGCGACAACCCGCTGCTCAGTCGGCCGCTCGAGCTCGGGGACATCAAGCACATGCTGCTTGGCCACTGGGGAACGACTCCGGGGCAGAACTTCATCTACGTGCATCTCAATCGGGTCATCAAAAAATACGACCTCGACATGATTTACGTCTCGGGTCCCGGGCACGGCGGCCCGGCCGTGGTGGGCAACACGTACCTCGAAGGGACCTACAGCGAGATCTATCCCGACATCAGCGAGGACGAGGACGGGCTGCGCAAACTCTTTCTTCAGTTTTCGTTCCCCGGAGGGATCCCGAGCCATGCGTCGCCGGAGTGCCCCGGCTCGATCCACGAGGGCGGCGAGTTGGGCTATTCGCTCAGCCACTCGTTCGGCGCCGTGTTTGACAATCCCGAGTTGATGGTCGCCTGCGTGGTCGGCGACGGCGAGGCGGAGACCGGCCCGCTTGCAACCGCCTGGCACTCCAACAAGTTTCTCAACCCGGCCACCGACGGCGCGGTGCTGCCGATCCTGCATCTCAACGGATACAAGATTGCCAACCCGACGCTCCTCGCGCGCATCACGCGGGAGGAGCTCGAGCAGCTGTTCCGCGGCTATGGCTGGACGCCGCTGTTCGTCGAGGGCGACGAGCCCAAGCTGATGCACGCGGCGATGGCCCGGGCGCTCGACACCGCCGTCGAGCAAATCAAAGCGATCCAGGAGGACGCCCGCGAGCGCGGCAACCTCAGCCGTCCGCGCTGGCCGATGATCATCCTCAAATCCCCCAAGGGTTGGACCGGGCCCAAAGTGGTCGATGGTTTGCAGGTGGAAGGCACCTTCCGGGCGCATCAGGTTCCGCTCCACCCGCGCGCCCATCCTGAGCACCTTGAGCTGCTCGACGCTTGGCTGAGGAGCTACCGGCCAGAGGAGTTCTTCGACAAACGCGGCCGCTTGAAAGCGGAGTTGGCCGCGCTCGCGCCCGCGGGCAATCGACGTATGGGCGCCAATCCCCACGCCAACGGCGGTTTGCTGCTTCAGGATCTGCGCATGCCGGACTTCCGCGAGTACGCGGCCGACGTGCCCACGCACGGGGTGCGCGGCGTCGGCGACACACGCGTGCTCGGGCCATTCCTGCGCGATGTTGCGAGGCTCAATAGCAAGCAGCGGAACTTCCGGATCTTCGGACCCGATGAAACGATCTCCAACGGCCTCGGAGCCGTCTTCGAGGTGACCAACCGGCAATGGGACGCCGCGACCCAGCCGAACGACGAATTTCTCGCGCCGGATGGACGGGTGCTCGACTCGATGCTCAGCGAGCACCAATGCGAGGGATGGCTTGAGGGCTATCTGCTCACCGGGCGGCACGGCCTCTTCAACTGCTACGAGGCTTTCATCCACATCGTCGACTCGATGTTCAACCAGCACGCCAAGTGGCTCAAGGTCACGGCGGGTCTGCCGTGGCGGAGCAAGATCGCTTCGTTGAACTACCTCCTGGCCTCGCACGTCTGGCGCCAGGACCACAACGGCTTCACGCACCAGGATCCCGGCTTCGTCGACGTCGTCATGAACAAGAAGGCGGAGGTCGTACGAGCGTACTTTCCGCCCGACGCCAACTGTCTGCTCTCGGTGATGGACCACTGCCTGCGCAGCCGTCATTACGTGAACCTGGTGATCGCGGGCAAGCACCCGGCCCCGCAGTGGTTGGCGATGGATGCCGCCGTCAAACACTGCACCGCTGGCATCGGTATCTGGGGGTGGGCCTCGAACGACCAGGGCGCTCTGCCGGACGTCGTGATGGTCTGCTGCGGCGATGTTCCCACGCTGGAAACGCTCGCCGCCGTCTCCATCATGCGCGAGCACCTTCCCGACCTGAAAATTCGCGTAGTCAACGTCGTCAATCTCATGCGTTTGCAACCGGAATCCGAGCACCCGCATGGGCTCAGCGACACGGAATTCGATGAGTTCTTCACCAAGGACAGGCCGGTCATCTTTGCCTTCCATGCCTACCCGTGGTTGATCCACCGCCTCACCTACCGGCGCACCAACCACGCGAACATCCACGTCCGCGGCTACAAGGAGGAGGGCACGATCACCACACCCTTCGATATGACGGTGCTCAACGACATGGACCGCTTCCATCTCGTGATGGACGTCATCGACCGCGTTCCCCATACCGGCGCTAGGGGCGTCGCCCTGAAGCAGCAGCTCGCGGGCAAGCTAATCGAACACAAGCAGTACATCGAGAAGAACGGCCAGGACATGCCGGAGATCCGGAACTGGAAGTGGGGCCCCTCCACTTGAATGCTCAAGGCGGCCTTCGCCTCGTCGTTGAAAACACCTCTTTCTATTAGAGTTGGCTAACCCGGATGATTCAGTGCGCTTTCCAACTAGACGGCCCAACCGGCGGCCTACGGCCGCCTTTCGTCGTCTGACGGCGCTTTGCGACCACGGGCGTTTGCCCGCTTCCTCAGCGTGCATCGGTCGCATCGGGGCGGATGACCTTGATGAAAGGCCGGGAATCGTGCGGAGGTGGATAGACATATCTCCTATGACCCTTTGCGACGGGCTTCTGAGATATGGTCAAGAGTTGTGGATGGAAAAACCTGATCGGATCAAGCGGCGATCGCCTTGGTGCCATCGATGAAGCGGACGCCTTGAATCACGTCCGCGAGCAGTGGGTGGCCGTTGAGCTTG
>Ga0163144_10000819_pt1 | contig 73712 bp, 61 predicted proteins | sample OliLak19BULKMAT1_FD_123175 | JGI IMG/M metagenome (GOLD analysis project Ga0163144, IMG submission 123175) | Freshwater microbial mat bacterial communities from Lake Vanda, McMurdo Dry Valleys, Antarctica - Oligotrophic Lake LV.19.BULKMAT1 | ecosystem: Environmental > Aquatic > Freshwater >... | reverse complement strand
GCGGCATACCAGCCCGGCACAATCGCGCGCACCGGAAAACCATGAGCCGGTGACAGGGGCGTGCCATTCATCATCAGGGCGAGGAGCACATCGTGGCATGCTTTGCGGCGGGGCACACTGCGCGAGAAGTGGAGTGCGCCCGCGGGGCGGGGCGACTTCTCGGCCTCCCCGTGATCCGCACCTTCAAGAATGACGTCGACCGCGTCCGACGTCATTCCGGCGCGCTCGAGCACCGCGGAGAGAGGCACACCCGTCCACTCCGCGTTGCCCACGGCGCCAAGTTCCCAGAGCGTGGCGTCGGGCGGCGGCTGAAGGAAAGCGCGACTGTTTCCAGCACACTCCAGCGTCGCCGTAATGGTGCGCATTTCCATTTCCAGCAGGGCTTCGTAACCGATCTCGAAAGGAGTCTCGACCGCGCCTTCGACTTTCAACCGCCACATTTTCACATCCACGCGGGGCACCGGAAAATGGTCCCGCACATAAAAGTCATCATTCGGCGTGATGAAGCCATCCAGCTTCGAAAACGGCATCTCCACATTCAACGGTGATTGTTCGCGTGTGATCATTCAGGTTGTCGCCGCTCTCATTCAGGATGCTCGCACGATATCCGCTACCACACTATACCGCCGTCGGCCTGCCCTTGTCGAGGGTTCCCTCGCACCGCTCACAAAAATCCGCGTGGATGGGCGTCTCAAAGATGTGCGTGATCGGTACATTTTTCGCGCGGGCGAGTTCGAGGTGACACTCCACATCCGCAGGGGGATAGAAGACCGCCGCCATCCCGTCCGAATCATCGCCGACCAGATAGGAAAGCTCCGCGACGCTTTCGGTTTGGATGTATTCAAAAATAAGGGCCATGAGTTCCTGCTCCGCGGTTTTAACAACACGCCCATGCGATCCAAACCGTCCCCAATCATAGCTGAATTCTTTGCCGTACCTATGGGGTCTAACCCGAATGACGCTAAACCAGGCAAAGCAGGAACGCCGTCCGGGTTCCGGATCAATCGCTGGGGGATGCCGCGGCTTGGAACTCGCCTGACGTCAGCGCACCCTCCCCTTGCCCGCCCGGTCGGCGCTGTTGATTGTTCACGGCGCCGCCGAGGACATTAGATTGAAACCGCGATTGGTTTCTGGTCGTCCACCGAGGGTTGCAGGCCACGCACCTCCGATGCGTTACCGCGATCTGGATCGGACACCCGCACGCGATACTTCCCGGGAGCAAATACGTGCGGCCGGAAATTCGGGCTCGCCGCCCGCAGGGCATAGACGAGTTCTCCGGTGGCTTCGTCGTAAACGTGAATCACCGGCTTCGCGGCACCGCGGATTGTGAGCGACGGCAAATGGCCGGTAACCTTCCGCCCATAGTTTTCGAGCATTTTGATCTCGATCGGCCAGCCCGGCATCTGCGTGTCGGTCTTCGTGAAATCGGCGAGGAATGGCCAACACTCGACGCGGATGGTCTGACGTTGCTTATCAAAACGCACCAGACCGAAGCCCGACGCTTTATCATCGAGAAACTGCATGGCATCGCCCGCCCGGGGTTCCTTCGCCCCGTTCTTCACCGCGAGGACCGTAAAGGGATGACCAAAACTGTCGGTAAAATCACCCGTGAGCCCGGGTCCATTTGGTTTGGTCCACGGCGCAAGCAACGGCTCAAACCAACGTGGATAGCCAACGTTTACCGCCGGACCCGCAAAGGCCACCGAGGCATCACGGTGTTCATCGACCCCATACTGGACTAAACCCGGTATATGCTGGTCACCCGCAATATGAAACGCGAAGGCTTTTCGGATTGTGCGCACCGCCCGGTTGCGCGCGGTTTGCGGCCAGCCATTGGTATCGTAATCCGCCCGCAAAATCATCGACTCACCCCGCCCATGGGTCGTGGGAAAAGCCGAAAATATTGTTTGGGATATAACCGCTTTCATATCGGCGCCGCGCCAGTCCTCAACCCACTTTTCCAGGAACTCCTCCTGCTTGGCCCCCAGAAGTGTAAGCCCGGGCACGTCCGCCGTCTTCGGGTCGAAATTCGGATTTGTTTCATGATCGCCCCGCCCGCCTGTCGGTGGGACATTTCCTTCCGGCGCCGATTTATATTGGCGATCCGCGAGCACTGCGAAACTGATCCGCCCGTAGGTAAGCGGTCCATAATACTGCAGCGTACCGCGCTTGGCCGGCGTGGGGTCATAAGGATCCGGATGATGCGCCGTCTGGGTGCGATACACGACATTCACCCATTCCGCCGCCATATCATAGCCGCCCGCCTCCTGGGTCGTCGTTTTTGCCGCCCCGCCTTCGCCCCAAAGATTGCCTTGATACACATCGTGGTCATCCGGCAACGAGATGCTTGGCCGATCCCGCATCAGCTCGCGCCACGTCCATCCGTGCAGATACCATTTGCGCAAGTAGTCGATCATCGCGGCGTCCACCGGCGTTCGAATCACGCCGAAGCCACCGGTCGATTCATAAAACTGGTCGCCCGTAAACGCCAGCACGTCGGGGTTCACCTTGGCGACGTTTTGTACATAGGGAGCATTCGGAAATGCCTCGTGAATATTGCACGAGATGTCGGCCACCGAGAGCGTCGGGACATCCACCGGATCGCGGCGCACGGTCCCCGTCCAGAAATGCTCCTCCTGCCGGCCATCCGTATACGTGAGATTATAAGCGAGACGATAGGGCGCGTCGCGCCCCACCTCCCAGTTCGGAATGCGGAACGTGGCGGTGCGCGCCTCGGGATGGATGCGTTCCTCGCCCGCCGTCCTCCACGAGCTGCCCGTCTGCACCTGCAACCGCACGGTCCGGGCATCCTTCGGCCCGATCGGAGGCAGTTGCGCCGTCATTTTCATGATGCCCCCGCTCAACGTATATTGGGAAAAAAACAACGGCCCAAACGTCCGCTCCGGATGCGCCTCCACCTTCGCTCCCGACACGCGCCAATCGGCAAACCAGAACCGGCCCAACCCCGCGTTCACCGCTCCTGCCCCGCTCGTCGTCGTCGCGGCGGCCTTCGCCGCTTTCTTCGCCGCGGCTTTGCCCGCAACGGGTCCGCTGACACCGGGAAAATTGTTCACCAGCACCAGGCCGCCCACACACTGCTCACGCGGCACGTCCTTCGCCACCGCCGCCAGTTCGGCGCCGCGCACATCGAGGAGTGTCAGGGTAATCCGATAAACACCACCGGCGGGCACACCGGTCAGGCGTAACTCCGCTTCGGATACATCCAGCCGCCCTGCTGCAGGTTTCGCCGTGCCTGCTGCGCCGATGAAGAGCGCTCCATCGGACGTCAGTCCGGCATCCAAGCCGCGCCCAAAAACGAGGGCATTCCGAAAATCCGGCAGCGGTCCGCGCACACCAACGCGAAAGCCGACCGAGCCTTTGCCTGCACTCAACGATGCTCCATCGGCGCGACCAAAGCGCACCGCGGTGGTGAAGCTCTCCGCTTTCTCTCCCAACGCCCGAACCAACACATGCACGTTGCGATCCGGAGCGGCATTCGTGCACTCGAGCCGGCCCCCGACGAGCCGCCAATCCTGCAGCGGATTGGACCAATACTCTGGCCCGAGCCAGACCCGATCCGGGCAGGACTTCCAGTTGCTGACAAAGTCGCCCGCACCCGGGGCGGTTGCAGCCTGGAGGATCGGAGTTAACCGGGAGGTAACGACGACGCCAGCAGCAATCGCTGCGGAATTGGACAAGAAGCGGCGCCGGGTTAATCTTGGGGCGGGGTTGGCCATAGTGAAAAAAACAGAGGGGAAATTCGGCAAATGAAACGCGCGCCATCGGGGCTCGCAGATAGGGATCGACAGAAACTAGACACCGACGAGAGCGAACGCATGTCAATCGCCGACCAAGCCCACCGAGTCTTGGTCGGGCGAAATGCGCGCAATTTCCGGGGACGAGCGGACCAGCGGTTCAGGTCGCCAGAGTTCGCTCACGACGGAGCGAGGACCGGGGTTTCGGCCTGGGTTTCGGTCCCCCGATAGTTCAAGGGCCTTTGCCTTCGATGGGCACTCCGGCACCGCCCGCGGCCACCACCTGGGTTTCGGTCTCACTCTTGTCCGCCCCTTCCTGTAGCCACCTGGCAAATACGATTGCCGCCACCAGCGCGTAGATCATGCACGCCGGCATCCACATGATATAGCCCGCCAGTTGCTGGTCCTGCAACGCCGCCATTCCCCACGCCGGAGCCCTCGTCGCATACGTTTCATACCATACTCGCGGCGCCAGCGCCATAAAGACGCCCAGCATTGTGGCGTGCAGCGACGTCGCAAACAGATACAACACCGCCCCGCCCTGGCTCAGCCGCAGCCGGCCAATCGGGTCGAACATCACCCGCCAGAACAGGCCCGACACTCCAAAAAAAATCAGGTGCTGTACATCATGCACCCAGGCGTGCCGCAGCGCCGCTTCATATAAAACCGGGAGGTGCCAGACCCAGAGGACAAACGCGTATAAAGCCCAGAGAAACAGCGGCTGCCAAAACATATAGCGTGGAAGCCCGCGACGCTCTGCTAGTTGCCGCCAGCGACCGATCCGGCCCCGGACCGACGGCGGAAAGGCCCACAGGATCGTCCGCGCCGGCGCGCCCAACACCACCAGCGGCGCCGCCAGATTCATCAAGGTCATGTGCTGCACCATGTGGACCCAGAGCAATTCTCCGGCGAGGACATCAACCGGCGAAAGCAACGCGACGATCAAGCAACCGATCCCCGCCCCGAAGGCCCACACCTGGAGCGGACGCACCGGGGCGTCCGCTCCGCGTTGGGCCCGCATGTGGCGAATGCCCGAGACGTAACACGCCACGAAGAAAAAGAGATTCGCTATAATCAACGCATCCGGATTCCAGTGCGTCCACCACGGTCTGCCTGGATCCGGCAAAGCTCCCGTGTGCGCGAACAGGGGCGACGCCAGGGCCAGCGTGCCCATCCCCATCGTTCCCGATCTTCGCCGCGCGCTCATTTCAACATTCCCTTAAATAGTAAAAGATCGGAATCGTCTGCACTATGATCACACCTGCGAAGACCACATTCGAGATTAAGCCCAAACGCACGCTAAAGGCCGTGGCCCGTTCACCCTCGCCTCCCACCTCTGCAGCCCGGAGCCGGCGATGAAACCGCAAGCTGACAACAATCGCCACCCCGGCGATCCCGGCAGCCAGCACGGAAACGCCGAGGAGCATCCAGGCAACCAGCGTCAGCCCTCCTACCTGGGTTTCTCCCATTCCAGAAAGACAGCCGAACTCCGCCACCGCATACGCCAGAAGCAGATGAAGCGTCCAGGCCGTCGCACCCCCCAGGAGTACAAACCAGACTAACGCACGATTTACCTGCAGTGGCTCGGATCTGACGTCAGAAGAACCTGGATACGATGCATCCATAAACTTACAGCAAGTGTGGCGACAAATACAGTACTCCGTAAACCGCCGCGCCGGCGGCAGCCACGAAATAGCCCAACAACGCCCCAAGTTGTAACGGCAACAGCACGTAGAAATCGCTCCGGAACTCCGCCCGCAACACGCGCACCGAGGCGGCAGACCACAGAACCAAGGCACCAAGTACAAACAACATCACGGCCATCGAGATGACATGAAACGCCGAAGCGTAGGCATTAACCTGCAGATTAAACGTCTGGTTGAAGAGGTGGTGGGTCACCAAGCCCAGATATGCGACCCACAAAAGCGCCGTCGCCGCTAGACCGACTTTAAGCAGTCCCCGACTTTCGCAGGCAAAGCCAAACGTCGCCAGACGGATCGTCCCCGCACTCAGGAGGAGAGGAGCATACACCAACCCTCCTGCCAGCCAGTCAGGCAGCGGAATATTCCCCTGCGGCCACACGTCGGAAAAGAGCCGCAGATAAAAATACGCATAGAATAATGCGCCGAAGGCCGTCGCCCCGATAATGAGGAACGTCAGGAGACCACACCAGGCCGTCGACTGCACGCCCGTGACATTGGCCGGAACTCCGGCGCGCTCAGGCACATCACTTTCGCGCAGAATCCTGACGAATTCAGGAACCGGATACATCCAACGCACAAAGCAGCCCGTCGCAAAGATCAGTCCTAGGGGGAGCAAGAGATAGGATTTGAGCAGTACCCCGAGAAAGGCCACGAGCAGCCCGATGGCCGCGAAAAACGGCGCGGGCGAGAGTCCGGCCAGGACGTGAATCGCCACCACCCGCCCCGTGATCGTATCGGTGCCAAGCGTAGCGCGCCAGTCCGTGGGCGCAGCCGCCAGCGCGGCCGAGGCCCGTTCCGCGGCCGGATCAGAGACCGTACTCTTTGTCCCCCAAAGCGGTTCCCGGTGATGAACGACCGGTGGCTGCAGAAAACCAAATTGTGGGGGCGGCGACTCGGTCGACCACTCGAGCGATCCACTCTGCCACGGATTCTTCCCGGCGGACGCACCGTCACGCACGCTGCGCCAGCAGTTCCAAACCATGACCACAAAGCCCACCGCCATCGTAAATCCGCCGATCGTTGCCGCTATATTATAGCCTTCGAGCTGTAAACTCGCCGGATAGCGATAGACGCGTCGAGGCAGACCCAGCAGTCCCATGATGTGCATGGGAAAGAACGTCAGGTTGAATCCGACAAACGTGAGCCAGAAGCTCCAACGCCCCAATGTCTCCCCCAAGAGTCGCCCCGTGATCTTGGGCCACCAGTAATGCGCTCCCGCAAACAGCGGAAACACTACGCCGCCAATCAGCACGTAGTGAAAATGCGCGACGATAAAAAACGTGTCGTGCACCTGCCAGTTGAACGGAGCGACCGCGATCATCACCCCGGTGAACCCGCCAAGGACAAAAATGAAAAAGAACCCCAGGACATATAAAAAGTGAGTCGTAAACTGCGGCCGCGTTCCCCAGAGCGTGGCGATCCACGCGAAGATTTGAATGCCACTCGCCACCCCGATCATCAAACTCGCCGCCGTGAAAAAACTTAACCCGAGCTCAGGTAATCCCGTCACGTACATGTGATGCATCCACAGGCCAAAACTCACGAAACCGGTCAGCATCACCGCCATGACCACCAGCGAATAAGCCGCCAGCGGACGTTGTGCGGACGTCGAAATGATCATCGAGATTACGCCGGTCGCAGGCAGGAACATGATATAGACCTCGGGGTGACCAAAGAACCAAAACAGATGCTGCCACAGCAGACTGCTTCCGCCGAAGGCCGGCTCGAAGAACCGCGTGCCCGCGGCCCGGTCCAGCTCCAGCAGCGCCGTCGCGACGAGCAGCACCGTGAACGCGAAGATCATCATCACCCCGGCCACAAGGACCGTCCAGGCGAACAACGGCATCCGACGGATCGACATCCCCGGAGCGCGAAGTTTGAGCAACGTAATAACAATCTCCACGGCGGCGCCGATACCCGCGATTTCAACCAGCGCCAATCCCATCACCCAGAAATCCAAGCCGCGCCCCGAGTACGCCGGGCCGGAAAGCGGGGTGTAGGCGAACCAACCCGCATCAGGCACATCGCCCGTCAGGAAACTCGCATAGAACACCAATCCTCCAAAAAGGCAGGTCCAATAACTGAAGGCCGTCAGTCGCGGATACGCCACATCACGCGATCCGATCATGAACGGCAGTAAATACAGCGCGAGCCCCTCGATGAACGGTACTGCGAACAAGTACATCATCGTCGAGCCATGCATCGTGAACAGCTCGTTATAGAGCTGCGGGCCCATAAACGTGTTGTCGGGCACCGTGAGCTGGATTCGCAACAGCAACGCCAGCGCGCCGCCGATCGCGAAGAAAGCACTCGCCGTCGCCATAAAGCGGATACCCAGCCGCTGGCTGTTGACCGCCACCAGCACGCCCCACCACCCTGGAGGCGTACCCCAGAGGCGTTCGAAGTCCGCGCGGCGTTCAGGAGCAACGGGGGCCATGGCAGGGATGAACACGATGCAACGACGCCACTGGGCGTGACCGAAACGGCAGTAACGGCCCGGCTATAATGTCACGGATTACGTGACACTGTGGATCGGCGACGGGTGGCGGATTTGGAGACATTGGATGATTAATGGAGGCTTTGTAGATAATCGAGGAGCAGATCCAGTTCGTCCTGAGCTAGAGGGGAATGCGGCATCAGGCTGCCGGGCTTGATCGCCTGTGGTTCCAGAATCCATTTTGCGAGGTGCGCCCGAGTGTTCTCGATCGAGCCTGCCCCGAGCGTGAGACGAGTGCCGATGTGGGTGAGGTCGGGGCCGATCCGGCCATCCGCCCGTGTATCGCGCACCCGATGGCAAACATGACACGAAGCGCGGAAAAACACCTCTTCTCCGCGGCTGAGTTCAGGCGTGATCGAAACGGGATGCGGGCGGCGGTGACGCGCTTCCCACGCGCTATACTCATCGGGCGGCAACGCCACTACGCGCAGCGCCATCAAGGCATGCTGCTTGCCACAAAACTCGGCGCATTGCCCGCGCCAATGGCCCGGTTCATCCGCCCGGATCCAGAAACGGTTCACGGTCTCAGGGAGCAGATCGACTTTTCCATGCAAGTTTGGCACCCAAAAGCTGTGCACCACGTCCTTGGCGCGAAGCTCGAGCCACACTGGTTCGCCGGCCGGCAGATAGATCTCGTTCGCGGTAATAATACCGAGCTCCGGATAACGCACCTCCCACCACCATTGAAATCCGGTGATCTGAATAACCCGGCCCTCCGTGGGTCGGCGCAGGGTGAGCGTTGTTTGCACTGAATAGATCAGCAGGCCAACCAATATGATCGAGGGTACGATAATCCCACTGATAACCACAAAACGTCCCGCCCCCCCAGGAACCTTCTTGCCCGTTTGTCCGCGCGAGATGGCGAGATACGTCAGCGCCATCACAAGTACAAATACCGCTGTGAGCACAGCGAACATTACCCACCAGAGCGTCGCGATACTCGCCGCCTCTAAACTTGCAGGGTGGACGGAAGATTGTTCATGACCCCGATGGCAACCAACAAGCGCCGTGGCGAACAGCCACCCGAGCGCCGACACGCGAACCGCGCGCCATTTCCGTTCACTTAGCCGGCAACGCGAGCGAGACCAACGTTGTACATACGCGCTGATCATCGTTGCCGCGGGAAGGTTTGTGCAGCCAGGACATAGTCCGCAAGTCGGGCGATCTCCTCGTCCGTGGCCCAGCCTTCGTAGGCCGGCATCGCCACTCCGACGGGAGGCTGACGAATATACTGCATTAAGCCTGCGTGCGACCGCAGCTCGGGCAGTCGCGCGAGATCAACCGCCACCTGGCGTCCGCCATGCCCAGCCACGGAATGGCAGCTGGCGCAGCCTTGGCGCGCGAAGAGCTGGCGTCCCCGTTCCGCGTCCGCATTGAGCGTGAGGCCCGCGGGCAGCGGCAGGGCCTCCGCGACCGGCCATCCGGTCCACGGTGAACGCAGACGCAGACCACTGAGCCCGACAATCCCCACGATAATCACGCAGACGAGCGCCACCACGATCGGGCGCTTCCGCATTCCGCGTTCCGGTCCGCGATCAACGAGGGGGAGCATGATCAACCCGAGCAGCACCGCCAGTGGGAACACGACGATGAACCACGAAGCGATCCACTCCGGCAACAGGGCAATGAGCGCGCTGTACCACCACCACCACCATTCTTCGGCCGGGAAGGAACGCTCCACCAGGTTGGCCTCCGGCATCAGCGATCCCGGCCCGGAAACAAACACCAGCACCACGGCGATGCCTAGGACGATCAGCCCCATGGCCCCGGACTGGATCACGGTGTCCGGATAGAACGTTTCCCCCTTTTCCTCATCCTTGGCCTGCGCTTTATACTCCCGCTTCTGCTGTTCGGCCGTGTGCGTCAGGTGTTTGCGCTCCCCCTTCGACGTCACACCGTGCAAAATCACAAGATAGACGTGCCACGTGACGAACAGGAAAATCAATATAGGTACGACGATGACATGGACCGCGAAGATCCGCGTGAGCAAACGGCCACCCGGCTGGGAATCACCTTGGATCAGCAGAACAAGCTCCTCGCCGATCAGCGGAATGCGTCCGAACGTTTGCAGTGCCACGCGCATGCCGTGAATGGCGCGCTCGTCCCAACGCAGCACGTAACCGGTGAAACTCATCACAGTCACGAGGACAAAGAGCACCACCCCGATCAGCCACGTGCCTTCCCGCGGAAATTTATAGCCCGCGACGAGAATCTGGCGCAGGACATGCCACATCAGCATCACCATCATCAATCCGGCGGACCAATAATGGAGGCCGCGCACGAACCATCCGAGCCGTTGACGATCGGTTATATGCCGCACGCTCTCGTACGCCGCATCAGGACTCGGCGTATAGGTGAACGTCATGGCGATGCCGGTAATGACGAGCACCCCGAGCAGAAAGGTGAGCGTGGCTCCATCGCCATAATACCACGGCGTCTTCGCGACCCGACGATCGAGCACGTTGCGGCGAAACGGATTCCAGCCGAAGCGATCGGCGACCCAGACGCGGAATTTTCGAGCCACGGCGCGGTTCTCCTCACGCCATCGGTGGCAACGAATTCAAATCGATCCACAGCACGCCACTTTCGATGCGCGTCGCGTAGCGATACAGCGGACGCTTCGGCGGACCCGCGCGCGGGGTTCCTTCCCGATCAAAGATTCCGCCGTGACACGGACAAAAGAACCATCCGCTTCCGGGATCCCACGTCACCGGGCAACCGAGGTCGGTGCACGTCCGGGAGAATACAGTGAGCTCGCCCTCGGCGCTTCGCAGCACAAACACGCCGCGATGTCGGAGGGAGCGGGCTCGATCCTCGCGCGGCACTTCGACGATCGCATTGCGGACTTGCCCATGGGGAAATTCCACGACCTGTCCCACGCTGGCCCAACGCGGTTCGCGGCGCTCGAGAGCCGGCGAGAGTGTGGTGACGACGGCGGGTCCCGCGACGACCGCCGTGGCCGCAGCACCGCCGATTTTGGTTACCCAACCGAGGAAATTCCGACGTTCCATGGCGGGAGAAGGGATGCGCAACGCGTAGTCATAGAGGCAAGCATTCCGAATGCGGGCGCGACGCTTCAGAAAAGCTGGCGCAACGCGTTGACCCGTCTACGAGCATCGCGTTCCCGCACGAGCCAGTAATGTCGGCCAACGAGAGGCGATGATCGAAACAACAACCGGGCACTGTGCGCCTGACCGCGGCAGCGGCAGCGCAAACGGCGAATAAGTCTCCGTCGAGTCCAGTCGGGGTCGGCCGCAAACGATATGAGCCGCTCGCTCACTCCTGCAGTGTGGGCGGCGACCAGTTCCATGTCGCATATGCGACATGAAACTGGTCGTTGGCCGGGTATAGTAGGGGCACTTCGGGCACCTACGTTACGCTGCGCGAACAGCGTCGACGTCCTGTTTGGCGGGCCCCACCGGCCGGCCCGATCCCGACTCCACCAAGTGTCTGAGTTTATACCAGCCCGAGCCATTCCCGTAGGAGCTGCGTATCGCTGCGGAAATTACCGACAATGCCAGCTCGCGACGCGAACGGCACGGCTTCGTGTTTTACGTATTCCACGTGCAGACACACCGGCAGAGCGGTGCGCTCGCCAACGATCTGATTGACGACCTCCGACGTGACAATGCCCTCGGAAAGGGGCGTCTCGATCGTGCGATCGCGATCCCAGCGGAAGCTCTTCACGAAAAGCGACCCCACGCGCGGGGCGATCAACCGGATTCCCGTTGGCCAGGCGCGGTCGAGCTCCACCATCAAATGCCGGGCATCGAGTGCGACACCGAAGTGGGCCGGGTCGATGTCGTCCAACACTTGATCGAGATCCCAAATGGCGGCCCCGACATGCGCCGGCCCGGCGTGGTTTTGATACAGCGCCTGGATGCCAATTTGTTTGTTCATCGCCGCGAATTCGCGGGCCTGGCTGCGGAAGCTCGCGATCTGCTGCTTCAGCTGAATCCCGTCGCGGTAACGAAATCCGCGATGGCGGTAATACTTTATTCCAAGGGCCTTGGCGGCACGCAAAGTCGATTCAATATGCGGCTCGTCGGGGCGCACAAAGGAGGAGGCCACGATGAGAATGCGACGCTGATGTTTCGCAAACGCGGCAGCCATCACCGGCAATTCCGTGGCGGCGTTTTCCGGTTTGATATGACCGTCGGGCCGCACCGTGAGCTCTATATCAATCCCGATATCCGCGAAGCTCCGGGCCGTGTGTTCCGGCGTCATCTTTTCGAAGAAGTGCTTCTCGAGTCCCGCAATCGGAAAATCCGCTGCCGAACGTTTCCGGCGTGGGGACGCTGGAGCAGGCGCAGCCGGGAGAACAGACGGCATCATAGCCACAAGAGCAGCGCCAGCAGTGAGGTGAGCGACGAACTCGCGACGATTCAGGGAATTATTTGGGGTATCCATCGAGGCCCAACGAGAGGGCAGTGCCAGGAGAATTGCCAGCCCACATCGTTCGATTGAAGTGAATGCGCTGAGGGCGTGATCGGAATTCTCCGTTCACGACGCGCCTCCGGGGTCGCATTCCGCTCCCGCTACGATGCGCGCAGGCTGGCTCGCGTGCCCCGATCTCCAGCGGAGTCGGGAAAACAGCGGGAACCCACCGATACTGACCCACGTCGGCATTTGGACTAACGGCGGCGACGCGGCGGTTGCTGAAGCTCGGTGATCTGAGCTTGGGTCTCGGCCAGTTTCGCCTGAACCTGCGTAAGTTCCGTCCTGGCAGCTTCGACCTGCTGCTGCAGTTGCGTCGATCCCGCGGTGACCTGCTGAAGCTGCTGACGAAGTTTGGAAGCGGCGCTTTGGGCCTCGCTGGCCTGCGCCTGAAGTTGGGCCTGGAGCTGTTTTTCCCGCTCCGTCAGTTGGGAGATGTTTTGCTCAAACTGGGTTCGCGACTTCGCCGTCGCGGTCTGCGCTTGCTGCACCTGCTCCTTGAGTGTGACTGCTCCGGTATTGGCTTCCGCCACTTCGGCCTGAATCTTTGCAAATCCAGAACGCGCATCCTCCAACTGCGTGCGGAGGTCGACGGATCCCGACTGCGCGTCCTGCAACTGCTGCTTCAACTGGGCTGCTTCCTCCCGGGCCTGCGTGAGCTCACTCTGGGTGGTGGTCACCGCAACATCCCGCTCACGCACCTGATTCCAAAACACGATGGCGGCAACGACGGCGGCAACAGCTAGAATTCCAAGAACAATTCCGAAAGCGGAACTTCGATTATTATTAACAACGGGGGTGACATTCATACCCCGCAACATACAGCGTCAAACGCCCCGGGTCAATTGAGCGGCAATCATTTGGGCCACTTCCGCGCTGCTATATCCACTATTGGTGAATCTTCCTATATACAATTCAGGCAGCTTCCCGTAACCTTCGTGGAGTAAACCCCGGTCGAAAGGGCACTGATTGAGATCGATCATGACGCCGGTGGCGCCATTGTTTAGTATTGGCGTGAGATTGGCCGAACTGCTCGCGCCCTGGAAAGTAGCGGAGCTGATCGGTTTGCACTCCGAGGACCACGAGACCCTGATCCGCCTCCTCGGGGTCCGCGAGATCACGAACGGTTTGGGAATCATGCAGGGAAGCCCAAGACTGTTTCTATGGTCGCGGCTCGCCGGTGATATGATTGATCCTGGACTTCTGGCCGCCGCCATGAGGGACGAGCGAAACGATCGCGAAAAGGTGCAGGTCGCCTTCACGTCGGTCGCCGCCGTCGCGGTGTGCGACGTGCCGGGTAGCGTGATGCATAGCCGGGAGTAGACGGAACCAAGCTGGCGAATTCGCGGACCCGGTAGTTACGAAGGCGCCATGAGTCAGGAGTCTCCGGAGGCCCGGCGCGCCAACACGGACCAGGCAATGATCCAGTTTCAGTCGGGCCATGTGGATCGGGGCGAAAACAACTCCGACCCCGGTGCGACGCCGCCGTCATCCGTTGCGACGACACCGTGACGCGCCGCCCTGCCAATCCCAGGCCGCATGGACAACGGAGGAGGCGTCCGTTCCGCGTCCTGGAGTGTATCAGTATCGTGGATATTAGGGCACCTGCGCGACGCGGCGTGGAGCGTGAGGGGTGACTCCGGCCGCAGCCCGTTCGCCCCATGACATTGGGGTGAATCCGCGGAAATCGTCGGAACGTAGTGGGGGATTCGCCCTCCGAAATGTAGCGCTAGACCTTAGCTTCGTTTCGACGTCATTGCTGTCGCTTCTTCAGTGAATGGCACTAACTCGCCCAACCCCAACCCGGCACGTCCTCCGGGCGCGCGCCCTCACGGGGGACTGAGGCCACTCGACCGACGGCGCATCGCCGAGTGGATCGGCGATGCGTTCGCCGTTCTCTGCGTCCGTGTCAGCGGCTACTCACGGGCGGAAAAGCACTTGCGTCTCGGCTTTGAGGCGATCCTGCGCCAACTCGGGACGTCTCCGCTGGGTGCCATTACCAAGACCCCGCTGCCACCCTACGCTCCGCCTGCGGCAACAGCGGCTGACTTGCGACTGATCATCAAGGCACTCGATTCATGTCTGGCGACGTTCGAGCGGTACGGCGCCGTGCTCAACTCCAGCCATCAAAGAATGGAGGTTCTCATTCGAACCACCCGGCAGTTTGCGGAAGAGGCACTGCACGCCCGACGCTTGCCGCCCACCAACTGCCGAGTGATCAAAGGCTCATCGCTGATCGAGGTGTTGCGCACCTCCGACGTCGAGCGACCCAGGCCAGCCGAGATCATCGCGTCGGGCCAGCCTTTGCTCCCGATCACGCTGGACTCCGTCTCGTTGACTCCGGGGGATTCACAAGACCGAAACGTCGCCGTGCCACCGGAGGTCGGTGGAAGCTCGATCGGCCCGCCCGTTTGATTCTTTGCCGGGACCGCCGCCGGGAGCCAGCGCCAACGCAAGCCCAGCTTGGGCTAGCGCGAGTCGAGTTTCAATTCTGCTGTCACCGCGTAGTGGTCGGAAGGCCACAGCCCAGTCTGCTCTGTGCGGTCAATGGCCGCGCCCTTCGCCTGGAAGTGTCGGGTATGAAATATAAAGTCGATCCGGGAGCCGGCCGAGCCGCCTTTGAAACCGTGAAAACTGCTTTCGTCCGGTTGGCGGGTCGGATGTACCGCGCGGTACGCGTCAATCCAGGGAAGCGCCCCCGGTGTCGTGGGCCGCACCAGCACGGCATAAGCCGGATTGTCCTCCGTGATATTGAAATCACCGACAAGGATGGCCGGCACGCCGCGCGCGATTTCGGAGAGTTCCCGCGAGAGCACGCGGCTTGATTCCTGTCGGGCGATCACGCCTTTGTGGTCAAAGTGGGTGTTGGCAAAAACATACTCACGGTCGGTTCCGATCTCCCGGAGCCGCACCCAACTACAAAGACGGGTCAGCGCGGCGTCCCAGGATTTGCTACCGATCACGGTCGGCGTTTCGGAGAGCCAGAAATCGCCACTCTTAACCGCCGTGAATCGATCTTTCCGATACGCCACGCATGACCACTCTCCTTGGCGGGCGCCGTCGTCCCGAGCGACACCGCTGAAGCCGTACTGCGGAAGGCAGGCGACCAGCGCATCGTACTGATCCGCGAGCACTTCTTGAAAGCCGATCAGATCCGGTCCGTACTGCGCAATCGTCGCGAAGAGCAGCTCGGTGCGCTTCGGCCAGGCGTTCGCGCCATCCTGCGCGCGTGAATTGCGGATGTTGAACGACATCACCCGAAGCGGCGCAGGCGCGGCGTCCGCCACCGGTGATTTCGCGGCCGCAGCCAGTGCGAAAGAGACAAGACTGCAGGAGGCGATGGCGACAGCGACGAACGCAAGAAACAGACGGCGGGGAAGCGTGGGCCGGGGCATCCCGGACGCTGATGGCAGGAGCCGGTCGGAAGGCAACTCGCGGCCGCGGCGAATTCTTGCCAGGAGTGCGACGTTCCATGCCCCAAGAGCCACATAATGGCTCCAAGCCGACATTTCTGTTCCTCCGGCTCGCCTTCGCGAGGAACCCGGGTGTAACGTTCGACTCCCATTCGGGTCTTCCCACCATGCGACTCATCCACGTGATCCTCACCGCACTGTTCGCGGTCTTCGCGCTGGTTGCCGGCCTCTTTGCCGCAGCCGTCGTTGCGCTTGCCGGGACGGTCCTGTACGGGCTGAAGCGCTTCGGTCGCGGTCCATTGAGCGCCGCGAGCCGGCCGGGTGTGGCCCGTCCGCGTTCACGGGAAGCGGCTGATGTGATTGAGGTGATGGCGACGGAAGTAACGACGGAGCCGGTTGCCGAACGCATCGCACCGCCGCAGCGCTAAGTTAAGAGTTAAGCGACACGCGGATGCCGGGACGCCGACGGGACGGACGACGCTCAGGGTTAACAACGGAAACGCGGATACACCTGCGATATGCTCGAAGTCGCCACCTGGGTTCTCACGCTGACGCTGATGTTGATCGGCGTGGTCGGCGTAATTCTCCCCATTCTCCCGGGGACGACACTGATCCTCGTCGCGGTGGTGATTCACAAACTGATTTTGCCGGATGACCTTTCGTGGATCGCGATCGGGTTTATCGCCTTGTTCTGGGCGCTCTCGATCGTGGCGGATATCGCCGGAGTGTTGCTGGGCACCCATTGGTTCGGCGGCAGCAAGTGGGGGATGGCGGGAGCGAGCGGCGGCGCGCTGGTCGGAATATTCTTTTCGCTGCCGGCCCTTTTGCTGGGGACGATCTTAGGGGCGATCGCTGCCGAGAAGCTGGTGGCGAAAAAAACCGATTACCAGGCGCTCCGCTCCGGTTTTGGGGCGGCCACGGGTTTTGTTATTTCAACGGTGGCCCGATTAGCCTGCGCGGGTGTGATGGTCGGGCTGTTTCTGGTGGCGACGCTGATTACGGCGGGAACCTAGTCGTGGGGATGTGACCGGCACGACTCTTCGGGTCGGCGCCGATCACGGCCCGATCCAAGGAACAGACAGGAATGTCTGTATCACTTTTAGGAATGGGGCGAACCACCGGTCGGATCGCCGGTCCATTCCCCACACGGCTTCCGCACTTCCTTTACGGCAACCGTACTCCAGTGAACACTCCATGCTTATGAATACATCTCGAATTATATCCGCTCTCATCTTATCAATCGGTCTCACCGCCGGTATCGTCGGCTGTTCCAAAAACGACCGCACTGACGTCAGCACTACCGCTCAAGACATTTACTCTGACACCAAAGCTTCGATGGCGAACGCGTGGGACAGCGTGAAAAGTTACACCTTCGAAAAGCGCGACGACTTTCGCGCGAGTGCCAAGTCGATGAGCGCCTCGATGGACGCAAAAATCAGCGAAGTCCGCGCCAACTATTCCGAAGCCAAAGCGAGCGCCAGCCGCAAGGCCGCGATGAACGAGCTGAAAGACTCCGAGAGTGATTATAAGGCGAAGCTCGACGCGCTCGGCAACGCCACCGCCGCGACGTGGGACAGCGCCAAGCAGAACGTGATCGCCGCGTGGGATCGTCTCGAAGCGTCGTACAAAAAAGCTCGCGCCGATTAAGCGGAGGACCCGCTGATTCGCAGTCGCACGGTCGCGCGGAAATGACCTGGCGCGTGCGCCGGCCGCCCGCGACGAACGTGTCTTAGGTCGCGTCCGCGTTACGGCGCCGTAACTGACCGCACGCCGCATCGATATCGGGGCCGCGGGAGCGGCGAAAATGCGCCACGGCGCCCGCACTCCGCAGTTCGTGCGCAAAGCGTTCCGCCGTCTCGTCCGATGACGGCTCGTAGGCAACCCCACGCAGGCTCAAGCCGGTGGGGTTGTAGCGCAGCAGGTTCACGTGCATCCGTCGTTCGCCAATGAGCTGCGCAAGTTGCCGCGCCTGCGCGATCGAATCGTTCACGTCCTTGAGCAAACAATACTGAATCGTCACCGGTCGGCCGCGACTCGCTTGGAAGCGATCCGCCGCGGCGAGGATATCCGCGATGGGGAAGCGTTTCCCCACGGGCAGCAACTGCGCGCGCGTCGCGTCATCGGGCGCGTGCAGCGAGACCGCCAGATGGAAATTCAACCCGGTGGCCGTGAGTGCATCGATTCCGGGAATGATGCCGACGGTTGAAATTGTCACCTGCCGCCAGCCGAGCGCGCCGTAACGATTGTCGGCGATGCGCTCCACGGCCGCGAGTACGGCGTCGAGGTTCAACAGCGGCTCGCCCATGCCCATGAACACGATCGTTCGCAACTGCCGTTGCGCAGCGCGGGCTTCGCGCCGCAGGGCAAGAAACTGGGCGACGATCTCACCCGTGGTCAGGTTGCGTTCAAAACCGGTTTTGGTGGTCGCACAGAAGTCGCAGCCCATGGCGCAACCGACCTGGGATGAAATGCAACCGGCGGCGCGGTCGTCTCGAAAATCCGGCATCAACACGCTCTCCACCGTGCGGCTGTCGGACAAACGCAGGAGCAACTTCGTGGTGCCATCCGAAGCCACCTGGCGGACCGCGGTCGCACTCACCGGCGTGGTGTTGAAACTCTGGATACGGTCGAGCAAACCGTCCGGCAAGGGTCGGCGCGGGACCAACGTCGCGCCATCGGCGTCGTAATAATCCCGCAGGAGACGCGCCGCGTGCACGGGCTTGTAGCCCCACGTGGTGAGTTGTTGCTCCAATTCAGAGCGACCGAGATCGGCGAGCAGACGAGACACGCCTTACGCACGCACGGATTAACTCGAATGCCAAGGGGAAGCTCGGGCACCGCCTGAACGAGGGCGCATCTGCCGGTTGGCGGTAGCCGCGAAGGTGTTTGGGAAGTGGCACGGGCGGCCCGCCCGTGGGATGGGGGAATTTCTCAGACATGGGCAAGATGCCCATGCCACCTTGGAAGACCGACAACCCGGAGATGCGCCCCCTGAACGAGGTAAACCGGCGGCGCAGACTACGAGCGCGGCACCGGCATTGAGGTCGTCGGAAACAATTCTCCGAGCGGCAGCGGTTGCGCGAGCCCGACCCGGGCGGCGCCGAAGAGCAGTCGGCGCTGTTCCGGCGATAATCCCGGTGTCAGCATCGCGGTCCGATAGCCGCGGTAAATGACTTCCTCCCGACCGAAGGTGTCGAACTTTTCCATCGCGACCGAATAAGCGCGTAACAACGTATCCGGGGTCAGCGGCTGGCCGGTTTCCGAATCAAATTGCGCGGCGGCGACGAGACTGAGCGAGACTTGGATTTGATCATACTCCAGGCGCATCAGTTTGAACCGGTCCTGCGTTTCATCGTGGAAGTCCTTCGCCGTTTTCTCCCGCACAGCCGCGCGCTCCTCCGCGAGCTGCCGCGCCCGTTGCACGCGTTCGTCGGCATTGAGTTTCCGATCGGACGGAGGGGGAGCGACCTTGGCCAACGCGGCTTTGATCGCCTGATTGAAGTCATTGATGAAGAATTGCCGGTCCATCATGTACTGCCTGATCCGGCGCAACAGTACCGGCGGCACGTGCGGCGGGGCCGCGAGGCGGGGAGTTGGAAGTGCAGCGAGTCCCACTCGGATTTCCTCGGCGAGCACCTCAAGGGGAGCAAACCGCGGCCATTGCCGTTCACCCAATTCGGTAAACGCTTTCAAGCGATCTTCCGGCAGGGATTTATCATGCGCGAACACCGTTTCGCGCAGTTCCTCCTTCAGGGCCGCCTTGTCGCGATTGAATCGTCCGATGCGGGCCACGAGTTCCGGCGGCAGTTTGCTGGGAAGCCGCAAGCGAGAGAGCGCCGGAGAAAAATCCATCGCGCTCGCATCCTCTGTCTTGGGCGGCGGCACCGGTCGGCTGGCCCGGGCGCGCTGGCGTAAATCAACCGCGAGCTCGAGCAGCAAGCCGCGCTGCTCGGGCAGCAAACCATCCTGGAAAAAAGCAGCCGCACGAACCACTTGAAACTCCGCCTCCCTTTCGAATACCTCACGGGGAAACCGCGTCTGGCCGAGGATCCATTTGCGACTGCGATTCCAGTCCGCACTGCGGTCCAGGAGCCGGCCATCGATAAGGGCGCGCCGCAACTGTTCCGCGTCGTCTTCCAACGCCAGAATCCGAGGGGTCTGCTCGGCGGCGAAGGCCCGCAAGCGGAGCGTGCGCGTGGCTTCATCGGCGGACTGCAGCAGGGCAAGCTGGTCCGCAAGTTCGTTAAGCAGGGCCGATCGGGCAGAACGATAGGCGTCGACCTGCAGCTCAAGTTTCCGCCCCAGCACCCTATCGAAGAGTCGCGTCCCAAGGGCCGGATAAAAATACTCGTTTACAAAGTCAGCCAGCTCGACCGGGGCCGCAATCATGGCGAGTGGCCCCGCATCAGTTTGCTCGGCGATCACCTCACCATAGACGGGAACATCCGGAGGAAAAAACGAGGTCCGCCGGGCGAACGCCGGATCGACAGGCTGGGCGGTCGCCAGCCAGGCGCCGAACCACCCTGCGAAGCTTAATCGCAACAGGATGCTGACACGGACGGGGCAGCCGGGCTTCATGCTCCTGGATTGACGGATGTCACACCGGAAGGGATACGCGCGTCCCGGCACGTTCCGCAATCTTCCCGTCGCGAACTGGTGAAGCCAAGGTTACCACCCCTCGCGGGAACTGTATTCCCCTGCCGTGACAAACGCGGTGAGCGTGTCCGGGCTTTGACTTCACCCGCAAGCGATCAACACTGGCGCATGGACGTCAGCCAGGATCGGGAACAGTGGACGCATGAGGAAGTCGTCACCGGCGCGCGGCAGTCGTTGTTGATCGAACTCGATATCGACGGCAGCGAACTGGGTGAGAACTTCCTGCGCTCGCTCATCGGCCCGCGCGTGCGCGTGGGCGGGGTACGGGCGGGGTTGGCGAAGTTCGCGGGCGAAAGCGTGGCGGCGGCCGGTGCCGGGCTGGGTTTCGGAGGTTACTCGGACGCGGGCGATAACGTCTGCATGGTTCTTCCCGCCGCAATCGAGATCCGCAACGGACTCACGTTCCCGGTTCTCTCCCACGTTTCGTTCCAGCTTCATCTCTTCGTCACCGACGTCGCGCGGCGAGGTGCCGCCGCGGTGGCCGCCGATCTGGCGGCCCGCAAAAGCGCGGGTGCCCGTGACGTGGAACGCCGCCTCCGGGCAGCGCCGCCGACGTACGAAGGCTGGATGCAACTCACGCCCATCGACATTGCGCGCGCGTTTCAACCGAACCCGCCGCGGCTGACTGATCGCAAGGACCTTTATCATCGTATCCGTCTCGCCTGTACGTACGCGATGGACCGCACCATGCTCGACAACCTTGCGCGCCTAAACCCCGGATTTCTTGATTATCTCCAGTGCTTTCCCGTCGCGCGTTCGATGCAGCGCAAGGTCGTGGCGTGGCTCGGGCCGACGAACTCAGGCAAGACCCACCGGGCGGTGCTCGCCTTGGCCGCGGCGAAATCGGGCATGTACCTTGGGCCCTTGCGCCTGCTCGCACTCGAGCAGCGCGACCGCCTCCACGAGCTCGGTACGCCGTGTTCGTTGATTACCGGCGAGGAACGCGACCACCAATCTCCCACCCACTCGTCGCGCACGGTGGAGATGACCGACTTCTCGCGCCGCTTCGACGTCTGCGTGCTCGACGAGATGCAACTCGCGTTCGACCGCGACCGGGGCTGGGCGTGGGTGGCCGCGTACTGCGGAGTCGCCGCCTCTACGCTCTATGTCACCGGCCCGGTGTCGGCGGAACCCGTGATTCGACGACTGGCCGAACTCTGTGGCGACACGGTCGAGGTGAATTACGTGGAGCGACAAGGTACCCTGGAACATGAAGGCGTGCTCGACTGGCGGCGCGTTCCGCCGCGCTCGGCGGTCATCGGGTTTTCGCGGGCGATCGTACTCGAGTTGAAAGCGATGTTTGAATCCCGCGGACTGCGCGTCTCCGTCATTTACGGCGGGCTTTCGCCGGAAGTGCGGCGCAACGAAGCGCGGCGCTTTCGCAACGGCGAGTCCGACATTGTGTGCGCGACCGATGCGATCGGCCTGGGGCTAAACCTGCCGCTTGACCGCGTGATCTTCTACGAAACCGACAAGTTTGACGGAGAGATCAACCGACCGCTCACGGACGCCGAGCTGCTGCAAATCGCCGGCCGCGCGGGCCGGGGTCCCGAAGCCACGGGATGGGTCGCGGCCTTTTCCGTGCGCGATGGGCGGCGCATTGAATCGGCGCTCGCGGAACCGCAACGCACCCCGGAGCCGGACCGGCTGCCCGCGGCACCCACGCAAATGCATGTCCGGGCCATTGCGGATCACCTTGGACTCGACCGACTGGTGCCGATCCTGGAATTCTTCCGCACGCGACTCACGTTTCCCGGCGGCACGTTTTTTCCCGACGTGCAGGAGGACGTTCTTAAGGCGGCGGAACTGGTGGACACGTATGCTTCGAAGCTTCCGGTGGAGCGGCGGTATGCGCTGGCGTGCACGCCAATCGATTTGAATGAACATCTCTTTCGCAGCATCTTTAGCGACTGGGTGGAGCTGCTAAATGCGGGCAAGGCGGTCACGTTTCCGCGTCGACTGGACGGCAGTGGAGGCCTCGAGGAGCTGGAGGAAATGCTGAAACTCACGACGATCTATCGTTGGCTCGCGCTCAAGTTTCCGGAGGCGTTCACCGATCTCGCGCACGTGGAAACATTGCGCCGGGAGGCGACCGAGCAGACGCAGGCGATCCTCCGACGGAACTGGGGCAAGCAGGGACTGACCCGACGCGAATGTAATCATTGCCGACGTGCGCTGCTCCCCAGTTCGCCGCAACGCGTCTGTCGGGAATGTCGGACGGAAGGCGTCGGGTAACCAGGCAAAGCGTGCGGGTACGATCCGGTGATAGGGTACGCGAAGGCAGCCGGGGGGGGCGGTTCCACGCTAGAGTCCTGCAATGGCCGAACGGGTTATGAAAACCCACGTCTTTCCAAACTTCAGTTTTTTTAACCGCAGATAACGCCGAGCTCGCGGATAAGGCCGAGAATACCTCCAACAATCCGCTCCCTCCGCGTAATCCGCAGTTGATCGCTATTTGAACCTCAATGGTCTGAGGCCACCGCCCCGCTCGAATTTCAGGTCGCTCCGTTGACGGCCGGCGGCGGGGTGCTTTGCTTGGCGGGATGGGCGACCTTTCCCGCTACGACGACGAGATTGTCATTTCCTGGCCGGAGCTGCACCGCGATGCGCGCTATCTTTCCGCGCAGTTACACGAGCTCGGCAGCTGGCAGGGGATCATCGCGATCACCCGGGGTGGACTTGTGCCGGCGGCGTTGATCGCGCGCGAGCTGGAGATCCGACTGATCGATACGATTTGTATGACGAGTTATGCCGCGGGTTCCGACGGCGGAGCGGCGCAGCAGCAGGCAGGGATCCAAGTCTTGAAAGGCGTGAATGGCGATGGCGCCGGTTATCTGATGATCGACGATCTGGTGGACACGGGTCGCACCGCGCAGGTGGCGCGACGACTGTTGCCCAAGGCCCATTTCGCGACGTTGTACGCCAAGCCAGCGGGTCTCCCCTTTGTGGATACCTGTGTAAAGGAGTTCAAGCAGAACAAGTGGATCTTCTTTCCGTGGGATATCGACTACCGCTTCTCCAAGCCGATCAAAGATAGCGGCCGCGTGGCCCGGGCGAACGATTAAGGGCCTGGATCGCGAGACGCCATCGCGCGTCCGATTCTGCATTCAACCGCGGGACCCGACGGCAACGTCTGGCTGCTGACGGAGCGCTTCGGTCTCAGAACGACGATTGCGAACGTAAATCCAAAGGGGGATCGCAAACATGCCGGTGCTAAAGAGTATTCCTCCGATAAGGTAGGGATAGTCCATCTGCTTCCCGACGGATCCCTGGACCAAGCCCCACGGCGAGAAGATCACATAGGTCAGAATCATGGCGGCAAAAACTCCGACGCTCACGTGCGGAAAATACTTCCAGGGCCGCAGATCGATGTCCTCCGGAACAACCGGCGGGGGCGGGAGCCGCGTCACGGGAAACACGCGGCCCAGCACCAGGATCAAGCCGACATGAAAGACAAAAAGCAGTGCGAGGATATGCAGGAAATGAAGCTCCACCACGAGCACGTGCTGAAACAGGGCCAGGGTGATCAAGTAGGAAATCAGGGTGAGATTGGCGGCCTTGGCGGATATTTTCCTGGAGAAAAAGCCGACCAGGAGCGTGAGGAAGATGGGTGAACCGAAGAGGATTTCCGTCTTCACCATATAATAGAAGATGCCATCGGGAAACTTCATGATGAGCGGAGCGATGAGCAGGGTAATCACCACCATGACGGTACCGACCCGCTTGCTGCGACGGATGACGACCTCGTCGGAGAGATGACGCCCCCAAAGCGGCTTATAGAGATCGATGGCGAAGATCGTGACCGAGCTGTTGAGGACGCTGTTATAGGTACTCAGCACGGTTCCGAAAATCACCGCGGCGAAGAAACCGACGAAGACTCCGGGCATCACATCACGAACCAGGGTGGGGTACGCCCAATCGTTATTATTGAAGTGCCCTGCACCATAGAGATGAAAGGCGATGACGCCCGGAATCGCGATATAGAGAACGTTGAGGATTTTGAAGAAGCCGGCGATGAGCACGCCCTTCTGCCCCTCGCGGAGGCTGCGCGCACCGAACGCGCGTTGGACGATGAATTGATTCGTACACCAATAGAACAAATTGTGCAGCAGCATCCCGGTGAAGAGGACGGCAAAGGGGACGAGGTCGGTCGGGTCACCGATCGCATCGAGCTTGTGCGTTTCAGTCGTGAAAACGGTTCGGACGCCGCCAATAAAATTGCCGCCACCCACTGCACTGAGACCGAAGAGCAGGACGAGCACGCCGCCCACGAGCAGTCCGACGCCGTTGAGCGTATCCGAAATGGCAACACCCTTCAGTCCGCCGAAGAGCGCATACATTCCGCCGATGATGCCTAACGCCCAAACGATGAGCCAGACTGACGTCGCATGATCGAGGTTCAGCAGCGCTGGCACGTCGAAAAGATGGATAAACGCAATAGCTCCACCATACAGCGCGACCGGCATGCCCCCGAAGACATAGCCAAATAAGAATAAGGCTGTCACAATCCGGCGGGTGCTTGGACCGTAACGGGTTTCCAGAAACTCGGGGATGGTCGTGAACCCGCCGCGGAGAAATGCCGGAAGCATGATACCGGCGAAAAAGATCAACGGTGGGATCACGGTCACCGTCCAGGCGATCGGTGCCAGGTTACCGCCATAGACGAGGGCCGTCATACCGGTGAAGTTCGCGGCGCTCAGGTTGGTGAGCAACAGCGAGCCAGCGATGACCCAACCATTCAGACTATTGCCGGCGCGGAAGTAGCCTTTGGTGCTCTTCAGGTCTTCCCGGCGGGTATGGTAGTAGGTGATGAGACCGACGAGGGCGGTGAAGCCGAGAAAGGAAAGCAAAGCGCCCATGGGAAAGAGGGGGGAGAAAAAGCAAAGCCAGCGAGGAAGGGGACAACGAAGCGGCGGCGCGGCCCGGCCGCAATCGCATCCGGAATGGAACCGTTACCGACGACTGGCGATGGTTTTCACGGCGGACCACACGGACCGGCGCGTTCAACGTTGAGATTGAGATGCGCCCGCGGAAACGGCGGCGGCGAACGGCGCCGGTCTCACACTGCCACCATCCATCCATTCCCCTTCAATCAGGATCCACAGCGGATCTGGGGGAACACCCTGTTCATTGCGCGTGAGCTGATCAACGACCAGATTAACCGCTACTCGGCCAGCGCCCTCCCACTTCGGACTTATTCCCGCGATTCCCCGGTACGATGCATGCCAGCCCAGGTGCGCGTAGCCGATCTTTTCGGGATGCCGGTAGCCGAGCGTTTCAAGTTGGCCGGGGATATTCTTGCCGACGCCTAAAACACAATCTGGCTTGTGGCACTTGAGCCACTTCAACAACTCAGCGAGGTCGTCCTCCCGTTCGCGATAGTAGATTGGAATGAGGTCGCGGGGATCGATATTCAGATCCTCGGAGTGGAGTGCGGCACTTCGTTTAAAATCCGAGGACCGTTCAAACACCTTGGGAATGATGACTCCAAAACGCCGGTAACCCCGCCCTTGGAGGATTTTGATACTGGTGATTAGATTGCTGTAATGATTAACCTCGACCCGGTGAAGCTTCGGATGGAGCTTGGCTCCGCCAATGGAAACCATTGCCAATCCGCTCAGGTCGAGCCCGGTCAATTTGATTTCCCGCTCCATGAAGTGCTCAAAGATGAGGGCCCGAATGCCGCGGGCCCGGATGATCCCAAACAGGCGTCGCGGAGTCATCCGTGGCTCGTACCAGTTGAACTCGTCCACGCGAAATCCCAGTTTGTCGGCTTGGGTGTGTATGGCCTGGCGCAAGGACTCGGGATTGCCGGTGCGGTCATAGTCCCACGGCTGACAGTGAATCTCGGCAAGGACAGGAGCGGCCAGAGAAGTCTGCTTGGACCGTACACTCGACATCACTGCCGACATGATGGGATGGGATTTGTAACCCAGGGCCTTGGCGGCCGCTACGATCTTCGCTTTGGTCTCCGCTCGATGGCCCGACAGGTTGCGCAGCGAGCGGCTCACGGTGGCTTTCGAAACTCCGACGCTATCCGCAATCACTTGGATATTCACGTTGCTCGGACGAGGCATGGCAGGCGGAATCAGGAGAATGGGGAAACCGATCTGGGCGGGTGCAGGGGTACGCCAACCCGTTCGGGATGCCGGTCGGCGGCCGAAGAAGCAATCTCCTTCGATATTCGTTTCTCGATCGAACGGGGTCGAGCGGGCGATGTCGCTCAATTGTAACGCTTCCAATTCAGAGTCGCTGACCCGGCTTCCACCGGGTGCTGGTCTTCACCGAGTTGCAGCAATCATGACTTCTCGACTATATCCGCCAAGACGGACGGCATAAAATTGAAGCCGCCCAATCCGCAGGCAACCCGCTGCCCCCCCCATTACCCCCTGAACCGTGTTCGACGTAGGAGCGGATTTTGTTAACCAACATTAAGCTGGGTTCCTAGGTCCGCCCTTCGCCCTCCCTGAAAAGAATCACCCGCTTTGCTTCCCAACGCTTCCATGGCCTCCCCCCGACGTCCCAATATTATTGTCTTCCTCACCGACCAGCAGCGTCACGATACGACGGGCGCGCAGGGATCGACGCTTGGACTCACTCCGAATTTTGACCGTATGGCCCGCCAAGGGACCCACGTGGCAAAGTGCTTCACCTGTCAGCCTGTCTGCGCGCCCGCCCGTTCCTGTCTGCAGACGGGAGTCTACGCGACGCAAACGGGAGTCTGGCGCAATGGACTCGAACCGCATCGAGACCTCCCCACTCTGGCTAACTACTTCAATGACGCAGGCTACCACACCGGCTATATTGGGAAGTGGCACCTCGCCTCCGATCAACACCACGGGGCGGTTCCCCGCGAGTTACAGGGCGGATATCAAACGTGGCTGGGAGCAAACCTGCTGGAGTTTGTTTCCGACGCGTTCAGCTGCCGGCTCTGGGATCAGGAGGGCAAGGAACATCGTCTACCCGGCTACCGCGTGGATGCCGTCACCGATGCCGCGATCCGCCACATCGACCAACGAAGCCGCGAAGAGCAGGCGTTCTTCCTCTTTGTGTCACAACTGGAGCCGCACCACCAGAACTCACGCGATGATTACCCGGCGCCCCATGGCTACGAGAGCAGCCTCGCCCATGCCCAGATGCCGCCTGACCTGCGCGTGCCCCACGGCACCGCGCTGCAGCACTGGCCGGGATACTGCGGGATGATCAAGCGACTGGACGAATCATTGGGCCGGATGCTCGACGCCATTGAGAGTCTGGGTTTGCGGGAGAATACTATAATTTTATATACATCGGATCACGGCAACCACTTCAAAACCCGCAATCAGGAATATAAACGCTCCTGTCACGATGCCGCCATCCGCGTACCCATGGCCGTGACAGGGCCGGGGTTTGACAGCGGCGGTGAAGTCGACCGCTTGGTCAGCCTGGTGGATGTGCCAGCCACCCTGCTGGCCGCAGCCGGACTCGAGGTCCCGACACACCTGACCGGACGCTCTTTTCTGCCGCTCGTGCGCAATCCGAAGCATCCTTGGCCGGAAGAAGTCTTCGTGCAAATCAGCGAAAGCCAAACCGGTCGGGCGGTGCGCACGAATCGCTGGAAATATTCGGTACGCTGTCCGGATCTGGACGACGTCGGCAATCCGGTTTCCAAAGCCGCCTCGGATACGTACATCGATGATTACCTGTACGACTTGAAAGCCGACCCGTGGGAGCTGACGAACCTCATCGGTTATAAGTCGCACGAGGCGGTCGTTAAAGTCATGCGCGACCGCCTGATAAAGCGGATGGCGGAAGCCGGCGAGGGGCTCCCCGCGTTTATCGATGCCCCTCCGGGAACCCCGTACGAACATTTCGTGACCGCCGCGGATGCGCTGGCTTAGGTCTCGCCCCAGCACCGCTCAAGCCTCGTTGCCAAACTGAACCGCGTTGCCAAACCACAATACGGTTGCACGCTCGACCGCAACCCCTCCCTGCATGCACTTGAATCGTAGACAATGGCTGGCCACCGCCTCGGTTGGTTCCCTCGGATTATTGCACGGCCACGCGGCTGAAAATTCGACCCTCCGCCTCCCCGGCGGAGCGGCGCGCGATCTGCGTAATTTCAAGATTACCGCGGTCCGCATCACGCCCATTGCGCTCCCTGATCCGCCAATCCTGGCCGCAGGCGGGGCGCACGGGCCGTATTTCCTCCGCAATATCATCGAGATCGAAACCAACGCCGGGATTACCGGCATTGGCGAAACCCGCGGGGGTGAGTCGGTCACCAAGGCCCTCGAAGAGTCCCGCTTGTGGCTCGTGGGCGAAAGTCCGTTCTCCTACCGGAAATTCCAGGGGCGGCTCGCGCAAGCGAAGGCGGCCCTTTCGGTCTATGCCGGGATCGAACTCGCGTGCCTGGATGTGATCGGACGCGCCAGCGGTTGCCGGGTTTGCGAACTGCTGGGCGGACCTCTCCAGGAGAAGGTGGAGTTCGCTTCGTATTTGTTTTTTCGATATGCGGCGGATCATCCAACCGTACTGGCCGACCCGGCACTCGTGGACAGCCGCGGGAAGGGCGACCAGGCGCTCGATCAATGGGGAGAGGTGCGGACGCCGGAGGCCATGGCCGAGATGGCGTGGAAATTTAAACAGAAATGGGGCTTCCGATACCACAAGCTGAAGGCGGGAGTGTTTTCACCAGAGATGGAGCTCGAAACGATGAAGGCGATGAACGCGCGTTTCGGCGGCAAAGATCCGTTGCGGATCGATCCCAACGCGCGCTGGACCGTGCCAACGGCACTCCGCATGGCGGAAAAGATGCACGGGCTACCGATCGATTATTACGAGGACCCGGTCGAAGGCCAGGCGGCCATGGGCGAAGTGCGAAAGAAAACAGAGTTCAAGATGAGCACCAACATGTGTGTCACCCAGCTGGCGCACATCCCCGAGGCGGTGAACCTCAAACCGATTGATATTGTCCTGGCCGACCATCATTCGTTCGGCGGCATTCCAGCGTGTCAGGCTCTGGGTCAGATTGGCGATCCGCTCGGCTGGAGCCTAAGTCAACATAGCAACAATCACGGCGGCATCACCATGGCCGCGATGATCACCATGGGCGCGGTCATTCCGCAAATGACGTATGCGAGCGACACGCATTATGTCTGGTTGCCGGAGGGACACGACATCATTGTCGGTCCGAATCTGCCGATCAAAGACGGAAAGATGGATGTGCCGCGTGGTCCCGGTCTGGGCGTCGAACTCGATCGCGGCCGACTGGAGGTGGCGCATCAACGCTATATTAAAAGCGGCGTGCGCGCCCGAAACGATACGGTCCTGATGCAGCGCCTCGAACCCGGCTGGAAACGCACGCTATTCTAACCCGTGTCGTCTTGGCGAGAACGGGGATAAAGCGAAGCGCTTGCGTGGAGACGGCAATGAACACCCAATTTTGTCATGGCGAGAGCCGGATCAAGCGAAGCTTGCGTGGTGGGGGCAATCAACCTCCTCAATTGTCATGGCGAGGAGCGAAGCGACGTAGCCGTCCAGCTGGATCACCACACCCGGTGGAGTCGGGTTCGTGATGACCAACACGGGTGTTGATTAGAACAGCCCGAGGAGCAGAGCACCAACAAACCGCGGCGCGCGATTACCCGCACAGCGCCTCACGGCGTCTCCGGCAACCATTGCACGCCGTCGATCACGACGTAACCGTCGGTGCCGGCATTGGAGATCTCGACGTAGCCACCGCGCCCTTGCTCGAAGCGAAACGTGCCGATTGGGGCCAATAGCTCCTGAACCGCCGGCTTGTTGCGTTGATTTAACACGACCTTGGTCTCGCCGTCGGCATGGCGAATCGTCACCGGGACATTATTCGCCCGGTTCGAATTAAACGGATACGCCACGCACACCTGATAACGCCCTGACTTCGGGAGATCGGGCACGAAACGCGCCGTTTGCTGCCCCTTGTTCCCGTTGCCGTCATGATGATAGCCCTGCTCAAGGAACGTCGGGTGCGCGGTACTGAAACCCGAGAAGCCGGCGCGATCCGCATCGAGATCATCGACGACGATGCCACCGATCACGGCCTTGCGCTTGGCGGAACGCGGAGGCAGCGGCGGACTCTCGAAATCGAGCATCTGGCCGTCCTTCAAGAGTTGCGCCTTCAGCTTCGCGGTATCGATTGTTTGGATATCCACCTGCTGCTCGATCGCCTGGACCGCCGCGGTGGCTGCGCTCTGGCCCAGCACCATGAAAACGGGTTCCATCCGGATGCTACCGTACGCGATATGCGAGGCACTCAGGCACACCGGCACCAGCAGATTGGTGCACTCCGCCGCTGACGGACGAATGCTGCGGAAACTAATCGGGTACGGACTCACGCGCACCTGAATATCGCCTTCGTTGCGCACGAACCCTTCGGCGGTGATGTAACGCTGCACATGATGTGAATCCATGTTGTAGGCGCCCATGCCCACGCTGTCGTCCACCACCTCGTTCCGCGTGCAGTTCTTTTCCGTCATCACGTAGTCGCTGATCATCCGCCGCGCCTCGCGCACGTAAAGCTGCCGCGGCCAGTTTTCGTTGTCGATGAACTCATCCTTCGCCAGTCCGATCCGCTGAAACTCCGCCCGCACTTTCTCCGGCACGCGCGGGTGGTTGGCCAGCGTCCACATCAGACCTTTTTGCCAGTCCTCGTGCTCCCGCCAGATCCGCGCGCGCGTGGCGTAGTCGGCTTCTGGATACTCCCAGTTCATGCCGATGAAATCGGTGCTGATGGCGTAATTGTTGTTCGTGTCGGTCTTGCGGTTCGGCATCCACACTGGATTCCACGGCACCCGGTGATCGCCGGCTTCGAAGTTGCGCAACAGGAGCTCGAACCAGCGCGGATCATAGCTCGCGGGCTGCTCCCAAGCCCGGCGATTCTCCGGCACATCGGTCGTGCACATGCGGAAATTATAAGCCTGCACCTTCCGGTCTCCGCCAAACTCCTTGCCGGCTCCATCGGTCTGAATCCCCGGCAACACCCCACTCGATGGATCACCCGGGCGGACGTAAGGATCGACTTTGCGCGTGAATTGGTGGCTGACGGCATGGCCGGCCTGCACGCCATTGATGGTTTCCCCGTAGACGGCGTTGGCTTCACGTCCGACATGATAACTCACCCCGGCGCGCGCCAGGACATCGCCTTCATAGGTGGCATCAATGAACATGCGCCCCTCGAAACTCCGGCCGCTCTCCATCACCAGGCGCGTGATGCGCGTGCCCGTTTTTACCACGCCGCGAGCAAGATCAAGGCGCTCGCCTTTGACGACGGTAACGCGGTTCGCCACCTCGCGCAGCATGTCATCGAAGACCTTGGTCGCAACGTGCGGCTCGAAGGTCCACAGCGTCCGCTCCTCCGCATTTACGGCGCCGCCGCGACGATTGATATAGGAGTCGCGGGTTTGATGCGGCCAGGCGCCGGGCCGCTGATAGTGTTCCCAGATGCGCCCGTAGAACTCACGCGAGATTCCGCCGATCGCACGCTTGTTGCCAATATCGGTCGCACCGAGCCCTCCCGTGGTCAGACCACCCAGGAACTGCGTCGGCTCGATCAGCACCGCGGTCTTGCCGAGACGCGCGGCCTGAATCGCCGCGGCCACCCCGCCAGAGGTACCGCCGTAGATCACCACATCGTACGCTGGTGACGCGGCGCGCGACACTAGCACGGCAACGAGGAAGAGGGTAAGGGAAAGCAATCGCATAAATCGACAACCCTGACACCGCGTCGTTTCGCGACGAGCCTGTTTCACGCGAATTATTATGCCGCGACAGCGGGGAGAGCAGAGTGCCGACCCGAATGCCGTCTGCTGCGGATCGCGAACATCCGCGTCTCACGCCGGCCTTTGCTCGCTCACTTATGCCGCCCGTGCCGGATAATATCCCAGATTACATAGAATCCGAGCACGGCCGAAAGCAGATATCCGATGATACCCAGTGCCGGATAACCGAAAAGATGCGGCTGGATACCCGTGGTGACGATCAGCGACGAGCCCACGATCAATGATCCGATAACGACCCCGAGGGCGATGCGATTGGCGGCCACGCGTACCATATCATCATGTCGGTCGAGACCGCGGAGATGGATATTGATGGAGAGGTTGTCGTGCTCCAGACGGCGAACCAGACGTCGCAACTCGAAAGGAAGCTCCTGCATGCCGATCCACGTATGGCGCAGCATTTCACGCGTGCGGCGTGCCATCTCGCGGGGATGCGAGCGTTCGCGTTGGAGTTCGCGCAAGACAGGCTCCGTGTGTTTGCGCAGGTCAAAGTTCGGGTCGAGCGCGCGGCCGACTTCCTCGATCGAGAGAACGGCCTTGGCCATCAGTGAATAGTCGCGTGACAGCGAGATCCCATGCTGACCAAAGATGAAAAGCAGCCGGAGCATCGCGCGCCCGATCGCCTGGCGGCCGATGGAAAAGTTGAGTTCGTCCCGCAACGCCAGCGTCACTTCGCGCTCCATTTCGCGCAGATCGGGCCGGGCATCGGCGGTCGCCAACTCGGCGGCGATTCGCACCACCTGCTCGCTATCCTGCTCGATGGCGGCCACCCAGAAATCCGCCAGCGCCATCCGCAGGCGCGGAGTCAAGTGGCCCACTTGTCCCCAATCCAAAAAGCACAGACGACTGTCGCTCGTGACAAAAAGATTCCCCGCATGCGGATCACCGTGAAAAAAGCCCGCCAGAAAAACCTGCCGGATCAAGGACTCCGCGCCCCAGCCGGCGAAACGGATCCGATCGTCGGCGGACAACGTCGCGGTCTGGCTGACGGACGCCCCGACCACGTGTTCCATGACGAGTACGTGTTCACTCGAAAACTCGAAGTGCACGCCGGGCGCGAACACGCGCTCCGGATGGGCATTGAGTCGGTTAAAAAACTCCTGATTGCGCGCCTCATGGCGGAAATCAAGCTCGCGCAGGATCGCCTCGCGCGCCTCGTCGATTACGCCCGGCAGATCCATCCCGTGCAGCGTGGCCACGCGCTCGTGGAGTTGGCCCGCGAGCCAGCGCGCGAGTTCAAAGTCCGTTTCAATCCGGCGCCGCAACTCCGGCTTCTGAATCTTTACCGCGACGGGTCGTCCCGTCCGCAACCGCGCGAAGTAGACTTGGGCAAGGGAGGCCGAAGCCGCGGGGGTTTCATCGAAGGCTTCGAATACTTCCGCGGGATCGCGCTCCAGCGCCGCGGCCAACACCGGCTGCATCACTGCAAACGGCAACGGCTGTACACTGTCCTGTAATTTCCTCAGCTCGAGAATGATATCGGGAGGCACGATATCCGGACGCATCGACAGCAGTTGCCCGAATTTAACGAACGTCGGCCCGAGCTCCTCGGCCGCGAGCCGGAGGCGTTCGCCCAAGCTGCGCCGCACGGGAGGATGCGGAAGCAGGCGTTTCCAGAATCCGGCAGGCAGATCGATCTGGCTCAGCAGATCCGCAAATCCATGCCGGGCGAGCACCGCGAGAATTTCCTTCGCGCGGACGGCATTACTGAGAGCGTCGAACGCTCTCACGCTCCAGGACTCGGAACCGGAGGCGAAACCGGCGGGGGCGGTGGTACCGCCGCCGAGGTTCCGGGCTCAGGGGCAACCCCTGCGGCTTTTTCGAGCACCGCGATTCGCGCCTCGAGAAAATCGATCCGCTGTTGCGCGATCCGATCATAGCCCGTGAAACGCTCCCGGAGTTTATCGCTGAGTTCATGGCTCATGGTATCGAATTCGCGACGACCTTGGTCCGCGATTTTCTCCGCCATGGCGCGCGCCTCAGTCGAGCTGACCTTCCCTTGCTGCACGAACTCGTTGAGCGCGGATTCCACCTTGTCTTTAGTGATCACCGCCGCGCCGACTCCGGCGAGCAGGGTCTTCTTGATGACATCGATCATAACGGAATGGGTTTAACGCGAGCGGGCAGCCGACGCAAGACGGGGCGGACTTTCTCTTCCGCGAGAACACCTTTGAAGGTCGGGGCTCCCGATCGCTGCGGGAGATCATGCTTGGAGGACCTCAAAAATGGGGAGGCCAAGTTCAACTTAGAAAACGCAGTTGAAGCCACAGATTCCACGGATAAACACAGATTACCAAGGCATTATAAATTACAGTTCCTTCACCTTGCGGGTGAATTGCGGCTAGGTGCCTCTCCTTAGTTAATCCTCTGGATCCGTGCTCATCGGTGTAATCTGTGGCTAAAATAAACTGCTGAATTTAGGATCAATGTTCGCCACTTCATTTCCCTGCGCCCCAGCTTATTCCGCGCAATCGATCGTCGGGACTGGCACTATTGGAAACCTGAGGAACCTTACGTTAACTATGATCGGAAATCTCCTGATTCTTCTCGCTGCCGCCGGCACGCTGGCGCTCGGGGCTCTCCAACTTGATTCGTTGCGTCTGCCCGCCCAACCCGTGCGAGTACGGGCGGATGACGACGAGGTCCTGTCCGCGGATCCTGACTCGGATCCGCACTGAGCCAAAGGCCGGATCGCGCTTCACGGGTTAGGGTTGTATGTTCGTATCCGCAATTCCTTACGTGGAGCCGCTGGCCCGTGGCCGATGTGCCGCACCGAGGCCGAGCCCAAGGTCGGGACGCTACGTCAGATAATGCAGTTTAATGCGGCGCCGCGCCCGCCGTCACTTCGCCGGGACGTTCAGTCGGCGGCTTGAAGAAGAACGCCAGCATTAGAATTCCGAGGATCGCAAGACCCGTGGGAATGAGAAACAGCTGATGATAATCGACGGTCGCGGGCGTGCCGGTGGTGCCACCGCCGGTGGTGAACGCAGCCATCAACCGCGGGAAGATCTGACTCGCGAGCACCATGCCGACGCCGAGGATCAGAAGGTTCGCCAGTCCTTGCGCGCTCGTGCGAACGTCCTTCGGGAACACGGCATCCACGAAGATATAAACGGTCGCGAAGAAGAACGCATAGCAGATGCCGTGCAGTAATTGGATCGCAACAATCAGCCAGGCAAAGTTCGCCTCGCCGAACATCGCGAAGACGCCATAGCGCGCCGCGTGACCCAGGATGCCGACGATCATCGTCCACTTCCAACCAATCTTCTTCAGCACCACGCCGAGCACGAGCATGGTCACGATTTCCGCCACTTGCCCGAGACTGCTGACGACCATCGTCATCTTGGGAGAAATGCCAACGTGGGTCAGGAAGCTGTCGATGACCACGAAGTAACCGTTGTGAATTACGGCATCGATCAGCGTCACCGCGAAAAGCACGGCCACATACGGAGTCGCCAGTAATCGCGCGACCCGCAGCCAGGCGAGGCGGTCGACGCCGGTGACATCTCGCCTCGGCGGCGTGTGAGGCAGCGTCAGGCTGAACGCCGCCAACGCAAACGAGATGATCGCGGCAACAATAAACACCCAACGCGTCTGATGCGCGTCGGCGTGATCACCGAGGAGGAAAATGAACGGCCAGCTCACGACAATCCAGCCCACGGTGCCGCCCATGCGCACAAAACCAAAGTCCTTCGCCGGGTCTTTCAGATTCGCAAACGCGAGTGAGTTCGTGACCGAGAGCGTCGGCACATAAAATAGATTATAGATCAGGAAGAACGTGAAGAAGACCGGAAAGGTCGTCGCAAAGGAGGTCGCAATCAGCGCGCAGCCGCCGACCACGTGACTGAACGCGAGGAAACGTTCCGCGGAAAAATTCCGATCCGCGAACTGATTGCTGAAGAACATTCCCACGAGCGCGGCAATGCCAAACAGACTGCCCACCCACGCCTGCTGTCCGGCGGTGAAGCCGAGCATGCCCATGTAGGGGAAAATCTTGATTTGCCACGCACCCCAAATGGCAATCTCGAGCGCCATCATGATAAAGAGGGAGCCGCGCGAGGATTGGGCTGGAGTTGGGGTCATGGAGGATAGACCGGGTGATACTTTGACACTCATAGTTGAAGAGGCTGGGAAGAAAGCAGGGACGCTGAAAGTTGACGTTCGGTGTGAAACAGGCCATCTGGACTGTCCATGCCGAATCGGACTACAGACAGGAATGTCTGTATCACTACGGGCATCACGGTTTCCACGTGCCTTGTGCCACCGCCGGCACGAATTTATCCAAATCCGCCGGTTTCCAATCGATCGTGCGCCCTTGCTCCGCACTCATATAGGCGGTCATCAACAATTCGACGACTTCGAGTCCGTCATGGAAATTCAACTCCGGCTGCACGCCCCGACGGAAGCAATCGATGAAATGCCGGTTCTCGTTCTCGTAACCGTATTCCGCGGCTTCGTTACCGACAATCGGCATCAGACCCTGTTCGGCGTTCTGTTTCTCCACGAGATCCTCGCCCGCTTTGCCCACGATGCGCCGACTCAGGAACAGTTGCGCACTCGCGTTGAGTGAGTTGTAGGAAAACGAATACTCCGGCCCGAGCAGTTCGGTGCTGAGCCGCAAGCCGGCGCCGACAAAACTCCACGAGGTCGTCACCTCACCGATGAGCGGCCGACCGGCGTCATCCACGTATTCCAGCGTGGCGCGCGCAAAATCCTCCGACGGACGTTTCGCGTAATCGACCTCGGGCCCCATCGTCTCGCGCAACACCTGGGCATATTCGGGCCGCGACCATTTTAAGCTATGAATATGGCCGGTAACGCGCTTCAGCCGGATACTATTGCGCGGCTTGCCCGGATCGCTGAGCAGAAAGCGCACGACCTCCACGCTGTGACACATCATGTCGTTGAGCACGCCACCACCCTGATGTTGCCCCTGCCAGAACCAAGGCATGTGCGGCCCGCTGTGTTCTTCCGCCGCTCGCGCCAGATACGGACGGCCGGACAGCGACGCGCCTCGCGCCCACGCCAGTGCCCGACCTTTCATCAAGGCAGGCGTGAACAACTGGTCCTCCAAGTAGCCGTGAAGCACGCCGGCACGCTCGATCAGTTCGACGCAACGCCGCGCCTCCGCGACATTGCGAGCGAGCGGCTTTTCGCAGGCGACCCCGAGGATCCGGCCCTTGCCGGATTCCAGCGCGGCGACGATCTCTTCGAGGTTCTCGACGCGGCGGTGATTGGGTCCGCAAATCCACAGGACATCGATCGCGGGATCCGCAATCATCCCGGTGATCGACGAATATACTTGGGCGTCGCCCACGTTGAGCGAGCGGGCCAGCGCGGCTGCTTCCGCGGCGTTTTTCCCGTTCGGACTCCAGATCCCGAGCACGTCACCATCGCGGACTGCGGCCCACGATTGAATATGAAAGCGGGTGATGAAACCGCTGCCGATGAAGCCGACGCCAAGACGCTTGGTACTACTGGACATAAACGGGTGCGGCGATTGATGAACAGCGCCGCCGAAAAGAACAAGTCCCACGTGGCCCGTTCGCAGGAGTTTTTCCCGCGTTGCCGTTCAGTCGCAAAACGGCGCCCCAACTAACTCAATGGTCCATCATTTCGGGAGGCAGGGACGGAACGTTGGGCATACGCGTCAACGCCTCAAGCTCAGGAAGGATGACGCCCGTCCCGTGGTCCACGCTTCCTGCGGCGCAGGATCGGGCGCTCCGCAGATTTCCGCTCCCTACGACTTGGTCTCGGGTTGCTCCCGCCTGGTCGCGTCGACCACCAACTGCGCGGCAGCTTCGCGACGCGTTACGACCCGCCACACCAAGTAAGAGAACAACATCGTGGCGGCAAACGTCAGCACGGCCGTCATCAATGAATTATCCGCGGCCACCGAGTAGATCACCGACATCACGAAATTGGGCAGCACCGTCACGCGTACGATTCGCCTCACCGGCACGCCGGTCGCGGCCGCCACGATGACGGACGTTTCCGCCAGCACCGGGACACTGCGCAGGCAAGCGAGCGTGATCATCAGGCGGCTCTGCAGTGATTCGCGCATGCGGGCGAGCTCCGCGTCGGGTAGAAACTTAGGCGCCAGCCGGCCCACGGCCGCGCGACCAATCCACGCCGCGGCGAGCACGCCCAGGGTCAAGCCGATCGTGCCTCCAATGACCCCGGCCAGCACGCCTCCTTTGGCGGCGAGGTACATGATCACGATCGTCGCAGGCACGGGCGCGACCGAGTCGCTCGCCAGGAGCGCGATCGCGATCGCAACGAGCGCCCATGTCCGCTGCTCACGCGATTCCAATAACGGCAGCACGTATTCCTCGCCGAACAGCACGAAGGGCAAACACACCAGCGTCATCACGAAGATGACAAAGAGGACGATCTTAAGGGTGGAGACTTTCACCAGGGAGAAATAGGCGGGCGATGCCGGAGTGTCACAGGGTCTGCGCCGCGTCCGACATCAGCACACCCTTCCCCTGAGTTCGCCTGATTCGCAATGAGTTCCCTCATTCCTCAACCCGGCCCGTCAGTCGGGCGACAAACTTTATCGCATAGAGATAGGCCCGCTCGCGCACAACCATCGGGTCGCCCGCGGTTCCTTCCACGCCCAGATCCGAGAGGTCGTCGATCACCATGCCTTGCTCCGGGGTCATCGCGATCCAGGTGAGAATCTTCGTCAGTTTCTCGCGCGGATAGGTATCGATCAGATATTCGAAAACGACGCGGGGCAGATAACGCTCCACCGGCAGCTGGATCGCGTCCGGAACCGCCGCGACATAGAGGAGATTGCGCACGCAGCGCAGGTCATCGCCATCCGTGCCCGGCGGCCAGAAGGGCAGCTTCGAGCGGATGCTCTCCACTTGGTCCCTCATGTAATCCTCGGCCTCTTCATCGCGGCCCGCCATCGGCGAAACAATGCCGTGATCCGGCGGCAAATTGTAGTCGAGGGCATCAATCTCCTTCTTCGTGATGTGCATCCACAGCGGATCCGGCGGCGGTGGCGTCAGCGGACGCCCCGGCACAACCGGTTCCACGGGCGTAACCGCCGGCGGGGTCATAACCGCAACGGGCCCGGCGGGCGGCGGCATCACGGTGCCCGTGGAGGCGCTTGCACCCACCATAGCCGAGGGAGACTCAATCGGCGGCGACCTGACCGGCTCCGGAGCGACTGCCACGGGTGGCACTTTGACCTTGGCTCGGGCGACGGGTGCGACCTCCCGATCCACCGGAATCGCGATGCGTCCACGCCATTCGGCGAGCAGTCCGACCGCGAGCCAGGCGCCGAACACCGGCACCAGCCACGCCTTTCCACTCCGCGCCGAAAAGCGCTGCTGTGCATCCCAACGGAACAGTTTTGCCCCCGCCACGCAGCCCGCAATCCCGCTCAACGCGAGGGCCAGCAAGCTGAACCGTGCGCCCCCAAAACCGGCTCCGCTCACCGTCGCTTGCAGCGCTTCGACCGCATAGCGTCCGGGGAAAAACGCTGAGACATGCTGCGCCCACAACGGCAGGGCCGCGAGCTGTACAGCCACGCCGCCAATGATCAACATTGGCAGGAAAATACACTGCCCGAGGGCCTGCACCGCGGGAACGTTATCCGCCAGCGCGGCGATCACGAGGCCGAGCCCAATAAAGGCAAACGCCACGAACGTAAACGCCACGAATAGATCGAAAGGGTGCTTCGGAAACGTCATGCCGATCGCGAGCGCCAGCCCGAGCTGCAACAACCCCGCGCTAAGCACGATCAGGTAACGCGCGATCGCCGTACTGGCCACCACCGCCCACGTTGGAATCGGCGTGAGCCGGTAACGCCGCCAGACGCCGCGTTCCCGCTCGCTCACGAGCGTGGTGGGTAAGCCGAAGCAGGCGCCGCCGAGGACCGCGACGGTCAGGAGTTCGCCCATGTGCCGCAGCAGCGGTATCCGCTCGTGCCGATACAGCACGGCAAACGCCACGAGGAAGATCAGCGGAAACAAATAGCCGTAGAGCAGCGCCATCTTGTTGCGCAGATGGAGTCGCAGCGAAATTCCGAGGTGTTGCAGCAAGGCGTTCATCGCTTTTCCGGATCGCGTGTCAGTTCGATGAATACGTCTTCGAGCGACGCCGCCCGGACCTGAAGGTCGATGATTTCGTTCTTTTCCGTGCCCAGCCATTGCGTCAGTGCGCCGAGCGTTGCGGTGGCCCCGGTGGTGTGGAACGTCGCCTCGTTATCCTTGCCGGCCACATCCTGCACCGCCGGCAGTTGCGCGAGGCGCGCGAGGTCGAGCGGCCGGCCCGTGACCAGCCGCACGGATTGCGCACCGCGCCGTTGGGCCATCAATTCCCGCGGCGTACCCGTGGCAACGATCCGTCCATGATTGATGATCGCGATCCGGTCGCACAACCGCTCGGCCTCTTCCAAGTAGTGCGTAGTAAGTAATACCGTGCAGCCGTCCTGTTTCATCTGCACAATGTCGTCATGGAGTTCACGTCGTGATTGCGGGTCGAGTCCGGTGGTGGGCTCATCCAACATGACCAATTCGGGTTGGTTCACAAACGCGAGGGCGAGGGCGAGTCGCTGCCGCTGCCCGCCCGAAAGCGTGTCAAAACGGGCGTCGGCCTTCTCGATCAGCGAAAAGCGCTTCAGCAGCGTCTCGGGATCGGTCCGCTGGCGGTAAAACGCCCCAAACATCTTCAACGCCTCACGCGGCGTAATCTGGTCCTGCAGCGAGGTGCTTTGCAGCGCCACGCCGATCCGCTGTTTCACTTCCTGTGGATGGCGACGGGCATCGAGCCCGCAGACTTCGAGCTGGCCGGAGTCCGCTTCGCGCAAACCGACAAGGCATTCCACGGTGGTGGTTTTTCCCGCGCCGTTGGGGCCGAGCAGGCCGAAGATCTCTCCCGGTTCGATCGCAAAGCTCACCCCGCGCACGGCATCAACGCCGGCGTAACGCTTCTGAAGATCACGAACCAGGACTTTCGCAGACATGCGCAAACAGGGGGGGACGCGTGGATACGACGGGGGCGCGCGTGGAACAAGCCGTTTCGCACCGGGTTCACGCGCGCTCTCCACTGCGCTGGTCGTCAAAGGGATGTGTCGCCACCGGCTGAAGGCGACGGTTTCGCCACCATCCGCTGAAGAGTTGGCTGGCAACCGGTGCGGTTTGCCGGGATGCTCCGTGCCTTTCCCCCACTATGATCTCAATCTCACGCACCTTCGTTGCCGCCGCCGCGCTTTTGCTGGCGTTAACCTCCACTCACGCCGCGGAAAATACCCTTTCCGCCGCCGAAAAAGCCGCTGGCTGGAATCTGCTTTTCGACGGACAATCCTTCCAGGGCTGGCGCGGTTATAAACTCACCACGATGCCGGACGCCGGTTGGGAAGTGAAAGACGGCACGCTGCGCACCGTCGCCAAGGTCAAGGGCCGCGACATTCTGACCGAGAAGACCTTCAATGATTTCGAGCTAAGCTGGGAATGGCGCGTGGAGCTCGCCGGCAATAATGGGGTGAAGTATTTTGTGACCGAGGCCCGCGCCAAGTCGCCGGGCCACGAGTATCAGATGCTGGATGACAATGGGCACCCGGATGCCAAGGTCGGCGCGAAGCGGCAGACCGCGTCCTTCTATGATGTGCTGCCTCCCGCTGCGAACAAACCCCTGAGGCCCGTCGGCGAGTGGAACTACTCCCGCATCGTGGTCCGTGGCAAGGTGGTCGAACATTGGCTGAACGGCAAAAACGTCCTCACCTACGTCCTCGGCAGTCCCGAAGTGGTGGCCGGTCTCGCCACCAGCAAGTTTTCGAAGGACGTGGGTTTCGGTGACAAAATCGCCGGCCACATCATGCTCACCTATCATCAGGACGAGTCCTGGTTCCGGAACATCAAGATCCGCGAGTTGAAGTAAGTCCTCCGGCTTGAAGCGAGGGCGCGGCTGTAATAGGGCACTAAAAGCACGGGCTTCAAACGCGTCGGGTCGAACGAAGCCCAGTGTCCGGCGAGGCTTTTCCGTCCTCGCTGGACCCGTTTCGGAAGAGTGTAGTCGCCTGCAAAAGACCCAAGCCGTTCCGACCTTGAACCGCGGAGGACGCGAAGCACGCGGAGACCCGGGAACTCTTTCCCCGGGGGCGCTACGATGGCGTCATGAATCCCGACAAGCCGGTCCACGCGAACAATGTCCCCACGCCCACCCCGTCGACATTGGTGCGCGGGCAAGCGACCGAGGAACAGATCGATCGGCAGGCGGAAAAAGTCCGCCGCGAACAGAAATCCCCGAAACAATCGGAGGCCTCAATCCGGCTCGAAGCGGAGAGCCAGCTGAAAGCCGAAGCGGAATCGCGACCCGTTTCCGGCACGGAGTCGCGGCCGTATAAGGATGAAGCGGTCCATCCGATCCGCACGCGCACCAAGGTGCGGGATCCCAGTGGAGCGGCGGTGCCAACCCGTTCCGATACCAAGTCGAAAGCGCAGGACTCGGAGGGTAAGCTGCGCAATCAGTAACGCGGCGCCGCGGGCGCAAAGCAGGCGCGCCCGTGAGCGGAGGAGCCGTCACCGCTCACGACCGCGCCGCGCAAGGTGCGGCTCGAAAATGAAAGGAAGTTTCCACACGGACTCCCTTCCCGAGCCTGTGTCCATCGACCCTTGACCGAGGATAGCGGCATCGAGCGGGAACCCACCGTCTCCATCGTACAGCCGCGCGTTTCCGTATCTAAAAGGTGGGGACGGAGGGAATTCTAATCCGGGTTAAAGCGGCGTCGCCGGACGCCCCGCTCGCTGCCGCTGCGCGCGGACACGGCTCGTGAAGGTTCGGTTTCGCTTGTAACACCCGCGGGTGCGGTCGAAGGTCGCGGACCAGTGAATAAAAACCCATGAACCCAAAAAACTTAATCCGAACCATCGTGGGCGGGGCGCTCCTTCTCGCGTTGATCGCGGCTGGCCTCTCCGCCACCTACGTCGTCCAACCTGGAAACCGCGGAGTTGAAGTAATGTTAGGCCGCGTCTCACCTGGGTTTAAACCCGAGGGCTTTGGATTTAAAATCCCCTTCATCACGCAAGTCGTGCCGCAAATGATCCGGCAACAGACGGCCAAAATGGCGGCTGACTGCTACTCTTCCGATCTCCAGCAGGTTAAGATGCAGGTGCGCGTTCTCTACCGCATTCCGGAGGCTTCCGTCGTGACGATCTTTCGTGATTATGCGAACGACCCGTTTGAATCGTTGATCCGGCCGCGGGTCGCCGAGGCGCTCAACGAGCTCACTGCGCTCCGAACCGCCGAAGTCATCGTGCAAAAGCGTGAAGAGGTAAAAAGCCAGGCCTTGGAAGGCGCTCGCCGCAAAGTCGGCGACATCCTCATGATCGAGGACATCGTGCTCGAAGATATCAATCTCACTCAAGCCCTCGAGACTGCCATTGAGGCCAAAATGGTGCAGGAGCAGGAGGCTGCCCGCGCCCGGTTCGCCCAGCAACAGGTTCAAGTCGAAGCGAACACCGCGGTCATCAAAGCGCGGGGCGAAGCCGAATCAATCGTCCTCCGTGGCGCCGCCCTGCGGGCCAACCCCAGCGTACTCGAACTTCAGATTATTGAACACTGGGACGGCGTAACGCCCATCGTCGTCGGCCCCGGCGTCACCGGAGCCAACATGATGCTGCCCCTCGGCGATTTCGGAACCGGCGGGACCGCGAAGGAGGACGTACGATGAGCCGCCAATTTGATGGTTCTGGTTCTGATACGGTGGAAATCGATCCGGTCCTTATCACCCGGCTATTCGGCGTCGTCGCGACGATTGTTATCGCCGCCGCCGTGATCTCCACTTCGACATTTGTCGTCCAACCCGGCTTCCGCGGCGTCGCCGTTACACTCGGAAAAGTTGACCCCGATTTCGCCCCTGAAGGCTTTGCGTTCAAGAAGCCCGTGATCACCCGCGTCTATCCCATCTCGGTCCGGCAGCGCACGCGCGCCATGCCCGCCGAGTGCTATTCGTCCGATCTTCAACAGGTGAAGATGGAGGTGCATGTGCTTTATCGCATCCCGGAGAACTCTGTGGTGAAAATCTTCCAGGAGTACGCTGGCGAACCGTTCGACAATCTCATCGCACCGCGCGTACAGGAGGCCTTGAAGGAGGTCGCCGCCACGCAGAGCGCAGAACAGATCGTTAAGCGTCGCGAGGAGATCAAGAGTCGTGCCCTTGAACTCGCCCGACGGAAGATCGGCGCCGAGTTCCTAATCGTGACCGATCTCGTGATCTACAATCTCTCGCTCTCCCCGGAGCTCGAAACCGCCATCGAGATGAAGATGGTGCAGGAACAGGAAGCCGAGAAAGCGAAATTCACCCAGACCAAAGCGCAGATCGAGGCCGATACCGCGATCATCCGGGCGAAGGGCGAGGCCGAAGCCATTCAGGTTCGAGGCGCCGCTCTCCGCGCCAATCCCGATTTCATCAAATTGCAGATCCTGCAAAACTGGAACGGTCGCTCTCCTCTCGTGGTCGGCGGTTCCGGTGCCGGTGTCATGTTGTCGATGGAGGATCTGAAACGCGCCTCACCCGCGGTTCCAACCACTCCAGCCGTGCGCCGCCCCCCCCCCGCTCCACCTGTCCAAAGACGCTAATTCACGCGACCGCCGAGGCCCCAACCCAACCCCCTCGGCGGCCCCGCCTGGCCAGACGCGAGCGCGTCTCCCTTCGAGTATCCGGACTCAGGTTACACCAAGCCGCTGCCGCAACGGCTCGACCACCGCGGCCATGTCTTCATCGCCATGCCCCTCTGCAATCGCGCGACGGAATTGTTCGAGGGCGGCCAGTCCCGTTTTCAGCGGCACTCCGTGACTTGCCGCCGTCTCGATTGCATAACCAAGGTCCTTGGCCATCAGACGCAGATAGAAATTGGGTGAGTAGTCTGGCGTCGTCATCCGCACTGCCATCAATTTCACAATTGGGCTACCGGCAGCCCCGTCGGTCAGAAGCGCAAGTGCCCTGGCGGGATCTATTCCGTCACGCTCCAACCACGCCAGCGCCTCGGCGAACGCCGCCACATGAACGCCGCACATAACGTTGTTCATTAACTTCACGGCCGCACCGCTGCCCGTTGGGCCAAGGTGATTCACGCTCCGACTCATGGGCTCAAGCACCCGGCGGACCCGGGCAAACGCGTCGGCGGATCCGCCGACGAAAAAATTCAACTCGCCTTCCGCCGCGGCCTGTTTGCTGCCTGTCACCGGCGCATCCACGAGCTCGCAGCCCCGCTCCGCCGCTAATTCGGCAAGCGCCCGTACCCAAGTGACGGAAAGCGTGCTGCATTCCACCAAAAGGGCCCCCGGCCGGACGCCCGCCAACGCGCCCTGTTCTCCGGTCCACACCGACCGGGACGCCGTATCGTCCGCCACCATACTCACGATGATGTCCGCCGCAGTCACCGCCTCCCGCGCGGTTGCGGCCACCCGTACGCCGTCGCTCGCCAGCGGCTCCGCGCGTGCCGGATTGCGGTTGTAAACGGTCAGGGGAAACCCGGCCCGGGTCAGTCGCCGTGCCATGCCGCCACCCATGATACCCAAACCCAATAAAGCAATGTGCGGTGAAGTCATGGGGCGAAGACTATCCACCGACACGTGAGGCGCGAGTTTTCTGTCCAAAGTGAGACAGGCATTCCTGCCCGTTTCCGGATTGGAGATACAGGCACAGACAGGAATGTCTGTCTCACTCAGGCGAAAGGCGGAGATTGCCTTCAGACACAAAAACGCCGCCAGGCAGAGCCAGCGGCGTTGGGAAGAGTCGAATTCGCGCGAAGTGAGTCGTCCTTAGGCCTTCTTCTTCTTCTTTTGGAACTCCTTATGACCCGCCTTTTGTGCGTCCCCCATCATCCCGAGGATCTTCGTGGCTTCGTCGTTATTATTGGCCTTGAACGCAGCCTCCAGCTTCTCGATCAGTCCAACGAACTTTTTCATCTCAGCCTGGTAGTTCTTCACGAACGCCGCTTGTTCACCGGCAGGCAAGTCGAGCTTCTTGATCGGCTCGAGATTCATCGATGCTTGAGCCTCTTGGCGCATCGCGACCACTTTGGCGAGTGAATCAGCGTTCTTGGTCGGATCGGCGGCCTGACGGCGCAAGGCGCGGAAAGCAGAGCCCATCTTGTCCATTTTAGAGGCGAGTTCCGTCTCTTCTTCTTTACCTTCTTTGTTTTGAGCAAAGATCGGAGCGATGACGAGGGAGCACGCGAGGGCAATGAGCGACAAACGAATTTTCATGATTTGATTAGGGAAGACAGGCAAAATTGCTGGGAGGCAGAAAACGCCAACAACCGCAGGGAGGGCAATCGGATTCCAGCCAAAAATTCCCGCAGCATGCCTCTAAGACGCCAGATCGGGCCAAAATATTCTATAAAGTTTCGGCTCAGTATTCTCCGCCCCTAAACGAGGACGGCCAGCGCGGGCCTCACCCGCCCGCGGAGGACGGTTCCCGACCGCGGGCCGGCCCGGCGTTCCGCGGATTCGCGCGGGCTTCTGCTTGATCGCCCCGCGTCTCCAGCGTCAACTCCGCTCATGTCCCCTTGCCCGCTTTCGCGTCGCGATTTCCTCGCCACATCCGCCACCGCGGCGGCAGCGACCTTGCTTCCTTCCCCGCTGTTGGCCGCTGCCGGAAAAGCGCCGCGCGCAACGTCACCGACGGCCTGGCCGGTCGGCTGCTTCAATCGCCCGTGGACGAAGTGGACCTACGACGAAACCCTCGACTCGCTCCGGACTGCTGGTTTCACGCTGACCGGGTTGCTCTCCGCCGCCCCGGCCAAAGGTGATCACTTCATTGCTGCAACGGCCACGCCCGAATACCTGGCTGGGATGAAACAGAAACTCGCCACCCGCGGCCTGCGGGCGAACCTGGGCGCGCTCCGCTTGAAAACCAATCTTCCGGTCGCCGAAGCCATTGCCGACACGCGTCAGCAACTGGCCAACGCCCACACGCTCGGCTTGGAATTTGCGCTCACCTTCGGCGAGAGCAATCCAGTACGCTATGATACTTTCTATAAAGTGATGAGCGACGCCGCGGCTTTTGGTCAGGAGCGCGGAATCAAGGTCGTCATGAAGCCGCACGGTGGCAGCAGTGGTGCGTCCGACGAGATCCTCGGCGCCATCAAGAAAGTCGGGCACCCCAACTTCACCATCTGGTACGATGCCGGTAATATCATTTACTATACGGGCAAGGACCCCGTCGCCGAGCTCGAGCCGATCGCATCCCATGTCACCGGTTTCTGCGCCAAGGACTGTGTAGACGTAAAGAGCGAGGTCATGATTCAATTTGGCACCGGTAAAGTCGATTTCGCCGGCGTCTTCCGGACGCTCAAGCGCGCCGGTTTCAAAGGGCCCATCATGATCGAGTCCTGCAAAATCGGCGAGACGCCGCAACAGACTACCGACTACGCCAAAGCCAACCGCCTCTATCTGGAAAAGGTTCTCGCGAGCGTTTAACCCGAAGCCGTCCATTCTGACGCATTCGTCATCGCGAGCCGGCCTCGACCCGAGCGCCGGGCTCGCACCTCGACGCTTTGTCTCCATTGGATAGATATAAAACGCCGGCTCTCCTCGCTTACTGACCTACCCCGGAAGCACCCACGATGTCACGCCTCGCCTTCACGGTCACGTTCGTCGCCCTGCTCCTGACCCTTCCCGGGATGCTTTGTCCGGCTTGCGGCGCCACGTCCACACCGGCTACTCCACCCTTCAAGGCCGCCTCACTGGTCGCCCTCGACCGCGCGATCGCCACGGCGATCTCCGAGAAGAAAATGCCCGGCGGAGAACTCTGGATCGAGCACAATGGACAGATCTACCACAAGGCGTACGGTCACCAAGCCCTCGTACCAAGGCCCGTGGAGACCGGTAAAAACACCCTCTACGACGCCGCTTCACTTACGAAGGTGATCGCAACAACGACCGCCATTCTGCGACTCGTCGAACAGGGCAAAATCGACCTCGACGCGCCGGTCGCCCGTCTTCTGCCCGCGTTCGCCCAGCACCAAAAAGAGGCCGTCACGGTTCGCCAGCTGATGACGCACACCTCCGGCCTTCGGGCGGGACTGCCGCGCGATCCACCGTGGACCGGGGCCGATGTGGCCATCACGCGTGCCTGTGCCGAGGAGCTGCGTCATACTCCGGGCAGTACGGTTCTCTATAGTGATATCAACTTCATCCTGCTCGGGGAACTGGTGCGCGTCGCCAGCGGCAAGCCGCTCGATGTGTTTGCCGCCGACGAGATATTCGGGCCGCTCAAGATGAAGGACACCGGCTTTCGTCCCGCCGCCGCCCAGCTCGCCTGGATCGCTCCCACCCAGATCGTCGACGGAGAATTACTCCACGGGGTTGTCCACGACCCCACCGCGCGCGCCATGGGTGGCGTGGCCGGGCACGCGGGACTGTTCACTACGGCTGCAGACCTCGCCCGGTTTAGCCGCATGCTTCTGGGTGGTGGCGAACTCGAAGGTATTCGAATCTTAAGCACCGCCAGTGTCGCGGAAATGACGCGGCCCCAAATCGACGGCTCTGACCGACGCGGACTCGGCTGGGATATCGACTCTCGTTACTCGGGGGCGCGAGGAGCCTGGTTTCCGGCCGGAAAATCATACGGCCACACTGGCTGGACCGGCACCAGCCTGTGGGTCGATCCCGGTGCCAACGCTTTTGTGATTTTTCTCAGTAATCGCGTGCATCCGGACGGCACCGGCGATGTGGCTCCGCTGCGGCGCGTCATCGGCACGCTTGCCGCTGAAGCAATCGGTCGCGATATCGGCGCAACCAGAAACGGCATCGACGTGCTGGTCCGCGAGCAGTTCGCTCCGTTGCGCGGATTGAAGATTGGACTCATCACCAATCACAGCGGACGCGACCGGCAGGGCCGACTCACCATCGACCTCCTCCACGATACACCCGAGGTCAACCTGGTCGCACTCTTCAGCCCCGAACACGGCATCCGCGGCGTCGCCGATGAGAAGGTCGGCGACACCATCGACAGTAGGACGAAGCTGCCCGTCTATAGTCTTTATGGCGACACGCCGAAGCGGACGCCCGAGATGTCACCAGCAGAGTTTGACCGGGCCGTCATCAGCTCCCGGGCACCCAAGGCGGCCCAGCTGCGGGAACTCGATGCGCTCGTCTTTGATATTCAGGACATCGGTGCACGTTTTTATACCTACTCCGCCACGTTGGGTGCCGCCCTCGAAGCCGCTGCCCGGGAGAAAAAGAAGATCTTCGTGCTCGACCGCGTTAACCCGATCACAGGGACGTGCGTCGAAGGTCCGATTCAAACGCGGGCACCCAGTTTCATCGGCTATCACTCCATCCCGGTTCGCCACGGCATGACCTTGGGCGAACTGGCGCGGCTCTTTAACTCCGAACTAAAAATCGGCGCGGATCTGGTGGTGCTCCGCTGTGAAAATTATACCCGGGATCAGTGGTTCGATGACACCGGTCTGCCATGGGTCAACCCGTCCCCATCCATGCGCAGCCTCATGGCGGCCACGCTGTATACAGGATTTTGCCTGCTCGAGAGCACCTCAATTTCCATGGGTCGGGGCACCGCGAGGCCCTTTGAACAAGTCGGGGCTCCGTTCATCAACGGGGAACAACTGGCCCGGGAACTGAATGCCGCCAACCTTCCCGGCGTCCGTTTTGAGGCGGTTCAATTTACACCGACCATGACCTACTATCCGGGTCCGACGTCCACCCTCAAGTATCGCGACCAACCCTGTGGAGGGGTGCGCGCGATCCTCACTGACCGCAACACGTGCTCGGCAGTCGATATCGGCATCGAACTCGCGCTCGTCCTGCACCGGCTCCACCCCGGGGAGTTTAAAGTGAAGGAAATGGGCCGCTTACTGGGGGATGACGAAACGCTCCAAGCCATCGAAGCCGGCGAGTCGCGGGCTGCGATCAAGGCGCGCTGGACCAAGGGCCTTCGTGCGTTCGAAGAACGCCGCCAGTCCGCTCTGCTCTACTAAGCTGCTGAGAAGCTCTTAGCCTCCGCGGCGCCGGACGGGCCGGCCTTTATTGACACCCTTGCGATAGTCACGGGAGACGGACGCAACGCGCGCGTCCCTCAATAACAGGAAGAGCCGTATATAGGGCGGCGGACGTTTTGCACTCGATCCGGAAAAACTCCGGCCGTCCCGGATCGACCAGTTTGATGTCGCATATGCGACATCAAACTGGTCGGTCGCGCCGGAGCGTAATTTCGCGATCTGCCGCGTCCTCGGCTCCGCCATCGATCCGCCACGCATCGCGCCGTCATGAGCAGATGGCCACTTGCAGCTTGCTGTGCCGGAAACCATGATCGGCGAACGCACCTCCGTCACCCGTGACCGTGTGTCGGGCCAAGGGAGCCTCAACATCGGGCGGCGCCTCCTCCGGTCGCGGGAACGACGAGCTTCCGTCCCCGCCCAAATCGCGGTCCCCCGAAGCGACCTGGAAATTCGCACCCCTGAGCGACCGACCAGTTTGATGTCGCATATGCGACATCAAACTGGTCGGTCGTCGACGGAGCAGCAGTGTATCCTTTGACCGAATATATGATTCGCCCGGATTTAGCGGAACATCAGGACAGGAATCTGACAGGTGCGAACCATCGTCGTGGTCGTGCTGCCGACAATGAACTGCCGGATTCGGGAATGACCATACGCGCCCATTACAAGCAGGTTGACCGATTCCTTTTTGACGGTGTCGACAATCACCTGTTCGACGTCACCCGGGACAACGTCAGCGGCGACGACAAACCCAGCCGCTGCGAGCTGGCTGCGGGCCGCTTCAAGACTCGATTGCAGCTCAGGGTTCGGATTTCCGACATGCAGGAGATGTAACGAGAACCCGCGCATTAGCGGATTGGTCACCGCAAAATCAATGGCGGCCCGGGAACTTGGTCCGCCGTCAAACGCCACCAGCACGCGTTCGATCGGCGCGAATGCTCGTGATGCCACGAGCACCGGATGATGGCAGCTCCGAATCACTCGCTCCAGATTTCCGCCCAGGTGGAGCTTGGCAAAATCGGCATGCTCCCCGCGTTTACCGATTACAACCAGATCGGCCGTGGCGTCAAAGCGGGTGATCGCGTCGGTCAACTCGCCGTGGATAGCCTCACCCATCACGCACGTGAGTCCGGCGGCGGCGAGATGCCGTTCCGCATCGGCGAGAATCGCGCGGGCATGCGCTTGCGCGACCCGTGCACGGGCTTCATCCAGCGTGACGAGCTCCGCCGTGAGTTTCGCCTGCGCATCCACGCCGATCGCGCCACTCAAGTCGGTCAACGCCGCGGGATTTCGCCGTGGTTCGAGACAATGCAGAATGTGTACAGCGGCCGCCATGCGTTGGGCCGCCCACGCCGTATGATCATAAACGCTGCGCGCGTAAACCGAGCCGTCAGTACAGGAGAGAATAGAAGACATAGCAAACAGGATGGGGGTTAATGAGCAGCGAGTTGATCCATCGCGCCGGGTTTATCATGCGTGCCGAGCCGATCGACGATAGTCTTGCTCGCAGCGTTCAGGCCGACGAGCTCGACCGCGGTACCTTCCCGGCGGAATTTTATCACGACCTTGTCGAGGGCATTGATCGCAGTGAGATCCCAGAAATGGGCCAGCGAGACGTCGATGCGAACCTGCTGGATCACTTCGCGGAAATCGAAGGCGTCGGCAAAGGTGTTGGCCGACACAAAGAACAGCTGCCCGCGGATTCGATAGGTTCGCGCGGTGCGGTCGACCGTGAGCTCGGAGGTGATCTCGAGAAGTTGTGAGACTTTCCGCGCAAAGAACAACGCGCTCAGCAAGACGCCCACGCCAACGCCGAGGGCGAGATTATGCGTACCCACCACGACAGCCACGGTCGACACCATCACGATGCTCGACGACTTGGGGTGCAGGCGGAAGTTCCGAAATGACGCCCAGCTGAACGTGCCGATGGACACCATAATCATCACCGCCACGAGTGCGGGCATCGGGATTTGTTTCACCCAATCGCCGAGCACCACGATTAAAATCAAAAGCAGCGTGCCGGCGGAAAAAGCGGACAGTCGGCCGCGGCCTCCGGATTTCACGTTGATGACCGATTGCCCGATCATGGCGCAGCCCGCCATCCCACCGAACATTCCTGCGACTATATTGGCGATACCCTGACCAGAACATTCGCGGTTTTTGTCACTAGCGGTGTCCGTCATATCGTCGACGATCGTGGCCGTCATCAGCGATTCGAGCAACCCGACGATCGCGAGCGGAATGGCGGTTGGCAGGATAATCCAGAGGGTCTCAAGGTTCCACGGAACGTTGGGGAGGAGGAAAGTGGGCAGCGCCGATGGCAACTCTCCCAGATCTCCGACCGTGCGGAGATCGAGGCCCATCATCATGGAAAAACCCGTGAGAGCTACAATACAGACCAAGGGCGATGGCACCGCTTTCGTAAAGCGCGGCAGCCCGTATATAATGATGAGACCTGCAGCGACCATGGCGTACATCTGCCAGCCAGCGCCCTTGAACTCGGGCAACTGGGCCATGAAAATCAAGATTGCGAGGGCGTTGACGAAACCGGTGACAACCGACCGGGACACGAACCGCATCAAGTTACCGAGCTTGAAGAGTCCGGCGAAGATTTGCAGGACGCCGGTGAGCAGCGTGGCCGCGAGCAGATATTGCAGACCGTGATCTTTCACGAGGTCGATCATCAGGAGCGCCATTGCACCGGTGGCGGCGGAAATCATCCCGGGGCGACCGCCGACAAACGCGATGACTACAGCGATACAGAAGGAAGCATACAGGCCGACCTTGGGATCGACGCCAGCGATGATAGAAAACGCGATTGCCTCCGGGATCAGTGCGAGCGCCACCACGGCGCCGGCGACCACGTCGCGGCCGACGTTGGAGGACCATTCTCGATAGTAACTGGATTGGGACATGGTGATAAATTTTGGAAATTCTTCAGGTGTTGGCTGGTGTTACAGCAACGCGTATCAGTTCTCGGCCGGTTAGCGCCCCCGGATGGAAGGGGTGAACGTCGACGGATTTCAGCCGCGCGTCGGAACGATCAGCCAACTTAACCCGACGGGGCACACCTCCACTGCCGACTCGACCAGGAGTCGACCGGGATCACGGTGGAGTGAGAAACGCAACGGACATGAAGAACCGTGACCATTAAGGCCAAGGCCCCCAGTGCAACTTTGAATTTGAAGCCGGAGGCAACAGAAGGTCGCACCCGATTCGAAGCGTGCGCTTCAGCGTCGGCGACGTAGCGTCTGAGGCGATGAGCAAAATGTTCGAAGAGCTGGACTATCAAAAGACCCCGCTGGGAGAACTCACGCTGCGGCGAAAGCGGATCGCGATGCTGGGCGACTTGGAGGTCTACGAGGTGAAGCTCGATGAGTCATTTCTCATGTCGAGTATGTTTCATGCGGTGGAAGTCGCGCTCTCCGATCTCGGCCTGCGCGAACTCGGACCTGGCGAGTGGGACGTCGTGGTTGGCGGGCTGGGCCTTGGGTACACGGCGGTCGCCGCGCTGGCGCACGACTCGGTACGTTCCCTCGTGGTCATCGACGCGCTCGAGGCCGTGATTGGCTGGCACCAACGCGGCCTCGTACCACTTGGAGCGAAACTCACCCGTGACCCACGGTGCCGTTTGCTCCAGGGAGATTTTTTCACCCTGGCCGCCGACCCGAAGGGATTCGAGAGCGGGCGGAAATTCCACGCCGTGCTGCTGGATATCGATCACTCGCCGCGCAATTTGATCCATTCGCGGCACGCGGCCTTTTACTCCCCGGCGGGGTTGAGGGCGTTGGCAAACCAGCTCCATCCGGGCGGCGTCTTCGCGATGTGGTCGGACGACCCACCCGACGCGGAATTCTCGAAATTGCTGGAGGGTGCGTTTGCCACGACCCGGACCGAAGTCGTGACGTTTCCCAATCCGCTGCTCGATCGGGATTCAGCGAGCACGGTCTATATAGCGCGCAAAGCGTTCTAACCACGGCAGTGGCTCGCCGTCAGCGAGCCGCGCGCAAAGTCGGGTCCCAACTCAGTAGGCCAGACGAAAGCCGGCGTTAAACGTGGGTGAGCTGAAGCGGCACGGGGTCAATGACCCGCGTTTTCGGCATCTTCACCGCGAGTTGTTCCACGAACCAGGCACGGGCATCGGGATCGCCGTGCGTTAAAACGATGCTGCGCGCCTGCGTCTGTACGGCGTATTCAAGCAACTCTTCGCGATCGGCGTGACCACTGAGTTCAAACCGCTCCACGCGGGCCTTGACCTTCGTTTTGACGTTGGCCGTGGCAAAGAGAAACTCATCACCGGGCTTCGCCTGTAACAGTTGTCCACCGGGAGTATCCGGATCGCAGTAGCCGACAAAGCCGATGGTGTTCCGGGCCGTGCCGAGCAGACCGGACGCCAGGGCATAGCTCGGGGTGCGCTCCACCAACATGCCTGAGCTGATCACGTAGAGGGCATTCTGCTTCATGTCCTCGCCGTTCTTGATCACGCGCGGCATGGGTTTGATCTTCAGTTCCTTGATGATCTTCCGGCTGAACTGCACGTCCTGAGTCTTGCGCGAAACTTCATCGAAGATATCGGCCAGCGCGATGCCGAGGCCGGCCGCGTAGATCGGACACTCGATGAGGCGACCAAACTTCCGGGCGTCGTGGAAGACCGACAGAATCTCCTGCATGCGCCCGAGCGCAAACACCGGCAGCAAGAAGGAACCGCCGGAGGAGATCGTGGAATTGATCGAGTCGATCAGGCGCGCGATCTCGTGCACACGTTCCTTGCCGGGCGGACGCTCAGTCGTGCCGCGGGTCGTTTCCATGACCACCGTGTCGAAATGCCCGGCGGGAAACTTCGCCCCCTGGAGGGTCCGCATGTTTTCAAACAACACGTCACCCGTGAAGAAAATCTGCCGATGCTTGTGAATGAGTTCGACGGCCGTCGCGCCGGCCACGTGGCCCGCGCGATGGAATATGATTTCGATCTCATCATGCCGTCCGCGGAACTTCTTGGCGCGGTTGAAGGCCAGGCCCGTCAGGCGCGGCGCGAGGCGATCGACCTCGTCGTGGGTAAAGAGCGGATAATCCGGGATGTTGTCCTCCTCCTTTTGGCGGATCATCACGTTGGCCGAATTGTGGAGCATTTTCTCCGCAATCATGCGGCTCGACTGGGTCATCAAAACCGCCGCTCCCGGATGCTGACGCATGACGACCGGCAGGCTCCCGAGATGATCGAGATGACAGTGCGTGATGATGATAAGATCGAGGTGAACGCCGCGAAGGACATTCAAATCCGGCATGGCAAGGCGCCCTGCCATCTTGGGATTCAATCCGCAATCGATGAGGATGTTGAGGTCGCCAATCTGCACAAAGAGTGAATTGGCGCCGATACCGCCTTGGCGGTTCAGGTCGGTTAACTTCATTAAAGAATCCATCAGGCCGGGCTCCCGCACGAATCGCAAGCGTCGGCTTTGGCGATTTCGCGGAGCCCCCAATGCGATAATCGAAAGGCGTTTCGAATCGCCGTATTGGCCTGCAAGACCTTATTTTAAAGCGAGTTGTAACTCTATGCGCTCGCTCAGGACATTGCATAACGGCGCTCCCAAGCCGAGCTGGAACCTCTCCTGACCTCGCCCAAAGTGGATTCTGTGAGCCCCGGAACGATCCCGATGGCGTCAGAAACGTCGATTCGACCCCATTCGCATGATCACAGAACGGAGTGCGCGGACGCCTTCCGGAGGTCCGACACTGCCCTTCACGAACCAGCCGGGGACTGGCATCACTCCACAATCATCACGCCCCGCATGATCCGCCAGTGCCCCGGAAAGGTGCAAAGATAGGGATAACGACCGGGCTGCGACGGCGCAATAAACCTGAGTTCGGCGCGGCCATTGGGATCCAGCTGCGGGGTCGCGTGCAGGACCTTGGGGCTATCCGGCACGAAGTGTTTCGCCAAGCCCGTCGGCTCCCCCGCCATCTTGTCGGCGAGCAGTCCGACTTCCTCGTCCGCCCCAGGTGCTACGATCACCAAATTGTGCGGCATCAAATCGGGGTTCTCAAAAATCAACCGCACCGGTTGTCCGGCTTTTACCCGCAGTTCCGTCGGCGCGAACTGCATCTGATTCGGCATCGCTCGGACTCGCAGCGTGCCGGCATCGACCGCATTCGCTTTTTCCCAAGTCGCCGCAAAGCCGTCGAGCATCGCACGGTCGGCAGGAAAACGCACCCCAGCCACCGGCTGCCCGATCGCATCAAAGAGATAAACCGGCGGAGCCTCCGCCCTCAGCCGGCGATAGGTGATATCAATCAGGTTCAATCCCGCCCGTAACTCGAGGGGCACTTGCTGCTCGGAACTGTAGGGGTTGTCCGCGCTGAGGACTTGGACGCCATTCACGGCGATATCGATATAACCATGTTTCACGCTCAAGACCGCGGGCTGGCTCGTCGCCGCCTCCACCAGCGTGCGATCGACGCGGGTGACGGCAGGCGCCGCCTTGCCCTTCCCCTTCGCTTTTTGCGCCGCTGATATCACCGGTGCCGCGGGCCCAATTTCGCCGGCGCCGGTCGGATTCCCGGTGAGCCACGTCTGAATCCGCGTGGCAGGGAGAATCTCAAGGACCGGAACGGACCGGCCTTTGCGCGGGAGCGTCCCGGCCTGCAGGTCGGTCATCATCTGCTGAACCGCCGGCGCATCCGAATGCAAATGCGCGATAGCGTCTTGGTAACCAGGCTCGGCGCCCCTCAAATGCGCCACCGCATTGATCACCGCCATCGGAACGCGCGGATGCGAATCATGCGTGGCCGCCGTGAGCATCGCCCGCGCCTCGGGCAAGCGGCCCGCGTTGAGCCGAATAAGCTGCACCGCGGCCGTCCGAAACAGCGGGTCGGCGGACTCCAGGAGTTCAGCAATCCAAGTCCGACGCACTTCGCCCGCCGCGTGCAGCACCCACGATGCCTCCAACAAGGCTTGATCGCGGGTGGCGCGGGGCGCGCCAGGAAAGCGCGCAATCCAGGCTTCGATTGCCGGGATCGCGGCCGAGCCCTGTTTCCTAAGTTCAATCCGCGCGTGATGCCGCACGATGTTCTGCGCGTGCGTGAGCAATCCGAGCAGCTCCGCGATCGGAGCGCCTTCGATCTGCGGCCATTGTTTCACCACGGGTTTGCCGGTGTGCACGACCCGCCAGATGCGACCGCGCTCGTGGTTCCATTGCGGATCGCGCATCGGATGCTGCGCGTGCCCAATGATCAGGCTGGAGAAATCCGAAACATAGAGCGCGCCATCAAAACCGAACTCCACGTCGACGGGACGAAACGTGCTGTTCTTCGATGACAGCACGTCCAGACGGGTCGTCGCGACCAGCGGTCCGGCGTCGGCATTCACCGCCGAAATGGACACAATATAACTCCCGAGAAGTGAAGCCGTGGCCATTCCCTGCTGGAACTCAGCGGGAAAGTTCGGGCTTGAGATCACGCCCAGCGCGGAACCTTTGGCGTAATTCAAAATCGTCCCGTGTCCATAAGGGTGATAAACGCCGAGCGGCATCCACGTCAGCGGAAGAGCGTCGAGCAGATGTCCGCCCCCATAGCGTTGAATATTCGATCCATAACGATCGAACGCGATCTTCCAAGGATTCGGCGTCATGCTCTGCCATTCCGGATGGATTCGGCCGTTCGCCGGATTGAGCCGATACGTCGTGGAATCGATCCCGCGCACGACCCCAAATGGCGTTTCGAACTGCGAGCGGTGAAACACCCCGTCCGCAAAAAGAATATAACCCATCGGGTCGGTCGCCACCATTCCTCCATGGTGCGAGTCCGTCACATCCACCCCGCGCAACAGCTCCGTCCGGGTGTCGGCCCGACTGTCGCCGTTCGTGTCTTTCAGAATGAGTAGTCGCGGTTGCGCCGACACAATCACGCCGCGCTCGTGAAACGCGACGCCGTCCAAGGCATCAAAGCCGTCGGCAAAGGTGGTGCAGGTATCCGCCCGACCATCACGGTCGGTGTCCTCGAGGATCAAAATTTTATCCCGCGGTTGCTCCCCTGGAATGGTATGGGGGAACGACGGCATGGTGACCACCCAGAGCCGCCCGCGCGCATCGAAACTGATCTGCACCGGACTGCGCAGTTCGGGAAACTGCTCTTCCGAAGTGAAGAGATTCACCGCATAACCGTCCGCCACGACGAGGTCCTGCTCGAGTTCCGCCGGCGACTTGATTGTGCCGCCGGGAAACCGATACGTGACGCTCTTCCCCGGCTCGAGCGGAGGCAACGACGGCGCCGGATAATCCGCCAGACGCGCCAGCGGCTTGGCGGCGAGGTCATGCACGATGGCCTCGGCTAGTTCGAGCAACCGGTGATAACGCGGAAGTTCAAGGGCGTTCTCCTCCGGCCGTTTTCTTACCCCGTAATATAAAGCGCCGTTTTTCGGCCGCACCAGATCAGCATTATAGGCATGCTTCTGTGCGGCGGCCCTGGCCACCTCCGCGAGCCGCGGCGGTTCCACCACAGCAAGCCCCTCCTGACCCACCAAAGCCCGCGCGGCGATTCGGCCGATCTCACGGGCGCCCGCACCATTCAGATCTATGCCCAGCGTTGTCAGGGGCTCCCCACTCCGGGAGTAAGCCTGCATGCTGGCCGCAAACAAATCCACGAATTCCGCCCGATGCGTTTGGGCGAGTTCTGCCATCACCCGCGAATAGGAGAGCAGATCGCGATTACGCTCTTCCGCATTAACGCCCGCAGGAGACGAACGCGCTTCAACGCCGATCGGCGAGAGCAGCACGAGTCGCGCGCCGGGATGAATCCGGGCAATCTCGCGCAAATACAAATCATAGTGTACCCGGAACTCTGCCAAGCCGGCCGATCCAGCAAACGATTCATTGGCTCCATAACCCAGCACCACCACATCGGCCGGCCAGGCGGCGATCAAGGTTTTCAGGTGCTCGACATAGCCTTCCGGCCGCAGGCGGTACCCGACTTCGTCGCCGGTCCACGCGAGGCTACGCACGCGCAGCTTCTTTCCTGGCTGCGCCAGCTGAAGATGCGCTTCGAGTTCACCTGATTCGAGCAAACGCTCGACCATGGCGTTGCCGTAGAAAAGCACGGTCGCGTTGGACTCGAACGCCGGTGCCCGGCTTGCGGCTATTGCCAGACAGACACTACAAATTGAAAGCAAACGGAGCATAATAAAAGGGGAGTGAAACCGGCACGTTTGCCGGGAGTTTATCTATATACTGAACGCGGTTACCGAAATCTAATTAGCTATAGCTCTTACCAGAGGGATGCGTCAGTGGCGCCAGCATCGTTACTCATAATCAATCGTACGCTCTTCGTCCTCATCGGGCCGCACGCACCCGCACCAGCGATGTGATCTCGCTGGAGAGAACGGCAGCGCTCGCTTGAGCCTCAGCCAACGGCAGCCCGGCCTTAACACCAGGGCGCTGATGCCCGCTGGCCGTAAGCCACGCGTCACGGAGCAACTCGCTCCGCTGGCGAATCAGCGTCGCGAGCCGCGTCCCGTCGGGAACCGTGGCTACGAGACCTTCGGGTGTATCCGAAGCCATGAGGTCGCGCGCCCCCAGATAAGTGAGCACCGCCCGAGCCATGACCCAATGTCCGTCTTCGTTCGGGTGAACGCGATCGCGGGAAAACGTGAACGCAGGATCCTTCGCGCGACCCGCCTCCCGCGCCGCCAGCATCGGACCGCGAAGATCAATCACCTGCCAGCCGGCTGAACGTTGCTCGATCAGCCACGCGGAATAGCGCGCGAGCACGTTATCATATCCCGGGTCGGCCGGCTGATGACTATCGTACACGGGCGGAGTCAGATGAATGATAGCCGCACCATGGTCGCGGGCGGCATCCCGCAGTCGGCGGATGCCAGACTGAAAGGCCGCGAAGCGCGTTTCGTCGAACGGCAGCTGAATGCCATCGTTCATCCCGTAGCAGGCGAAAATCAGATCGGGCTTGGTCTGACCGAGCACCCGCTCCAGCCGCTCGTGCAAATCGGGCCGCGGAAACTTCACCGTCTTCGTGCCGTGACCCGGTTCCGATAGTCCGGAGACGTTTTCACTCGAGAGGCCGAGGTTGATAAACTCGATCGTGCGTTCCGGATAACGCGTGATAAAATAAGTCTCAACGAAACGCGTATAGGCGCCACTATAGGTTATACTGTCGCCAAGGAAAAGCACGCGCTTGCTGGAAGGATCCAAGCGGGCAGTCTCCGCTCCGAACTCGGCGCCAACACTGGAAGAAAACGAGGCAACCCAAAGGAGGGAGATGGCAAGAACGGGAAGTTTCATTGAGACAGGAGTAAAAAATGAATCAGAAACACACCTCGAAGAAAGGATCGAGAGCGTCGATTGTCGCGGGCCAAAGCCGGGTGCACTCGGAGACTATCGCGAGCCGAACCTCCCCAGCGCAAGGCAGGAGCACCCGCTCGATTCTCCGAACCGTCCGGTGTTCGCGCTTGGCTTGAGGCGGACGGCGGACAATGTCCGCGGTTCCAGTCGCGTATGAACCACGACATTCGTTGGCTCGCCCGCCTCGGCATTGACGAGGGCCTTCTCACCCGCTCCCAGGGTGTGCAGGTTGCCGCTAAAGTCGGGCCCGAGGCCGACCTCATGACTTTCGCCCAAGAGCTGATCGACAGCGGCGCGGTAACAGATGTTGATACGCTCGAACGGCTCGCCGAACTCGCGATGACCAAGGCGGCACAGGGCGCGCCGGAGAATGACCCTTTCGCGGCGGAAGCCCGGACAACACCGCAGAATCCCCCGGCGGCAGGCTCGATCGCGCCGGCCGCACCGACGGGCATTTCGCCAGGTGACGCCACGGCGTTTCCCTTTGAGAGCATGGACGCGCTGGACGACGAAGCCCTGGCCGCGGCGCTGCGCGACTTGCTCAAGGCGACGGCGCGCGATGGTGCCAGCGATCTCCACCTCTCCACCGGCGCGCGGCCGTTTGTTCGGCGCAACCGGGTGTTGTCCTTTATTTCCAACACCACGCTCTCGGCGACCGATGCGCGGCGCCTCAATCTCGCGCTGTTGTCCGAGGGACAGAAACAGATTTTCCTGGAGCGAAAAGACTATGACTACGCCTTGGCGCTGGGTGGCTCCGACCGTTACCGCGTCAACTTGATGTTCCACAAGAACGGCGCGGCGGGAGCTTACCGAATGATTTCCGCGACGCCGCGGACGTTGGAGGATCTTGGATACACCAAACATCTCGCGACGCTGATGAAGATGCTGTCCTACCATAATGGACTGGTCCTAATCACCGGCCCCGTGGGTTCAGGAAAGACCACGACCCTGGCATCGATGGTGGCGCATCTCAATGAGACGCGCACGGACCACATCATCACGGTCGAAGACCCCATCGAGGTCGTGCAACCGGCGAGAGGCTGCAACGTGACCCAACGGGAAGTGGGCCCACACACCAAATCATTTTCCAGTGCGCTCAAAGGCGCGCTGCGCGAGGATCCGGATGTCATCGTGATCGGTGAACTGCGCGACTTGGAGACCATCGAGATGGCGATAAGCGCTTCGGAGACCGGTCATCTGGTCATCGGCACGATGCACACCAGTGACGCCGCCACCACGTTGAACCGGTTGCTGGATGTCTTTCCGCCGTCGCAACAAACCCAGATCCGCGCCAGCGTGGCCGAGAGCCTCCGGGGAATCGTTTGCCAGCGGCTCCTGCCTGGGACCGACGGCGGGCTCATCCTGGCCTGCGAGATTCTGGTCAACAATACCGCCATTCAAAACCTGATCCGCGAAGGCAAGTCGACCGGCCTGCGCAACACCATGGAAACCGGGGTGAAGGAAGGAATGTGTCTGATGGACAACGTCATTTTCAACCTGTGGCAGGACCGAAAAATCCCGGCCGAGGTGGCGCTCGCGAACATCTCGAATCGGGTGCTGCGGGCGAAAATCACATGATCGTCGTGGAAGACATCGAACCTGTTCTCATGGCGTACCGCAAATCCCGACGCACGCTCTTCGGGCACGGCGTATTCATGGTGCTCTGCATTGCGTTCGTCGTCATCGCGCGCCGCATTTTCGGGCTGCCTCCGCAAGTTCTGGCAACGGTCATCATCGTTGCCCTAATCGTCTTTGGGCGCGACATCATGGTCTTTATTCATCTGCGTTCGCGACTCGCCCAGTTGCGGGCACGTCACGAACATTCCTGAGCATGGCCGCCATCGACGCCCTTCTAAAAACCATGATCGAGCGGGGCGGCTCTGACCTCCACCTCACCGTCGGCCTGCCGCCCAAGGCCCGCATCTCCGGCGCGCTGCAAGCGCTGTCGGATACGGCGGTCGACGCGCGGACCATGGAGCGTATGCTCCAGGAGATCTGCCCGGCAAAACGCTGGCAGGACTTCCTTGAACGCAAGGACCTCGATCTCGCCCACGAAGTGGAGGGGCTCGCGCGGTTCCGCGGAAACTATCTCTATAATCATTGGGGACAGGCCGCGGTTTTCCGTCAGATTCCTGCGAAGATTCTCTCGTTCGACGACTTGAACCTGCCCGCCGCCCTCAAGAAGTTTTGCCATCTCGATCAGGGGCTCGTCGTGGTCACCGGACCGACCGGTAGTGGAAAATCCACGACGCTTGCGGCGATGATCGACTATATCAATTCGAACTTCTCCCGCCACATCATCACCATTGAGGACCCAATCGAGTTTGTGCATCCGGTGAAGAAGTCGGTGATCGTCCATCGGGAAGTCGGGGAACACACCGAGTCCTTTGCCGCCGCGCTCAAAGGGGCCATGCGGCATGACCCGGATATTCTCCTGCTCGGTGAGATGCGCGAAATGGAAACCATCAAGCTGGCCCTCGGCTGCGCCTCGATGGGCATGCTGGTCTTTGGCACGCTGCACACCAACAACGCGGCCAAAACCGTTGATCGCATCATCAACACCTTTCCCGCGGACGAACAGAACCAGGTGCGCGTCATGCTCTCCAGTTGCCTCGCGGGTGTCGTCGCTCAGCTGCTCTGCAAACGCATTCCGAAGGGTCGCTGCGCGGTGCATGAAATCCTCCTGACCCATGAAGCGCTGCCCAATACGATCCGCAGCGGCCAGATCGCCAATATCAAATCGATCATCGAAAGCGGCGGGAACGACGGCATGATCACGATGGATCACAGCCTCATGAATCGCGTCAAAGATGGGACGATCGAAGCGAAAGAGGCGTACCTAAAAGCCGCAAACAAAGCGATGTTCGCCCCGCTGCTGCAGCCCGGCGACCTCGACGGCGGGCATTGATTGGCGAAGGGGGAGAGGAAGCCGTTGTCACCCCGGCACCCGCCCAAAGGTCCTCTCGCAAATCGGGTTTTGGCAGCAGGGCCATTTAACCGCTGACAAACATCAATGGGTAGCTTCGGGGGGCGGGAGGCAGGGCGGAATAGCACATGTATCCGTAATATAGATACTCAAAATTCGATCCTCTGCCGTCCCGGCACCCGACCAGTTTGATGTCGCATATGCGACATCAAACTGGTCGGAGGCTGCTGGAGCGCGTCGCTCAAGCGCTGAGGGAGGGCCGCGGCTCCGGGCCGGGTTTTTCGCGTCGGAAGGGCGCTGAAAGGAAAGTCTCGACTGGTGCTTGATCGTGGCTTTCCCGCGTGGTGAACCTCAAGCGCGGGGTGCACCCCGACCCGGATGGAAACGCGGAGCGCACGAATAACGCCGGGTGAAGTGGACGAGAAAAACCGGGAACAGCACTCAGCTCGATCGACCAGTTTCATGTCGCATATGCGACATGAAACTGGTCGATCGGCAGAAGGGCACGGAGTCTCGTGGTTGGGGCCACGATGTTCTTTTCGCCACGAACAACGCGAGCGCACCCAGGCAGCGACGGCGTGTGCCGCCAAAATCCCGTACCCGGCGAGAGATTCAGCAACCGATGGCAGCTATCCTATGATACCACTCGCTCGGTAAGATCGGATCCATGCCATCGACGAACGTGGTGTTTTGAATACGGATCACAAGGATGGCACGGATAAATGAGTTGATCCGTGTTACGCCTGCAATCCGTGGTTAAAGTCTAAAAACGTTGGAACGTCGTATGAGTTCCGCCAGAGCCTCGATAAACGCGGCCTCTTCAGCGGCGTGCGGTCAGTAGCCGGATGAACGAGGTCGCGTAATCCGCCCGCGATTCGCGTCCGTCCGATCACGCTTTACCTTTCTTCGACGCGTGCCGCAGGACGCCCTGCACGCGCCAGCGCCCGCCTTCCTTGACGAGCGTATAATCGTAACCCGCGTCACCTTGTTTTGAATACACCTGCACGACCACGCTCGCGCGAGTGCCGTCGTCCCGCACGACCCCAAACTCCGCCCGCGTGCTCGCCCAGATTTCAGGATAATTGGCCTCCACCATCGCGGCGAAAGCCGGCTGCGGTCGCTGGGCGCGCAAGGCCGCCGAGGCGATCGCATAGGCGTCCGCAATCTCGCCTTTGCGGAAATGAACCAACTGCGCTTCCACGACGGCAATGACCTCCCGGCGAACCGCCAATGTGCTGGCCCGCATCTCCGCCGCGCCCAATTCGAGCGGACTGGCGCAGGCCAGCAGGCCGAGGAGAACGCCCGTGATCAGCCGCATCATTACCGTGGATACGCCTGGATTCATCCTTCAACGATACTGCTCGAGAGCGGGGCCGGCGAGCCGACAAATCTGCCATTCACGCATCCGGCAGGCGCCGAGGGACTCGTAAAAGTCGATGGCCGGTTGATTCCAGTCGAGGACCGTCCACTCCATGCGCCCATACCCCCGGCTATTCGCCAGCGCCGCGAGATGCAGCAGTAAACCCTTCCCGACTCCACGGCCACGAAACTCCGGGTGCACGAAGAGATCTTCCAGATACAACCCGGGCTTCGCGAGAAACGTGGAGAAATTGGTAAAGGTGATCGCAAAGCCGGCTGGAACTTCGCCGACAAAGCTAAGTATGCATTCCGCCGCGGGCCGTCCGTCCGCAGGAAACAGGGTGGACTGCAGCATCTCCTCGGTCGCCGTTACGTCGTCGGAAAGTTTTTCGTACTCGGCGAGCGCACAGAGCCGAAAGAATGAGGGGCACATCGGTCGCGACGGCAGGGCGGATGAATAGGGACATGAAGTTCATTCAATCTAGGGCTCGCTGGCCCGAATGGAGCAAGGCGGGAGGTGGTGCAGGCATTCCTGCCTGCTCGCGGTGTTCGTGGGCGATGATTCTAGGACCGAGACAAACGAAACAGACAGGAATGTCTGTATCACTTTGCTCTGAGGGCGAAGGCTACGTAGGCGTCGCCGGCGCCCGAGGCTCCGCCCACGCGGCCGCCTCCGGTTGCGGTGATCACGACGAACTGGCGACCATCGACTTCGTAAACAGCCGGGGCAGCCGTGCCCGCAAACGGCAGTTTCGCCGACCACAATTCGGCGCCCGTATCCGCATCGAACGCACGCAGTTTCTCGTCTTCCGTGCCCGCCACGAAAACGAGCCCACCCGCCGTCACGGTTGCACCGCCGAGGTTCTGCGAACCCGTCAATGGCACGCCTTGTCGAGTCAACTCCTCCAGTTCACCCAGCGGCACCCGCCAGAGAACTTTGCCAGTGTTGAGGTCGTAGCAATTGAGCAGTCCCCACGGCGGCTTGATACCGGGATAACCTTCGTGATCGGTGAGAAAACCAAATCCGCCAAACATATACTGCGGCCGACCCGGCGTCGCCATCTCCGCGGCGGCAGGCCGTGTCGGAGGCTGGTTACGCCGAAACAGGAAATCGAGCAGCTCCGTGCGCTCCGTGTCATTCATCAACAGATTCGGCGGCATCGCTCCGCGTCCCTTATCGAGCAACTCGATCACGTGGGCATCCGTCGAGCGCGCCTTGAGCCCCACCAACGGTGGCACCATGCCGATGCCCTGACGCGTCGGTCCATGGCAGGCAGCACAATGCTGGGTATAATGGCGTTCGCCGGCCGACGGTGGATGCTTGGGATCACGTTCGCGTTCGTCGTTCGTCACCACCGTAATTTTCGAAACCCAGCGATTCGACGTGATATAAAGCCGGCCGGTGGGCACATCAACCGCGGCGCCCGACCACTCGGCGCCTCCTCGCGAGCCAATGAAGAGATTCGGTTTCCCTTCGGTGAAGGGCTCGAAAAACCCGTATGTCGAGCGGGCGACGATGCTTTCGACAAAGGCCCGCGCCTCTGGCGTTCGATCGGTTATATACTCCGGCTTGAACTCCATCTGCGAGATCGGCTCGGGCAGCACCGGGTCGGGTTGGTAGGGCGAAGTGCGCTCTCCGGGAAGGACGGAAACCGGCGCGCGCCGCAAGCGGAACGGAAAGATTGGTTTGCCGCTCATGCGGTCGATCAGGAGCAAGTGTCCGCCCTTCGAGGCACTGGTCACCGCATCGATCCGGCGGCCGTCCTTCACAATCGTCACCAGATTAGGCGGCGTACACAGATCGAGATCCCAGATATCATGACGGATGTCCTGGAAATGCCAGAGCCTCCGGCCGGTCAGCGCATCCAAAGCCAGGATACAATTGCTGAAGAGATTATCTCCGTGCCGGCCAACGCCGACCATGTCGGGTCGGGGAGCGCCGAGCGCGATAAAGGCGATCCCGCGGGCATCGTCCATCGCGAGGCCGCTCCAGCCGTTGGCGCCCGCCTGCGGACCATCCCAGGTTTCCGAGCCGAAGTCTTCGCCCCGGGCCACCGAGCGAAACCGCCAGAGCGTTTCGCCCGTGCGGACATCATAGCCATAGATATCGCCGCTCAAACCAGTGGTGACAAACACATGCTGGTAAACCGCGCCCGCGGCCGTTGCTCCGGTCGGAATCGGCGCGCGGCCCTGTTCACCAAAACCCGGAACCGGCTCACCCGTCTTGGGATTCAAGGCATAAATCCACTCGCCGGCACCAAAGAGAATACACGCCGCGTGCCGGTCGTCGCCGGGCCAGTAAACCATGCCCCGCCGCGCCGGCGTATCCTGTAAACGACTACGCAGGCCGGTGATGGGCGTGCGCCAGCGCTCTTCGCCGGTGGCCGCATCGATTGCAACCACGGCCCGACCCGGAGTGGGCGCATAAAGCAGGCCGTCGACAATGATCGGCGTACTCTGAAGGTTGGTCTGGCCATCGCCCGCCCGGTACGTCCACGCCACCTCGAGGTCACGGACGTTCCCCTTGTTGATCTGCGTGTGCGTGGAATAGCGCCGGCTCCCATTGTCGCCTTGCGAGCGTGTCCAGCCCGCGAAGGCCGCGTAATCAATCGGATTGGCCGGAGTTAATTCATCCGCCGTCGCCGCCGGGATGACCTGAAACTCCGGCAGCGCGGCCCGGCGGTGCGGATCTTCCAACTCCGCAGTCGCGGCGAAGCCGACGCTGATTAATTGAACGGCGAGCGTGAGACGCAGCAGGGAGGCGGGCAAGGTCATGCGGAACGAAAATCGAAATCGGGAAGGAGGACGGAGGCGATGCCGAAGCTAAGGGGTACCGCGCGAAGGATACGGCCCGTGAACGGAAAGGACATTTCCCGCCGCCTCGCTATCATCAATCACGATCACCTGATAGCGCGCCCCACCGGCTTCGACCCGCACGAGGACGTGCCCCTGGCTCGACGCCACCTCGCGAATCCGATCCAACAACCACGCGGTTTCGGTTTCGCCATATAGTTTCAGCAAGTGCTCCGGCCGACCCGGCCACGCCGCATTCGTCAGGAAAATATCGCGCGGCCCCGGGTAGATGCGCGGCGACAACATTCGCCGCATGACATCTGGGCCCGGCTGGCTCGCCGCATATACAGACAGCACATGCACCCGCGGCTGCAGAACGCTGAGAAAAAACGCATTCGCCCCGTCGGGCGTGCCGTGATGATTGATGGCATGCACGTCGACGGGGCCGGTCACCCAGGCGACGGCTGACTCCATTTCGGTCCAAGCGGCGGCGTTCGGGCTGAGGAAGCCTGCCATATCGCCGCCATTGAAATAGCGAAACGCCCCGTAGGTAAGCCGGAACGCGAGGCTACAGTTGTTCTCGTTCGGCAGGATCCCTTCCGGAAATCGGTTTCGCACCGCCGTTTCCGAGCCGGTCCACACATAGCCATTGGCCGCGATATTACGCACTTGGAAGTCAGGAAAATCCCGGGGGTTGCGGCGCAATATAATCTGGTCGGCCCGGCCGGGTTCAAACCGTTCGCTTTGCAGCCCGTTATGCTCCGCCTGCCACTGTAGGAAAGCGCGATAATTCTTCATCATGGCGGATCCCGAAGGCGCGGGAAAATCATAACTCGGCCAGCCGCGATCCAACAGGCGCCGAATGGCCACCTCGTCGCCGACATCGGTAATACCCGTCAGCCGATAGGCACCGGATTTCGACGGCGGCGATTGTTCAGTCAGGGTTCCCATGTGATCCCCGTGAAAGTGAGTGAGGGCTGCGTAATCGAGGACGCCGCGTGCGCCCTCCGGATGCATGCGCCGGATATAACGAGCGACCCACTGGCCGGCGCGGAGAGTGGCATTCGGCCGTTGAGGCGTATCATAACCGGCAGGACGCTCCGCCGAACGATTCACCGCGGCCGCGTCGAGCAGCAGCGTCGTCCCATCCGGGAAAACGAAAAACGCCGCATCACCGGTGCCCGTGTTGATTTGATGGATGTCGAGCATTCCGTGCTGCCAGGCCGGCAAGGGCTGGCCCGCCGCCGGCGGGGAGGCGCCCTGAACCGCGAGCGGCGTCAAGCCGAGCATGGCGCCCGCAAGGGTCCAATAAAGCATTATCCGGATCTGCTTTTTTCCGCGGGGCGTCATCCTCGAGAGCTTGTGCATAACCTCACTAAGTTCACGAAGATTCGCGTGCGCCTACGGGGGAGAATCTCTTTCTGCAACGCGCGGCCGCTTCCGTCCCGTAAACGCGAAGCCCTTCCTGCGGTTTAGGACCACCGGCGCTCCACGGTCTTGGCGAAGCAATCCGGCTCGCCATCCGGCTTACCGCACCGCATGAACGAGGCGGAAACCCCGCCCGTCCGTCATGCCGCCCACGCACATGCTGAAGCAGAGATTAATTCCACCCATGCCTTCTTTGTTTCGCCCCCTTTTAGCCGCCGTTGGCGTCGTCACCCTCCAATTTAGTGGCCAGACTTTGCAGGGAGCCGATGAAACAGCGCCGGCCTACGAATCGATCCTCAAGATCGACTCCCACTCCCACATGTTCGAGGACCTGCCTGCATTTCACGCGCTGCTCCGGCGGATCAATGTGCGGACGATTAATGTCTGCAACAACGGGACGGATGGGCACCTCGAGGCGATGCATGCGATCGCGGTGGAGCTCTACCGCAAGAACCCGCAGACCTTGCCGTTCGAATCGACGTTCGACCTGCTGCGTCGCAATGAGCCGACCTACGTCCAGGACGTAATCGCGTTTCTCGACCGCACCTTTGAGCAAGGCGCCGTCGGCGTGAAGATCTGGAAGGAGATCGGGATCGATATCAAAGACCGGAACGGGAAATTCATCCTGCCGGACGATCCCCTTTTCGACCCGATCTACGCGCATATCGCGAAACGCGGAAAAGTCCTGCACGCCCATTTGGCCGAGCCGATCGACGCCTGGTTGCCGCTCGATCCCGATAGCTCCCACTATAATTACTACTCATCCAATCCGGAGTGGCATCTGCATGGAAAACCTCAATACCCGAGTCACGCCGCCATTATTGCCGCCCGCGATCGCATCATGGAAAAGCATCCGACTCTGGTTGTTTTGGGAGCACATCTCGGCAGCCTGGAACACGACCTTGAAGGCATCGCCGCGCGGCTGGAGAAATACCCCAACTTCCATATCGAAGTATCCGCCCGCACCCGCAACCTGACGCGCCACCCCACGGAAAAGGTGCGGGCGCTGTTTCTCAAGTACCCCAATCGTATCCTCTATGGTGTCGACCGGGGCTGGAAACCCTTCCTGCGTGGCCCGTACACCGACGCCCAGCGCATGGGTCATGTCAATGGACTCGAGCTGATCTATCGCGCCGACTATGATTACTACGCCGGAAAAGGCGAAATCACTTATAACAACCGGAAGACCCAAGCCGTGAACCTTCCGCGGAGCGTGCTGGAGGAATTTTATCACCAGAACGCCGAACGGATATTTAAACTCCACACCGCTTGGGCGGGACAGAAATAGGTCAGGGGTCGTTGATTAGTTCACGCCGAGGCGGGACCAATGACGCTTCGTTCCCTCCGAGCAGTCGGAGGGATTTTGTCTTTAGTTAGAAACGGCGAGACCAGCGGTCGCGCCTTTTGGGCTCCACCCGTTCGGCGCCGGATCAGCGTCGGCTCGATTTGTGTTGATATAACGATGCTCCCTGATCGTCGTGCTGGGTGAATTCAATCCGAGCGGCCGTCTGGCCGCTCGCGGGCTGGACGGCCACGCGCAGAAATCCGCCGCTCGGCGTCTTGTCGGTATAGAATTGCTGGACCAACGCCTGCGGATCGGTCGAATTGGGATCACCGGGCGCGCGACCCAGGCGGGAATTCTCCTGGTTCAACGCCCCACAACTGAACTCCTCGAAACCCGTGGCGTGTTTGGAGTGATACTTCCAATGCCGGTCGCCGCAGATGATAAAGAACTGCCCAGGTGCGACTCCGTTGGCTTTCAACCAGGCAAGGAACTCCTCTCCTTCGTGGCGGAAACCGCGCACGTTAACGTGATTATCTTTTTTGCTGCCGTCATCAGGCCCGATCAACGGGGTCGGTGAAACCAGAATTTTAAAGGTCGCATCACTCTCCTTCAGCGTCCGCTTGAGCCAGGCTTTTTGCTCCGCTCCCCAGATCGTCTTGTCAGGTCCGTCGGCCATCGCGTTCGGACTGCGATAGTCGCGACCTTCGACATACCAGATTTGCAGATCGCGACCCATCCGGTGGGTGCGGTAGGTTACAGCTTTCGGATCGGCGGGGTTTACGATGGGCACCTGCTCGCGAAACGTGGCGATGCCGAGCTCATGCGACGGCTCGTAGTCACCGGTCGTATCGGAATCATTAATACGGTAGTCGTGATCGTCCTTCAGCCAGTACGTCGGAACGCGCTCAAACAGTTTCACCCAGCGGCCCTGCACGTATTGTTCATGCCATTTACGGCGCAGTTCAGGCTGGGTCTTGGCCCGCGTGGCAACGGGATGGTCGTAGTAAACCGCATCGCCATTTATAATACAGAAATCGGGTTGCAGTTTTAGCATGGGATCCAAGGCGGGATAGCCCAACATCCGATCCGCGCCTTGATAGCCCGGCTGATCACGGTGGCCCTCATGAAAGAAGGCGTAGTTCAGACAACTGGTCAGGATAAAACTCACGGGTGCGGCGGTCTGGGCGGATGGTAGCGTCTTGAACTGGCCGACCTTGCTTGGCTGCGTCCGCGTCGGGTCCGGGCCGTACACCGCGCGGTAATAATAAAGGGTACCGGGGCGCAAGTCACCGACCTGCACCTTCAGAATGAAGTCACCCTGAGCGGTGGCGTTGAGCCAAGCGGTTTGACGCGCGTCGCGGAACGAGTGGCTCGTCGCGATCTCAAAACGTCCCGTGCCGGCGGCGCCGGCGACATCACCGGCGGTTAGCTCCGTCACCGCGGTGAGGCGGGTTTGGAGAATAACGGTTGTCTGGGTGACTTCGCCCGCAAGAATCCCTTGGGCAAGGTGCAGGCCGGCTGCTTGCGCGCGGGCGGAAGGGACAAGTTGAAGCCCGACGAGGACGACGCACGCGAGGAGGAGTTGGGGCAGGATTCGTTTCATGAAAGGGGGTGGCCGGCGGGCGTTGGGATTGAGGCGGGGCGGTCTAGACAGGCGGATCAAGGCGAAGGCCGGCAGCGGGCTGGCCAGCGCTCGAGTTCTTGAAGGGCCCAACGGGTTGTGAACAGATCAAGTTTTTCCAGAACTCAGAATTTTTAACCGCGGATTACGCCGATCTGGCGGATAAGGCCAAGAGTACCTCCAACTATCCGCTCCATCGGTGTGATCCGCGGTTGATCGATGTTTGAACCTCAATGGTCTGAGGCCGCGCCTCGCTAGGCCAATCATTTCGCCGGCCGACGGGGATTTTCATACCACATGACGCCCAGGCCGCGACCGGCTTCGGACTCTTCATTCGTGATCACATCGAGATCTCCGTCGGCATCGAGATCGAGCAGGCGGACGAGATCGTATTTGATGCCAGGCGCTCCGGAGATGTCGAACCCGGTCCAATCGCGATCAGCCGTGGTCGCCCCCTGTCGCAGCCAGTACACGCCGCGACGATCGCCGTGCGCATTTTCGCATGAGGCGACGATGTCAGCGCGGCCGTCACCATCAATATCTCCGACGGCGAGACCCTTGATGTTACCCGTGTTAACAGGGACCGCGAGCGGTTGCTCGGACCAGTTGCGACCCGTGCTGTCTTTTCGCCGGAGCCACAGAATCCGGCTATGGCGATTGGGCTCGGCTCGTTCCATTGCGCTGCGCTCGATGCCGGCGACGACATCCTGCAAGCCATCCCCATCCACATCCCCCAGCGTCAAAAACATCGCTTGGTGAGCGCCGGTGGTGACAATCTGATGCCGAGTTGGCTGCTGGCCGCGCGCGATGGCCACCGCCCCGGGGTTCTCGAACCAATAAATACCCCGGGTCGGGCCCATGCGATCGGAATAGAGGATATCCTGATCGCCATCGCCATCCATGTCGACGAGTTCGATCGACATGATCCAGCCGGCATCGGCCAAGCGGTGCCAGGTCCAGCCCGCGACCCCGCGCGCATCGGCGGGGGCCTTCAACCAACCAATGACCGGCGTTGGGGTGTCGGGGCCGGGCCGCGAACCGAGGATGAGATCCGGACCATGCTGGCCATCGAATTGAAACGGTTGAGCATAGAGCCAGCGCCCCAAGCCTGTAACGGCGGGCAGCACCGCTTGAGTCCAAGCACTCGCTTCGAGAATTCGGTTACGATCAGTGGGGCCCCAATGAATAAAAACCCGGTTGGAACTTCCTTCGGTAGCGGTAATGACATCGAAGGCGCCGTCGCCATCGAGATCGGCGAGCACGGCATCCTCGGCCGACGGCGTCTTGTCCAAGCTGACCTTGGGCCAGGGCCTTTTGATCGTGCCCTGCGGGCCGGGGTTCAGATAGACCCGCGTCTCGCCGCCTTCTTCCCAGCCGGTGGCGAGATCCAGCCAACCATCGCCGTTGATATCGGCGAACTTGGTCCCGTCGGAACCGCGGCCGTCCTCGTCGATGGGGTGACGCGACCACGGAGCGCCCTGCAGAGGACGGTGATCAGTTTGCGCGACAGCCGAAGGCACCCCTAACGCGAGGAGGATCAAGAAAGGGTTCATGAAAGGGGACTCGAAACCAAAGGTAACCTACCCGAGCAGGTCGGGTTTTGAGAAAGAAGTCCAGTTCGCGAATTCACGACCGCAGCCAAAGCTTCGTCAAAACGCCGGATTTAAGCTCGCGCACGGCGCGAAATGCTTAAAGGGCAATGCTTAAAGGG
>Ga0163144_10000818_pt1 | contig 73768 bp, 88 predicted proteins | sample OliLak19BULKMAT1_FD_123175 | JGI IMG/M metagenome (GOLD analysis project Ga0163144, IMG submission 123175) | Freshwater microbial mat bacterial communities from Lake Vanda, McMurdo Dry Valleys, Antarctica - Oligotrophic Lake LV.19.BULKMAT1 | ecosystem: Environmental > Aquatic > Freshwater >... | reverse complement strand
ATCTACTGTTGGAGCAATTGCTTGACCTAAACTATACTTGACAGCATTAATGATATCTCTACTTGTTGATGCACTTGAAACTTTACCAGTTGGCTTCTTATTAACCATTGTAATCATCTTAAGATGTTGCTCTAAGATTGTTTCAACTAATGCATCACCTTCAACATCAGCTACCTCATGTCCACCCTTTGGATGAGCTTGCTCGATTAAGTCTTCGCCAGACTCACTAGATGATTGTTTGTAATTTAAAAACTTCTTTTGTAGGTCATGAGCATATGCTTCTAAACCTATTTGCTTCAAGCCTGCACATAATGTAAAGACATTTTGCATAATATTATCTGATGCTCTAAGATCTAGCTTCTTTGAGGCTTTTTTATATAGAGAATCCGCCGTAATTAAGCCTTTCTCCATTGCGATTTTTTCAAATGAACGCATTGTTACTGAATCTATAAATTTGCTGTGCTTAAAAGTCATTAGTGCCTCTGATGTATTATTTCACTCTACAATATGTAGTATTATAGATATCAAGAAATCATTTTTTCTGTTTTTCAACCTAAGAATCGTATTTTGAGAAACATTGAAATCATTTGCTATCAATCTACTAGGTCTACTATCATTTAAAATAGATTCAACTTGCTCCTTAGTAAATTTAATTTGTCCTGGCGGTACCTTGCCGAGTTTAGCTAGCCTAACCTTCTCCTTAGCCTCTTCTGACATTGGCACACCTTTATTATGAGATGAACGATTTGTATTAAGCTGCAATGAACCCGTATTTCTCAATCTTTGTCCATGTGTAGAACAGTACCTAATTTCATTAAGAATGATATACTTTATCTTTGTACCATATACTGTACAACCTTCAGCATGACACTTTATGTTTCCAGTGGATTCTAATTCAGCTAATCTTTTATCCCAATTTTCTTTTATAGCTACCGCCATTTTTTCTATTTGCTCAGCAGGTAACTCTTTACCCAGATGAGCTAAAGACATTCTTTCTCTTATTTCATCTGTGTAAACTACTGGATGATCTTTTCTAGCTTGAATTAAGTTTTGAACTTGATCTGGAGTACGTTTAGTTCCTTGAGCCGGATGACCTTTAGTAGCAATAATATTTAACATACTTTCTGAGTGCATTTTACTTCTTGCTGCTTTTTCTTCAGGTGATAAAGATGCGTGCCAGTTTTTCATAGCTTGAATCCAAGCTTCAGATTTCGGTGCATTCATACCTCCATGAGTTGCATTGTATCCATAACCACTTGATACGAAACTATTATATTGTGCAACTAACTCCGTTTCCATATCATTGGCATCATCTTGAGTTTTGCAACAAGCTATTACCTCAAATTCAAAATTATGAGAACCATATTTTTTGATTGCATAATGAAATTGTACTTTAGGATCAGAAGAGTCTCTTCTATGTGCTCGCCATCTTCCTGTTGGATCAACTGATTGTCCTATATAAATTTTATTATTTGTGATACATGTTACTTTATAAAGATAAATAATCCGTTCAACTTGGTGCTCTGTAGTCATTGTGACCTCCAAAGCACTATATATCAGCTAAAACGGAAATTTTAAAAATACAAAATCTCCAACATGGGGTTGTTCGGAGTTGGCGGAGCCGTAACCATACCAATAGCAGGATGATACTGACTAGCTCTTCTAGTAGTCAAGAATCCGAGTTCGCTAACATACAAATTAGCTTTTACTGGATACTGTTGATTACTTTCATATTGATTTGTTTGAAAAAACATCCTATTGAACCAAACCGTAACTCTGCCCGATCCTTGCGTACTATCATCGCCTGGAATATTAGGAACTTGATACGTATAGTTAACGATGGTTCTAATAGCATTAGGTGAACCAGTTCCACTCAAATCAAAATTCAATGGTGTTCCAGCAATGAATGTAATAACACCATTGATTGGATTCAATGTTACGCTGATACTGGAACTAAAACTTGTAGATACAATATTTGGCTTTCTTAATTCAGCTTTAATATCAATTGGTGTAACTAAAGTTCCAGAACCGTTATCTATGCCTACTGCCGGAACTATAACTACTTCGTTCCAAGAAATGTTAGTGAAAGCTACTGTTTTAATATCATCAATAATACCAATTGGAGCTGTACCATTGCTGACAGTTATCATTACTTGGTTATTGATGACAGTCAATTCAGCTATTTGTCCTGGCTGAAATTGTGCCGATGGATCGCATATAAAACTGGCTGGAAGTGCATTACCCACCTGGACCAAGCGCAACATTATGAAATCATTGAGATCTTTATCTCAATGCCCCTAACAAAAAAATCATTTATTATATTCATTAACTATCCTTATAACCATATTATGTCTCATTGATATATATATCATATGTTAAATAAATAACACAATTGGACAATTATAATATGATTGAAGATAAAAAAATACAATTTATGATTGAATTGTATAATTCCGGGAAAACACAAAAAGAAATATCTGAGATATTAAAATGTAGTCAAACTAATGTTTCTAAAATCTTTAAACGTAGGGGAATTAAATGTAGAGACAGAATCTCTGTTTTCAAAAATATAAAATACATTGATATTAACATTGCTTTTTTTAAAGAAATAAATACGGAAGAAAGTGCTTACTTTTTAGGATTTTTATATGCAGATGGATGTGTACAAATAAAAAATAATGCATATACAGTATGTTTAAAATTAAAATCAGACGATCTATGTATTATAGAGAAATTTAGAGATATTATGTCGCCGTCATCTACAATTAAAGCAACCAAAAATAAAGAATCAGACACCACTTACTCTTATTTTAGAATCAATCAAAAAGAAATATGTGATCAATTGATTAGTCATGGATGTATTCCCAATAAATCATTAATATTAGAATTCCCCAAAACAATCCCCGATGAATTAATTAGACATTTTTTACGTGGTTATAGTGATGGAGATGGAACTATATATAAAAATAGAAAAGGTATTAATACTATATGGAAAATAATATCTACTAAACAATTCTGCGAACAAACAGCCATACTATTAAAAAAAGTACTAAGTATTAATTGTTCACAGTCATTATCAAGACCAAAAACAAATAAAATTACCACTACATTATCTGTAGGTGGTAATTTACAATGTATAAAAATGCTTGATTGGCTATATATAAATTCTACTATATATTTACCAAGAAAATATGACAAATATATAGAATTTAAGAATTATATTTCATCCTCAAAACTAGCTTCGGTATCTTCTATTACTTCACCATCTAACATACCTAAATCAGAATCAAGAACATCATTCATATCATCTGATAAGTTAAATTCATGACCATGATCTTTAAGATTACCTACCATTTTGTTTGGAGTTAATCCATTTGTATGTGGGTCATTAGCTATTTTGGTAAGTAATGCCATAATAGCATTTGATTGTTTCATCAAGCCATTTTCTGCTAATATTTCTGAAGCAGAGCTTAAGCAATCGACAGCTTCTGATAATCTGTCCATGTTAGCTGCTTTATCTCCAGCAGTTACAATATTATACATTCCATTAACTAAATCTTCTTCAAATACAGATTTATTAATCATTACTTACCTACCTTTGTCATACTAGTTAGTATTTTAGTGATTGCATCTGCTTCGCTGGTCATGCCAGCTTTATCTAAGATAATTGCAGCAGTGTTTAATAAATCAGCAGCTTTGGCTAGTCTATTAAAGCCTTTCTTGGATTCCAATTCATTGGTTTTCAATTGTTTTTCCATAGATTCAAAAAGTTCTGTCTCAAAGCTACTTTGTTTAAACATATTATTCCTTAATTATTTACCTGGTAAACCATCTTCTAATCAGCCCATGATATCTTTTATTTCTGATAATTCAGTTTCAGCAGCACGTAAAAGTTTTATTACCTTGATAACGGTTGTTTTAGAAGAAGGGTTATGCAATTCAAATTTGCAAGCTTTAATCTGATCTATTACTTGCTTCATATTAGCGGAAATAATATCACATGCTTCATATAGATCAAGAGTTTTTGGTGTAGAATCGACCGAAGCCGAAGAATCAGCCATCAACTGGTCAATTTCGGCTTCAATGTTATTTATATCGGTCATTATATTGTTACCAACTAATGTTGTTATTTCTTCTTTTGAAAAGGAACGAATCCGCCTTTTTTGCCATCTTTAGAGTCTTTAGAATCTTTGCCTGAGTCTTTCTTTCCGCCTCTTGCATCATTGCTCTTCTTCTTGGCATCGGCTTTCTTCTTATCATCAGCCTTCTTCTTATCGGCTAATGCTTTTTCTTTTTCTTTCTTCTTCTTGTCATCAGCCTTATTTTTGTCAGCTTTTGCTTTTTCATCAGCCTTCTTCTTATTGGCTTTTGCTTTGTCGCTCTTCTTAGAATCAACACTTGACTTCTTTGCTTCAACAACTAGAGAAGCTAGTTTCAAGCTAAGGGCAGACCCTCTGCTAAGATTGACTGAATCTAGAGCAGCAGAAGCTGTTAGAAGACTGTCAATTGCAACGTCAAATGCTAATGCGGTATCTGCTTCTTCTGCTTTTGAAGTGGCAGTGTCATCAGCCATTGAATCATCAAGTTCTTCATCATCGTCTTCTGCTGGGTCTAACTCTAACTCTTCATCATCTGCGGCTGAAGAGTCGCAGGTGCATGAGTCATCTTGGCATTTTTCACATTTAGCATCGTTCTCGTCAGAGGCGAATTTATATTGTGTGCCGAATAGTGATTGATGTTCTTGGCTTTTTAGAACTGCATCCATTGATGCAGCTACGAAATCTGATACGCTCTTGTTTTTCATAGATCCTCTTTTAGTAATTCTTAGAACATCTTTCTAGAAGATTTGCTAAGTGCTGCTGATAGTTGTGCAAATAAGTTCCCGTCATCTGACTCATTGCTTACTGTAATTTCACCAGATCCAATCATTCCAACTTGTGGAATGCGACCAGCTTCTTTACGCATTGTTGGTGCATGTTGTGCAACAACTCTCTTTAGAGAATCGAAATTCTCGTCATTGAACTTCATAAGCTCTTCTACTTGTGCAGAGACTGCCATTCTATCATTACGGCATAATCCTCTTGCTACCATTTCATGAGCTAGTTCATAAGCTCTTGCCATTTTAACTTTGTAAGTGTTTAGTTCGTCTTCAATATGAGCCTTTACGTGTTCCTTGACAAGTTCACTTGCGAATTCTGAACCACCATCAGCTTGGCTGTAGTATTTCTTGTAATATGCAACTGCATCCTTATCAAGACCTTCTGATACTAGGGCTCCAAGATCTTGTGGATCTAGTTTTCCTTCAGATACTAATCTATGGATTGCTTCTGCTTCTTTACGTACCTTGACTGGTGCATTTGCAAGATCCATCATGGCATCATGCGTTTCTTCTAAGTCTTCAACCTTAGCAAGGTCACCTGATGGATTGACATCTAGGTCAGTTGTGAATCCACCCTTTGGATGCGCTTCACCTAACATTGGGCTAATCTTTAGAGTATCAGTAGCTAGTTTTGCACGAAGTGCTGCACGTCCAGCTTTGCTATCAAAACTTGCGACTGTAACCTTGGCATCTTCTGGAAGACCCATATTACTAATATTTCTTGCTTGGTCTGGATTAACTGTTACATCTAGAGCGTCATTATAATCATCATCTGCTTCAAGTGATTCTAATGAGTCACCAGATTCTAGATCTGAGTCTAATTTTGCACTTTCGATGATTGCATCTAATTCTGCATCACCAGTTCCGCCTAATTCTTCACCACCTATTGAATCTCCTCCTAAGTCTAATGCTTGTAGTTCATCTTCAAGTTGGGCGCGCTTAACGATTGCTTTGGTTCCACGAGCATACTTGACGAAAGCTGTCATAAGTTTAAAACCATCTGCAACGGCAGTCTTGGCTTCTTGAACAGCATCTTCAAAAATTGGATTAACCATTTCTTCATTTGCGTCGCCAATACCCCTATCATATAACCCACTAATCATTTCTAATTCTTGTGCATGATCATTCAGTTCAGCAACTGCTTCTTTCATTGCGTGAGTTAATGCTCCGTTAATTTCTTTTCTAAGAGAATTAAGATGAGATGTGCTAAAAGATGCACTGCTTCCCATTGGTACGTCTGCTGATGGAGCTTCTACATCACCCATTTCAGCCTTCTCACCATTCATTAGAACTACGGCTTCAGTTAAATCTGATGCTACATCAGTTAATTTACCACTTAGCTCTTTAATTGCTTCTTTTGGATCGCCCGAGTTACCAGCATCATCTAGAACTGGAGCTTCTGCACCAGCTTCTGGACCTTCGGCGCCAGCAGCAGGAGCGGCAGGAGCCGCAGCAGGAGGAGCGGCGTCAGCAGGAGGAGCGGCGTCACCAGGAGCAGCGCTCTTTACTAAACTACGAACTCTATCAGCTCCATGGACCTTGATTTTTTCAATCAATTTTGATCCGAATTCTTTTGTTGCAATGCTATCAAATAACATTTCGGCACGATTACCAGAAAGTTCATTAACTGATGCGTTCAATAATAGCTTGTCGCCCATGAATACTTCCCATGCACTTCTACCCATATCTTGAGTACCGTCAAATTTGCTAGCTCTTACGAACCTTGCTCTTATACGAGATGCTCTTGCAAGCATTTCCTTACGTTTCTTTTCATCAGCGACATCTGCTGATGCTGGGCTTGGATGTAATCCATCAACAGATCCGACACCTGGGAAAGGTTTTTGACCTAACATGTGCCTATCACCATCTTCACGAAGATCAGCTTCTAGTTTATCTACTGGATATTTTGGCTTGCCTGGGGTTGGTGTACCTGGATTTTCTTTGGTACCTGAATCATTTAAGTAATAGGCTTTCTTGTCTTCCAAAGCCTTCTTTGCAAGATTGACAACTGCTGTACGTTTCATGGCTCTCTCTTCTGCGGTAGCGCGAGCTAACATTTTTTTACGTTCCATTTCACTCATTGAAGTGGAATCTGGACCAGGATGCATTCCATCGACTGGACCTGTATCCATTTGACCTGACATTTGCTTATCACCATCAGTTCTAAGCTTTTGGTTAAGTGGATCAACTGTGTATTGTTGTTGACCAGGCTTTGGTTCTTCAGTGCCTTGGTGATAAGCGTTCTTGTTAATTTCTTTTGATCCAGACATATTTTCCTCTTGTTTATTTGAAGTATTAGCTAACTTATCCAAACTTTGTTTCATGTGACTTAACTTGGCTCCCATAGCTTCTGTCATGCTACGAAGTTCAGCAAGGGCTTCTTCTGAATCTAAAGTGGATGATACTTTATCAGAAGATTGTAATGAAGAATTAACCGTAAGGTCATCTGAATCATTTGCTGAATCAGAGTCACTCTTATCATTAGATGTCTTTTCATTGCCAGAATTTTCTTCTTCGGCTTTAGAATTTAGATTTTCTAATGTTTTCATCGTTTCATTTATTGCATCTTTGAACTCACTTAGATCTGTTTTGCTAACGACTAAATTAGCACTACTAGAATCAGAGTAATCAGTTGTATCATCAGATACGCTAAAAGAAGCGCTGTATCTCTTACCAGCTAATTTCTTAAACTCTTGTTCTTTTTGTTCAATATAAGTGCTTAGAGTGTTTGCGGCTGCGATGATATGTTTAATTTTTGCTTTTTGATCGGCACCATTAACCACGATTGATAATTCAATTGGATTTAAGTCAACGTTGATTTCACCATAGCAGCTTTTGTTCTTCATACAATTACAAAAATCAGCTTCTGCTCTAGCAACTCTAGCACAATCAGAACAAATAGCTCTACCTACTGCTGTACCCATTGATACACAATTAGAGTATCCTGTAGAAACTTTTCTAGCAAGATCTGGATAGTTTTGTTTATCTAATGCGCAAAGAGCAATTACTCTTTTCAATTGTGAATCATAAACAGTATCAACAATAAAACCTCTGACATGATCTACAGAACTTGACTTATGATCGATGCAAAGAGGTTTATGTACCCATTTTTTATGAGCCTTAATTAATTCTTCTTCTGGGAATATATCACCATTAGAATTTCTATAAGGCTTGACATTGGGATCATTACTAACCCAACGCATAGTATTATTGGTTTTATCCCAACTAACTTTAACAACTTCACCTTTTCCATTAACTTTTGAAGAGCCATCATCATTCAATGCAGATGATTCAGCAGCGTGCATCATAACGGCTGAGAAATATAAAAAGTCTTCAGCTTTAGGGGCAATACGCTTTAAGTTACCAGCAGTTTTTTTAAATTGTTCCAATACTTCAGCACTAATAGTTTCGCGATATGCTTCAGCATTCTCTACTCTAGTAATCTCTATTAATTCACCTAGTTTGATAAACATTATTATCTCCCTGTTTTCTTAATATCAGAATCAGTTTGTATTGTTTGCTTTACAAGTTGCTTCATAACTTCTTTTGCAGTCTTCTTTTGTTCTTCAGTTACCTCTTCTTCTTCAAGAACAGTTACTATTTTGCCGTCGCCGTGCTTAATAAACATCTATATTCTCCAAATTTTAGAGGATGTTCGCAATAGGTTCACAATATATAATTAGTTATTGCTACAAAAATTTCTAGATTTAGCAGAAACTTCATAATCATACAGCAATATTCCTAGCTTGTATGATTATTTGGTACCATTTTGCGATTTATCTTTGATAGCGTCGTTTAGTTGATCTTGTCTTTTATCAAACAATTCCATAATGAGAGGAGTTTTTTGCTCCATTTTCATTTGTAATTCATTGCTAACAGAGTCTACCCAACTACGAGCTAGTATGTTTGATTGAATATGATTCTTAATTCTATCATCAATGATCTCTTTAAGATCATCACATTCCTCTTGTATACTTTCAAGAGCCTTTACCACATCTTTTGCAAATTCTTTTGATTCTAAATCATCAATCAAGCCAACAAATTCATTTACTCTGATTTCTACAATATCTATTGAAGATATAAACGACTTCATAAGTTTAACAGTTTGTGTATCTGAACCGAAATTGCGCATTATATTTACACATTTGAATGATGATTTTTTAAATGCGTTGAAATTTTCTACAGCTTTATCCCTAAATCTTCTAATGGCAGCCCTGGCTGCCATAACAGATTCAGTATCCATATCTGGACTATTTTTAAATGGCGTTTTCATTATGTTAAGATGATCAGAAGCTTTGTTCAAAAGCTTTAAAGCATCGTTGAAACAAGAAATGGCAAGCTCTCCCTGACTTTTTTCTTCATCAGAGACATCGTATGACATTTGTATTACGTATGCTTTTTTAATCATTTATGAATCCACCGAAGTTTCCTGTTGGTCCAGAGCCTCTTCCACTTGAATCGCCATTGTAAAGACCGACCAAAGGCACAGAATCTTCTTCCTCTTTATCATGTTCTGTTATTGACTTGTAAGAAGAATAATTTTCTCTATTAGGAGATTCCTCACTAACCCAATTATAAACGGAATCATAAGGATATTGTTTGGTGCCATCTAAATATGGAGCGAAAGAACCTCTGCCAGTTTCTGCCAAATATGAATTATCATCATCCCTAACATTTGAAACTATATCAGCACTATTAACATCTTTAGACGGCTTACAAGAACGTATTACTTTCTCATATAATAATACAATCTCTGGATCAACCCCAACACCAAACCCTAATGATTTAGCCTCTTTAATCGCAACTTCTGGATCTTTACCCATATATTTACATTTAAATAATGCAGTAACTAATCCAGTCCTGTCCTTACCAGCATAACAATGTACAAACGTTGGTCCACCACTAATAAGTAAATCTTTCAAATCATAAGAAAGCAATTCAAGCAATGATGCCTTACTAAAAACTAATGGTAACATTACCTGTTTAATACCCAGCATTTTACAAGCTTTACTGATATTGTCTCCCGAAGCTTGATCAAGACTTACTATTTTTTTTATATCGTACTTATCATGCAAAACAACTACATCTTGTGGCTTTGGAGCACTCCCCCTATAAAGACCTGATGTAATAACATTAAATCTAAGTATCATAGGTTTCTCACTATATTATTTATGACACTTCTAATATATTTAGCATTATGATTAAATAGAATTGTCTTAACGAATGTTATTGATTGCCCCATAGATGAAGATGCTGGTAAATTCTTTGTTGAAATTTCATTTTCATTCAAAGCATATATTTTTTGTTTTACTGTATTAATTGATTTAGGTCTTCTTTCAGGAGATATTCTATTGAGCGTAAATCTAATAATATCAGATAAATACTTTCCAACAAGAACTGGATTACCTAATTCAGTTACCGCCGCATTCTTAATTAGTTCATCGTCTAACTTAAGTTTATATTTTTTGCCAAATTCATCCAATGCTTTCTTTAATGCTATTTTTTCAGGTTGCTGAATTCCTGCTTTGATAGTTATATCAAAATAATCTTTAAATAACCTTAAAAACTCTTTAGTTTGTTCCTTGGAAGTCTTCTTTCTTATTTGACGCATCATAGCTGAATACGTAAAGTCATCAGCCTTAGATAAATCTATTACTGATTCTTCCTTCTTTTCTTTAGCAAATGCTAAAGATACAAGGCTACCATTGCATTGTTTTTCAAATGCTTCGGTTATTAGCAATAGTTCATCAATAGAATTCATTATTCTCCAAAAGATTTTTTAACGGATAAGCTATCTTTACTTCTTAACATAGTATCTTCAAAAACGCCCTTTTCATCTACTTCTGTCATAGCTCTAATAGCTCTTTCACTTATGAATAACAATTTACCCATTTGTGTAGGTCTATTAACTCCAGAAAAAGCACAGCTTATTACTAAGCATTCTTTATAGGCAGAAATCACTTTACCACAAAATGTTGCAGGATATGACATTGATACTTGTTCAGTACTAATATCCTCATAAGAATCGCCTACATATATTTCTACGAATTTACCTTTAAATACTTCAGCTATAAATTCTGCAAATGTTTTTCCAGATCCCTGAGAACTAGCAACTACATCAATGACTTCTTTTTCGGTTACCATGGTATTCCTTATACAAATTTTAGTAAAAATTTATTGTGCTGAATTTCAGCGGTTTTTAACGTTATTTCTGGATATGATGATTTGGCGTTAACAATGATATTAGTACTTATAGATACTTCACCTATTTTTTTTGTTGCAATTTTAAATGCATCTTCAAATGATTCCGTAATTCCAACTAATGCGGCAAAACATTCCTTACTTGGACCAGGAATGGAAGATTCAATTTCAACTTCATTACCATTTGTATATACAGTTGATGTTGCCAGTAAGTCTTCCTCTAATGCAGCAGATAATACTCTAGAAGCTTCTACTGCATTAGTATAATTTGAAGCCTGTATTTGTATTAAATATTTTTGTTTTGGTAGGAATTTATTGTAAAGACTTCTGTTAACTTTTTCTGATGCAGCTATTTGTGATACATATGAATTTAATATAGTATCAATATTATAATTTTCTGATGGAGCCGTAGAGTTTGGCATCATAAGTCCTTTAAATCCATCACTATGGTTATCATGTAGGTTATACCAGGATTTGCCTGGATCTGATGGTTTATTGGGAGCAGTACTTATATCACGTACATTATCAGGTTGTGTATTTACACTGCGCACATTGCTTGCAACTTGTTCCTGTGGTTTTGCTTCATATCCAGTTGCATTTTTCATTGCTTCCAAAGCAGCTAGATAATTCTTTCCACCTGTAGCTCTTTTTAAAACTACTTTCAAATCAGCAAATGTTATCTTACCATCTTTGTCAGTATCTAAACCAGGATTAGCATTATAAGCAGCTATTTCTGACTTAACAGATATTCTAAATCCAACATCCATATATTTTTTTGAATACTGAACTTCGCCTGGATTCTTTTTATCCTTACTCATGGCAGTTACTGATTCAGGATTTTTTTCAACAATTACTGCGGCATCATCACCCGCTTTAATTCCAGGCAATTTAAGACCAACTGGCCAAAAATTAGCAACATAGTATTGTGGAGCTGATGTAAATGGTCCACCATTGAATTTCATATTGCCTTGAATAAGTCTTTTTACATAGTCAAGTTGATCTTCACCAGATAAACCTCTAAATTCATCATGAGAACCTTTATAGCCCATTCCTTTTAATGTACTTGGCATAAACTGGACTAACCCAGAAGCATTTCCATTTTTATTATGGGCTGCTGGGTTCAATCCAGATTCTAAAGCCATTACATTAAGTAAATCTTCAGGCTTCATACCTAATTCAGAGGTAATCTTAACTAACTTATCGTAAAAGTTAGGCGTCAAATTAGGCATGATTAACCCCTAATGCTTTTTGCCATTTTAAATAGCTTAATTGCTGAATCTGGATCATTTCCTTGTATCGATGTAGCATACTTAGAAATAAATTTAGCTAAAATCAATGGATGTTCACCACTCATTGATTCCAATGATTCAATAAATTTCCTATGACCCAAAACTGGAACTGAATTTGGAACCAAACGAACCTTAGCATTATCAGGAACTGAAGTTGGATCACGAAAACTTGGTAATGGTCCTAGATCTGGAATCGTTGGTTGTAACGTTACAACTGAAACTGGTGGAGGCGCACTTTTTGGTTTACCATCTGGACCTACTACTGGGCTTAATCTTGTTGGTCTATCTCCAATATTATGTGCGCCACTTGCAGGTGGTTGATTAATTGTCACTGGACTGGAAGCCATTGGAGAAGTGTTTGGTCCACTAAATTGATGAGCATCACCTGGCACATATACCATATCTACTGTTGGTGGAATACCATATCGATGAGCATCACCTGGCACAGATACCATATCTACTGTTGGTGGAATACCATCAGGTTTAGGGACACTTCTGCTAATCTTACCTAACAATGCATTATGAGTATCAAACAAAGTATCAAACTTTGTATCATATGTATTATAAGCTTTGACAATTACTTCGCCAGAAGTAATGTAATCACCAACTTTTCTAGCACCTCTAAATCCAGCCATATCTTTAAGATTAGATAATGTCAAATTAAATAAGGAATTAGATTCTTTTAATAGAACACCTAAATCTTCTCTAAGTCTTTTGAATTGTTTTGGATATAACTTCTCCCAAGTAGCCATACCTCTTTCTTTACCTATTAAGAACTCCATAATACCAGCTCGTTTAGTCATTAGTGAATTTCTATCTGATGCTGCTTTTTGTTGTTTTCTTTTTAGATAACGATCTTGCAATCTTCTTATCTCGTCTTTAGTATCATCAACAACATCTTTTTGAATGAATTCTTCATGAATATCATCAACATTACCTTTAAAAGATAATAAGCGCTTGGTAATTAATTCCATGCTTTTATGAAACTTGCCAATATTTCCAAGAGTATTCATATACTCCTTTTTTGCAAGATTCTCTTTGGCATTCCTTAGATAAGTTTTGGCGCCAACTAATCCTTCTGGAGGAGAAGCTTCATTAATTTTTTCACCAAATAAAATAGCTCTAATAGGATCATCTACATCATCCCTAAGAGTATTCATAATTTTTGTGAATTTTGGATTAAAAAGATTTTCAGAAGCAATGCCTCCAATATTAGTTTTCTCTTTAATTTTATTTATAAAGCCAGATGCTCTATCTCCAATATTTCTTTGAGCGTATTTTTCCATAGTAAACCCTTCACTTATATTCAATTCGTAAACAATACAAGATTATACATAAATACTAATTGATTCTAAGTATATTAAGGTGCTGGTGGAGGTCCATCTGGTGATAGACCCATATCCAATCCAGGTAATGCTGGTTCACCGCCTGGTGGTGCTTCACCAGGAACTGGTGGCGAGCCTCCTGCTCCACCCTCTGCATTCGCTTTTGGCTCTGGAATTTCATCATCTTCATCAAGAGCACGAAGCGCATTAAGATCCATAGATGCCAATGCAATCTTTTCCTTAGCGCCAATAGCTAATTGAATGGTTTCCTTACGCATCTTTCTAACTTCATCTTCAAACTCAAGACCCATAGATCTATATAGTGTATGAAGTGAAGCTCTTTTGGCACCATCTTCACCCTGTGTTAATGCCACTAGATTTGTAATATAGTCACCAGCATCAAACAAAGCCATATGATTCCAGTCAATGTCTGGCACAATTAATTGTTTCTCACCACCAGAATAATCATAAAAGCCTTGGATCTTAGAAATTGGTGCAAAAACTTTTCTCTTTAACCAAGTTGACATCATATTTCTGAATTGCATATAACGTTGACGTAATACGTCCAAAGCTACACCAGCATTAGCATAGGTAGTATCAGCTCCACCATCCATCAATGCAGATGGTACTTGTAAACCTACATAAATTTCTTTGATGATTTGAGTAATATCACCTGAAATGTCATAGATACCAGCACCATAACCTACTCTTTCAACGGTTACGCCTGGATGAGTAAAGATTTTGAAATCTTTATCATATTGAGCTTCTTCGAATACAGCTCTCCAAGCTTCAAGATCAGCAAACCCTGGATGTTGACCATCTGCTCCTTCAGTACCAATCTTTACTAATGTAAGAGGATTGATCATGTTATCTGCCTGAGCATATTTACTATTTCCATTAATAGAAATCTTGCCATTTCTTCTAGTAATAAATAAACCAGTAGGTACTTCAAAACACCATACTACACCATCATAATCTATTTCTTTAACAGAGGCACCACCCCCATTTTTTGTACCAGTATAAACCAATGGCTCATTACCATAATCAGTTGATGACCATAATACAATATATTCTGTCACCATTCTACCATCTGATTTTTTAGCAGTAGATACGCATAAATTTGGAACATATCCACATTTATAAACTAACTCATAGACATCGTTTGCCAATTGTTTTGATATTGTAGAATACTTAAAAGATTTTGAATCAGTCCCATATTTGCTTGTAGACTCTGAACCATCAACTAACAATAAAGAATTTAAAAGTATTTTTAGAAGATTGGGTGATAAATTTAATACCCAGCGTGGCAAATGTTTATCATGAGATATAGTTGAGCCATTAACACCAATTTCATTTTTAAAATATTGTGTTAAATCTTTCCCATGAATACAGCTTTCCCATTTTTCCTTTGGAGTATTTTTAGAATATCCAGAACCTTTTGTAGAAATATAAGAAGTAGCTTTTTTGTTTAAACTTTTAGCAAATTCTTCAAAAGATGACTTCATATCATCAAAACAATCACTTGATGTAAGTTGATTTAATAAAATTTTTGTATCATATCTGCCATTTTCAAAATTTTCATATATACAACCTTCCGAAACTACATATCCTAAAATTTTCATATATAATTCTGATGGTACATCAAATCCAAAAACACTAATTGTTTCAGGATGGTCATTTGAAACATATTTTGATTTGGAATTAAATTTCCAATATTTTTTCTTTTCTAACATTTTAGAGGCGGGAATTTTTTTCATTTCTCCCCACTTACCATTTGTTTGCTCTTTAGTCCACATCTTATGATTTGGTGTAACAAGTGTATCAATTTTTTTACCTTCGAAATGTAGCATTTTGCCATTATATTTCGACATATGTAATTCAATTGGCTTATGATACTCTATCTCATTTGTTTCTTGATTTACACAAGCTACTTTAAAATCTTCCTTCATAGTAAGAACAGATGATACTTGACCGTCCTCATCTAATTCAATACCATTAACATAGTTAGGGTTGATTGAAATAGAGGTTGTCTTATGAACTAATTGATCTATTGTCTTAAACCCACTATCTGTTAGAACCTCGCAATCAGTCGAATAACATTCGCGGAGCTTGTCAAAGAGCATTAATTGTCTAAAAATACATACAGGAAGACCAGTCCCTCTAATTTCGTAAGGACTGATTCTGCGAGCAAGATGTGAGACGTGAAAGTTATCTAATGGAATATTTTCGCCACGCTTAACTGAATCAATAATGTGCTGATTTAATTGTTTACGTTGTTCAATATCGGCTGGTTTATTCGATTTTACAATTGTTTTTAGATTTTCATCTGGACGTAACATTATTATAGGCTCATTAGCCACTACAGTACGTTTAACAATCATATAATCAGGATTTTGAATTAATAGTCTACTCCATTTACCTTTACTTTCATCAAGCTCTCCGTAAACGAATGATTCTCCTAGTAGCCAATATTCTTGTGCTATCTGTACGCAAATGTTCATTAGATCAATTTCTTCAATCATATCATTGAAAAACTTCTCTATATCTTTATTTGCGCATTTAATGTTTAACTTACTTATTGGATAAGTACTATGTAAGTTAATAGCGTTATGTACAAATGGGTTTAAAGCATAAAAGCTACGACACCAGGCATTGATGGTAGCTCTATCACGAGGTAAGTTTAAGTTACTGTTTAACCATAATGGTGAATAGACTTCTGGTGCCTGTTTAACAGTATCACCAGCGCCCCTATAGCCTCCACCGCTTACAACTTGTGCAGTTTTCTTGATACCTACAGAAGCCAAAACATTTGAATTGCTTGTTAATCCGTTATCTTTGACTGTTGGTCCAGAGCCATCTCTGAATAAGCCTTGATCGACTTCGTTTGATATACCATCCCTACGAACATGCGATACGCCTTGCGCCATTAATGCGCTTACTTGTGGAACTGTAGACCTATTTTCTAAATATTGTTCGGATTTAGACTTCTTTTGTGCTGTCATGAAACCTCATTTTACTATACCACTATACACAATAAATAATATAACAGCAAAAAATAAGTATTTCTATTGATTTACATCCTTCTTTTAATGTAACCAGTCAAAATTAATGGCTTATTCTTATCCTTAAATGATTGTTCTTGTAGTAATGGGTTGTTATTTGTGAATCCCTTACTAACCAAAAACTTATAAGCAATGTAAGCATTAAGCAAAGCCATGAAACCGTCGTTTGGTGTACTTCCTTTAATATAATGTATTGTAGGGTCTCCAGTTTTAGAAATAGATGGCTTGATTTCCATGCTAGCGCAATGCTCAATTAGCCATGCTAACTTTTCATAATCACCAAAAGGAAATTTAATCATTCCTCTTTTAATTTTCTCATAAAGCTCAGCAATATAGTAATCTCTTTCGAATACTATTTCTTTAGGAAATGCATCTTGTCTAAATTTAACATGATCATTAACTTTAGAATGCGCTCTGGATACTAAATACCTATCACCATATTCATTATGAAGTGTATTTGAAAAGTCATTAGAATAACCAATATCTCCTACAGCTAAATCAATGCTGTATTTTCTCATTAGCTGATCTATAAGACCTTTTTTACTTTCAGGATCATTACGTTTAAACTTAGTTGCGAACTCAATAGATAATAAACCCGGACCTTTTGCAGTAAGGATGACGGCAGTACTATATGATTGCCCTCTTACAGTACTAGATTCTGGATTAGCCATTTGCTCAGCATCAGCACGAGCACCATAATCTATTCCTAATACGACCATTTGTTCTTCGCCTGGTGCAATTCCACTACGAAATTTTCTACCTATGTCTGCACAATTTTCTCTAATTTCTTCTGGAGTTATTGGGCTAGTATCACCTTGGAAAAACTCTCCAAGAACTTCATTTTGAAAAGTTCTCTCAGTATTGATTGGATGAGTTCCAGGCTTTTCACTCATTAAGTCTTCTTTAGTAAAAGTAGGCATGTATATTTGATTGATATGAAATCCAATCATTTTACAATCCTCATCACCCGGATCTTTTAGTCCGACCCATTTACCACGCTCAGCAGCTTGGCGCTTATCTTGTTCAAAACCACAATGAGTACATTTGACAATAAATCCATGTAACCAAATTTTTTCCCACTCATCAGAGCCAGGAGTGTAAAGCGGAAAATGTTTTTTACAACTCTCACAGCCTAAGTAGTAGTATTGTTGAGAAGAACTCTGCCACATTTTATGGAAATCTGATCCTTTACGACGTGGTGTTCCGAAGAATACTTGTACGCCTTTAGATGATCTGCCATATTTAGCAGTATTTAGAATTTTTAAGGCATTACCAATAGCTTGACCAGTGGTCTTCTGAACTTCATCAAAAAAGATAACATCAGCAGTACGACCCATGATTCTATCTGCATCTAATCCTGTTGATTCAATCCAAATATGATTGCCATTAATGAATTGTTTGAAATGTAATGAATCATTTGTTGCGCTTGATGTATCAAGCAAACTTTGCATGTATGATTTTGATTTTGAACCAGGCTTGCCGTCACCTGTCTGAATAGATGAAAGAATCATAGAATTTAATTTGGTCTTAGAATAAGCTGCGGCAAGCTCTAGCTGTGGGAATGCATGAATAACTCTAATAGGTGGATTATTGCCAACACCAAAAATGCCGGAGCCCATGAAATACATTTCAAGAGCACCAGCCATAGTTGTTCCTCCGACCTGACGACCTTTTACAAGTATAACTGGTTTTGCTGTTGGTTCTAAAGCCTTGATTCCAATATACCTATAAATATCTGCAAATGGTTTATAACCATTATTATGTAAACTAAACTTCTTACCATCTAGTGTTAAATATCTCTCAACGAAACTTACTGGATCGAGCATTAACAACTGATTTTTTAATTCTTCAAATAAATATTTACTATCACTCATGCTTTATTAGAACTTAACTGGATTTAATCCGCTAAACGCATCAGTATTAGAGATGTCAATGTCTGATGCATTGCCTCTATCTCTTGTGCCCAAAGTATCGTTGTTGTGGAAATTTTCGGCATTTTCTTTCTTAGCTCTTAAGTTTAATGAACTTACAAACCTTATAAGATTATCCTCATCCCAATCTTTGGAATCAGATACATCCCTTTGATGAATAGATCTGATATGCGAAATGATTGCTGGGATTGGTAAATTCCCTTTTGACTCCCTAATATAGTTTTCAAAAGTCTTCTTTATTGAAGGAAACTTTTTAATAACTGAAGGTGTCATGTCTTTTTCTACGGGTTTACCTTCAGAGGCAACTTTCTTAGTTACTTCTTCTGTCCCAGACATTTTAACTTTTTCTAGATAAGCTGTTAGACCGCTTCTTTGTTGCATATCATCGACAGCAGATTGTACTGAAGGATATTTTGCTTTACTACCATTCATAATTGAATTGATTTGATTAAACAATGAGTCATCAGTTCTTTTTGGTTGAACAGCCTCTTTTTGAAGACTTTTTTCAAATTGTTTCAACCAATGATCTTCACCATCGACATCATCTGCGTTTCTAGATATTACTGATTGGTGCCTTGTATACTTAGACATATTTATCCTTTGTAGTTAGCAGCCATATCCATATTGTCGCTGCTTGAGAAATCAACGTCTTCATCTTCCAAGTAACCTCTATCTTGACGTAATGCAAAGCCCATGTCAGCTAGAAGCTGCATGGTCTCAGCTCTTTCACGAGGAGTTAGTTTGTATCTCTCAACTTGTTTGCTGTAGATATCTTCAATATCATGACCACCAGAAACCATGCCATTAATACAGACTCTGGCAATTCTTGAAATAAGAAGTGGTACAGTTACATAAACACCTTGAACACCAGTAACTTTTTGAGCCTCTTTGATCATACCAAGCTCTTCTTCAGACGCCTTCTTGCCTTTTCTTTTGGCTTTTTTGCTCTTGCTTACTTTATCTAATCTTTCATTAAGTCTACTGATACCTTCATCGATTTCAGATCTTACAGCTTCAATCTTATTAGCATCTAACTCACCTTCTAAATCAAGTCTCATGGCTTTAGAAATTTCTGAATCTAATTTATCAAGATAAGCTACGGCTCTTTCTAAACCAGCAGAATCATATCCAGAATGTTTTGGAATAGAGCTAATTCTATCTTTAATCCAAGCAACGAAACCTGTAGCACCTTTTGACGCCCAATCCCATTTATCATTTTTCTTGCTTTTACGAGCCTCATTATCATCAGCTTCAGATTTTTCATCAACTTCATGCTCTTTGTCTTCAACGACAATTTCAGGATGAGTTGTTCCAGGTGGTGCGCCTGGTAAATCACCTACATGAATTTCAATTTCAATATCAGCATTACCCTGTTCAGTAGGATCAACGACAATACTAGGCATACCTTCGTGTTCATGACTATGTTCACTGTCATGTTCATGTTTTAATTCTGGCATTCCCTCAAGCATTTCCTGTACAAACAGTTCACCATGTTCGTCATCATGCTTATGGTCTTTTGGTCCATCAGCAAGCATTACAGAGTCCTGCATATCATTTACTTCAAGTTCATCAGTTTCAAATAATGGCATTACGTACCTCTAGGCTTTATGTTTATATGCGTCTATATGTAGAAAAAGGCGCAATTGTTCTATTCTATCATTCAACAAATTCATTTTTTAGTATCAAATCGTATGGTTTATCTTCATCAGGAACAGTCTCATTACTACTTAACATCCCACCAATAAGAGATGTATTTCCAGCAACACCTTCTCCATCGATCGATTCTGAAATTTGTTCATCTATTGGAAAGTCAATAGCCATTTTTGTAAGTATTGACATCAATGCCATTCTTCTAGCTATTTTATTTGCTTTTTTCGTTTTCGTTATAGAACCATCAGGCTGAATCCAAGAATCATCAGCCTTATACTTGTCTTTTATCTTCTTTTTCTTCTTCTTGAAATCATCTACGCTATCATACTTGTCCATATTTTGATATAAGCTGGCGCCTGGTCCATGCTTAGGAGCACCATCTACACCTTCTGTTTCGTATAAATCGTAATTGTTATAGAAAGGTTCTTTGAATCTTGGCTGAACTACCAAAGCAGGTTCAGCTTTATATTTAGTCTTTTTTGGGGTTGGTTTTTCTGTGCCACCATAATAGGCTAATTTATCATTTGACATTTGTTACATTTCCACGCTTAATATAATATGGATAAATTTTTTCAGTAATAATTATATGATTCCAAATATTCATTTGCGTAATTAATGAAGCTGCTTTATCTGGATCACTTGTAAAAGCACTGTTTAATTTTTCAGCCATAGATTTTTCAGTTGATATTCTTACAAGTTCTGGGTTTCTAGAAACTAAATCAATTATTGATCTATCAATGTTGAAATCCAATTTACATGCCAAATATATTGCTCTTACAACTCTATTCTTATTTGTTGTTAATGTTATTTCTGGACTTAAGCAAGTTCTAATTGTTTTATCTTTAATATCTTTGAAACCCTTATTAGTTGGATCTAATAAAGATTTAAGATCTAAGGTTAACAACATAGCATTACAAGTAAAATCTCTGCTGAACATTTCTTTTTGCAATTCCGTTGGAGTTGCAATGCCCATTTTACCTAAAATAGGTACAATATTATGGGCATTGAAATTGGATGAAAAATCCATTTTCAGATTTCCAATATAAGCAGTGCTATGACCATCATCCATAACTTTTCTAGTGATATTGTACTTAGTCATAAGAACTTTTGCGAATTCCTCTGATAAGTAATCAATAGTTTTATCTCCAGTACATAGATCTATGTCTGCTATATTAGCTAGCTTAGACATAAATCTATCTCTTGGAGTACCACCGCAGATGTATGGTTTAGAGCAACCTATCTTTTGATGGACTTGCTCTAATGTTTGGAGTAATTCACGAAGTTTCATTCATCTCCAATTATACTGCTGGTTTAGGTGGAAATGCTGGTGGTGCGACTGGCGCTTCTGCTGGAGGAGTTTCAGGAGCTAAATCTTCATCGATTTCTACATCTGGCGTTTCTTTAGTTTGGTCTTCTAAAGCCTCATCTGCCAAATTCTTTCTCATCTCTTTCCTACTGTTCTCTTTATCTTCTTTATTTTTAAGGCTAGCTTTCATTCCTTCAACTTCAGGTGATTGGGCTTTTTCGCCTTCCCCATTTTTTAAATCAATATCATTTGTCTTCATGCTACCACGAAGTTTAGATAGAACATCTTCAACACGAGTAGAGATATAGTTATTTGATTCCAAAGCCTTATTTGTAGCTTCTGAAAGAGAAGGGAAAAAAGACGCTAATCCTAAACTATCAAGCATCATATCTATGATTGATAATTGTCTTGGAATTTCTCTTGTTTTGAATACCTTAGCCAAATCTTCAAGCTTAGCAACAACATCGTCTATTTTAAGATTGCTTAATGCGCGCCCAATCATTGCATCGAAATTTTTTGCTTTCAAAGATTCAGTTGTATCTTCTGTTACAGTGTCTTCTGGTTCTATTGCTGGATCAACTAGAGCTTCAGAAACTGGCTCTTCAACTTCAATAGGGTTTTCTACTGGTGCTGCTGGCGGTGCAACTGGTTCTGGTAATGGAGCTTCTTGAGCTTCAACAATTAATTCACCTTCATGATCTTCAACAAATAGCTCATCCTCTACAGCTTGCTTGTCTTTTTCAGTAATTTTACTTGTATCTAAATTACTTAAGAAATTATTAATTCCTTCTGATTTTGGAGCTACGCCTGGTGGTGTCGCTGGTAAACCACCAGGAGCACCACTTGGTTGTGCTGGTGGAGCTGGTGGAGTTGCAGCAAGAGCAGGTTCTTTTGCTGGCTCGGCTGCGCTTGGTATTGCATTTTTACTGGCAGTTTCATCGGCAAATTTATATAAAACATTAGCGGCTTTAGTAAAACCATTTTTGTTTAAAACATTAGCTTCACGAACAATCATATCTTCATATAATTTCGTTGATGTGCTTATCTTATTAACTAATTGCAACTTTTTCTTAAGTGCATAAATTACTTCAATAAGTGTTTCAAATTCTTTACCAGCTAACATTTGACCCTCTTCAGATCTTAATAGCTTTTCTGTTGAATCAAGTCTACCAACTATTTTTCTTCTTTGGTTCTCAATAATTCTTTTCTTTTCAGCAACAGGCATTTCGCTAACGATAGCTTCACGAGCATAGTCAATATCTCGACCACCCACATGAATATCTTGCTTTGCAGGATCTGTTTTATAAGGTAAAATGTACCCAGGAAGGTCATTCTCGTACCATTGCTGTTGAGCAGTTTTGTACTTTAGATGAGCGTTTTCTTCGTAGAACTTCAACCAATTTAAGAAGTCATATTTTTCAGTTGGTCCCCAACCAGAAGTAATCTTAGGTAAAAAGTACTCCCTAGCTTGTCCATTTTGTTCTGCTGTATAAATTGCCTTAACTGTTTCTAACCATTTTTGTGTATCATGAGCACCTGGAATGTTTATATACTCATCATTATTTGGATAAGCTTTTGCATCAAGATTTAATTTAGGCATATTAAATGATTGTGGTTTCTCAAAACTGAAAAATTCTTCTAGTTTCTTAATCTTAGCTTTTTCAAATTCAGAAAGTTCTAATTCCTTTTTGAAATCAGGATACTCTTTAACACTAAAAGGATTGATAGTCTCCATAACAACTGGAACCTCTTCAACAACCAATTCTTCTTCAGAAAGAAGACGTTTAGTTGGCTTCTTAGCCTTTTCTGATGGTTTCTTTACTGGCGTTTTAGCTGGTTGTTTTTTTGTCATAGCATTACTCGTTGATTTTTTTGTTAATGGTTTCGTTTAGAACTTTAGCTTCTACCAGTCTCATATCCGTATTTGGTACTTCTGCGGCAGATGGTTGTTTTAGCTTAGCCATCTTATCATTAAATACTTCCATAAAATACAGAGATGTGTCCAAGTCCATTTGAGACAAAACTTCCTTGATTACATCATGAAATACTGAAATATGCTGATCTACAACCTGTAAAGTAACGTTATGCTGAACAATTTGGTCTGGTTGAACGGTAGTAAGTTTATAATATTTTTCTAATACACTACCTAGAGTATCAGCATATTCTATAAGAAGACGATCTACTCTAGTATTTATGTTGCGAGGATCTTCCTGAATCTCATCGAAGATTTGACCAAGACGTGTTTCTACTGCAACACAAAGATTAGTAATCATTGTTTTTATATCAAGTTCTTTACCAGCCAATTCAAGCATACGATTCTTATATGCAGAATTGCCTTTAACAGATAATTCCAATTGGTCTTCTGTACTTAATGCTAATGCTGATTTAGTTTTAGATAAATCTTCTCGAATCATATTGTATATGTCAAGATAATTTTCTTGAAACTGCTTTACTGACTTTTCTGCAATGACAAATTTCGCCTCACCAACATTCGTATACTTGGCTTTTAACCAGTCATGAATGTCAGAAGGCGAAATTCCTATTACCAATTTAGATATAATCTCATCTTTATCTGGATGATCTAAGATCTTTTTTAATGCTGTTTTGTTCATTTTCCAACTATTTAACTAGTTTCATGTTGTTTTAATTTAGCCATTTTATCATCAAATACTTCCATGAAATACAGTAATGTATCTGAATCCATCTGAGATAAAACTTCCTTGATTACATCATGAAATACTGAAATATGCTGATCTACAACCTGTAAATTTTTTAATACTATTTTATTCATTTGTCTAACTTTCTAACTAACTTCATCCAAGAGAACTCTTGAAATCTAAAATACTAGTTACTTTATTTATAGCCTCATAAATCCTGCTTATCAATTGTAAATTATATTTGATTCCATTTTTTGCCTCTTGAGCAACTTTTATTGCTTCAGCAAGAACGTTCAGCCTTTTAATTCTAAAAACAATATTATCTGAAATTAATTGTAACATTGGATTATTCTTCATTTCATATAAGAAAAGAATAACGCTGTTAATAGCATCTAATGCAGGATCTAATTTTTCTGTGATTGAAGCTTTAAGCTCCCTATGATCAATTACTACAGAATGCCTTTCACTATCAAGAAAATATGCCGCTTCATTTAAGCCATCAAAAATTGGATCAAATAATACAGTATATTGACTATCTAATGCTTTCCAATCTATTGTATCAGAAAATCTTTGAGTTATTTTATTATTGATCTCATTTGCTAGCTTCTTTATCTTTGTATAAGTCATAATTAATCCCTATTTGAATTTAGTCTACTCTCTCTGCTATCGAAAGTATTGGTATTAGGTATATCAATTTCTTGAGTTTGTAATGATACATCACCACCAGGAACTTTATTACCATTGGCTAATTCAAATCCTGTGGCGAAATTGTAAATTTTCTTATCCATTTCACATTGCCACATGTTTTCACCAACGCGAGCTAATTGACCACCAGCATGATCTGGACATCCCCTAGCACTAAGAGGAGCTTCCATGATCCTATACTCTTTGGTCATCTTACTTTTTTCAATAGCTTTATTAGATTCAGCAATTTTATTACTCTCTTCTAAGGCTTTACGAGGGTCTTCATATTTTTTTTTAAGATCTTCGATCTTTTTGTCGTCAGACATCTTTCTTTCTGACATAGCACCTGGAGGTGAAGCTACTGATAGAAGTAATTCATCGATTACTGATGCTTGTTTTTGTAGCTCTTCATCACCTGAAGCATCGAATGCAGCAGCTAAATCAGCTAATTTATCTAAAGCTTCTGGAGTAATCTTAGATTCTTCTTGTGGTTCGATAGAATCGACCATTTGAGCAGCTTTATGTAAAGCAGATGCAGCTTCAACACATGATTCAGCAACTATTTTAAGGCAATCTTCATCATATTCAGCCAAAAGAATAGCTTCATTCTCTGAACTCTCTAACCAACCTGCAATTGCTTGCAACATTTCAGCTATTCTCATTTGCTACCTCTTTTATACCATTGTTCAAATGACATATTTGAATATTTCTTCTCAAGAGCTTCTTCATCTATTACTGGCATTCTACTTTCCTGTGGACCATTAAGATAATTATGACGTAATGCGACTGCATCCTCTTCTTCTTGAAGTTTATCAGTTTGATACTTATCTTCCAATTCGTTTGCAATATCTCTTTTCATTCTGAAAGCACGATCTACTTCAGGTTGATTATCTTGAATTTTCTTTTGGCGAGCTTTAAGTTTTTCAATATCATCATCTTGCCTACCTGGCATAGTGGCTTTAAAGTCTAAACTAGAATTACGTTTCTTAGCAGCAAGTTGTTCATTGATCTTCATTGCTTGTTGATGAAGGGCTACTCGATCTCTTGGATTTTTCTTATTACTTGTTGCAGCATTCATATAAGTAATAAATCTCTCTTTCCAAGCGCCACCGTCTTCACCTTGAAACAATTCTGAAAGCATTTTTTCAGATTCAATACCTATCTTTTTAGCGGCTGGATGAAACTTAACAAATTCCATTATTTTATGTGTTAATGGAGCAACTCTTTCACGAGCCAATACTCCAGTATCTGATCCAAATTCATTTGGTTTAAGCAAAGCATTATGTAATGGAATACTTATTCTATTTACTATTGAAGATAATGTAGATGTAACTGCTTCAAAATTAGTTTCGTACTCTTTTCTTCTAGCAGGATTTATTACAAGGCTTTTTATTTTATCTTTAGCTTCATTCACACTTTTTCTATTTAACATAGAATGCAAGCCAGTAAGACCACTATAAATTTTTTCTGGCGTGTAATGATCAAAATTTTCGTGAAGTTCTGTAAAACCATTAATTAGGTACATAGATAGTGGTTCTTGATAATTGGCAAGATTCTCTAAAACAGAATTTGCTCTAGTACCACTTTTAGCATGAATATAGTTGGAGACAGCATCTCTTAATTCAAGTTTACATGAGGCTAATGCCCTATCAACTCTTGCAGTATTAATTTCTTCTATAGATTTCTTTTTCTCTATACCAGGATTACTTACGAAAGGCTTATCTTCATCTGGATCTTTTGCTTGAGACATTAAGTTGTACTTAGCGTCTAATTGTTGTGCTAATCTGTATATTTTCATTTTTTATCCTCTGTATATCTTCATTTTTTATCCAAGAATTTTAGCGTTCATGAAACTAGCACATTCATAGGTCTCGTCCATTCCTCTTCTGTAAAGAGGGCGACAGTTACCATGTTGATCTTGATAAACTTTATGAACTGGTAATCCTGTATGTCCACACATTACATGTTCACTTACTGAGCTTTTTACAATCATTGCACAACTTGGCTCTGGAGCCGATGCTGTCTTATTAGATAAACCACTCATATAGACACCGAAACCTGCTGCATATGCCTTAACATCGCCAGCTTGAGCTAATACATTAAGAGCATCTTCAGCTTTAGAATGATTACCTTCACTCAATGCTGTTCTAATACTATTTACTAAATCACTTGGCTTAAGACCAAACAATGGTGATGCAGCAGCAGCTACTTTATAGTCAGTTTGGTTATTGACATAAAGTGCATTGATGCTATCCTTATTGAAAGTAGATACTGAACCTTGACATAACATTACATTTGGTTTACTAATTTTACCACCAGCAATTTTAACTGGTACGGTAAAAGCAACTTTGCCTGCATCTAATGAAACGCCATAAAATACAGTCTTTTCGTCGCTACCAGTAACAGTAATTTGTGGATTCTTATAGCCAAATCCGACTACATCTCTAGCAACTGAATCTCTTGCGGTTTTAAGTGTTTCTGCACCAAATTGAAAGGTTGCAAGACCTTGAGGTGAGTTAAACTTCTTTTCGAATGATTCAAATTCATTAGATTTTGGAAGTTCCACATCTTTTGCAGATGCTTCGGATACTTTTAATCCTACAACTTGATTTTGGAAGAATTCAGACTTGCCTTCTCTGGTGGCATTTAATTTGATTAAAGCCATCTCAGCATCACTGACAACTCTATTCTCTGAAGATGCCTTTGTAAGAGCGTCTAGAACCATAGATGCTGTGACTTTTAGCTTCATGCCTGCGGTCGTGGTAAGATATCTTTTTAGATTAGCATAAGTAATCTCTTGTGGACCTGAATTACCCATAAATACAGAAGCTTCTGCAATTTTATTACCACTTACTTCTACTGGTACATAAAAACTAGTTACTCCCTTTGGGGTTTCATAACTAGCTCTAACAACGATAAACTTATCACTCCCATTATCAACAGTTAATGTTGTTGGATTTAAATTAGATGAGTCTAAAACAGATGCAACTGAGTTCATTGCTTTGTTAGCAACTTCTTGAGAATACATTTTCAATGGGATTGTCTTATCGAAAACGCTGTTTAAAGCATTTGCTAAGATTGAATCACCAACTTGATATGTATTCAACTCTGTTGCTTCGTCACGAGCATACTCTTTACGAGCAGGCTCATAACTAATATCACCACCTAGTTCAGATTCAAATAATTTAGCGAACTTTGTGTTGTTTGAATAAAGTTTTGTGTATAATGACTGTAAATCCGCTTTGCTGATGAAAAGAGAATTGTTTGAAGCCATTTTTTCAATAACCCTAGACATTGAACCAATTGTTTGGTCATGTGGATAGGCTTCTGAACACTTAGCTAATTTGGCAGCCAATAATGGGACGGCTATCTTTTCACTGTTCTCTATTCTATTAGCTAGAGAAGTAACCATTTGTTTCATTTTGTCGAGGCTCATTTAACACCTATTCTATATAATTAGACCAACTCAGGGTATTTACTTAATACTTCTTCTTTAGCTGATTTGTTAAGCTCATTTAGTAGAGCCTTAACTAATTTCTTGTTTTCTGCCAATTTTGATGGCAAATAGCTCTCTACCTTATGTAGTTCGCTTACTGGAATACCAAGTCTAGAGGATGCAATTCTTACCAAAGGGTCACCTTTATATGAAACTTGAATTTCACCCGCAGTTTTACTAATAGTAACACTCCAGTCAGCAGAAGTCTTAACCTCAGCCTCTAGTTCATATAAAGACACGATGTATTGTTCACCATCGTCTGCACTTTGTACTTGCCATAAGTCAGCACCCTTATCACCATCTTTGAAACGGACGATATCGAAGGCTACCTTCTCAATTTGGTTTTTGACATCTTCTAATTTGTAGGCTCTCTTAGTAACTCTGTCAGCTAAGCCTGAGTAATCGATCTTGAAATTTGACATTACGTCTCCCATTAAATAGAATATGTTTCATTATAGATAGAGAAATATTGATACTATCTCATAATTTATTACCTATATTGATAGTTCTATATCGTCACCAGAACGCTTTGTTCTTTAGCTTAGACAGTATAATCTTTAATTTTTCTTCATCCATAAGAATGTCATACAATGCCTCAACCTTAACTGAGCTTGTAATATGATACTTACCGTCTTCAGTCTTATTATTTAGAATACCAGTATATGGAATTTCTAGGACTTTCATTAGACTGATAGCTTTGTCTACTTTAGTTCTCATTTACTACCCGTTTGTACTTTACCTTCTGGATCAAACATAAATCTAACCACAGCATAGTTACTTTTTGGTTCGTTAAGAACAAAACCAATACATTTACACTCATAGCTAGGTCTATTGGTAGTTAATAACCCATTGATAGTATACAAACTAGAGTATCTATCGTATTTGGCAGTTGTGTCAAACATGTCAGTTTCAGCAATCATCATTTTATTCCATACAGTAACTCTACCGCTACTGACAGTACTATCATCATAATTTGCTGGAATATTATAAGCATAATTACAGCTAAATCGTATTGCATTAGCAAAATTATTACTCGTATCTAATACATGATTACATATTGTACCTGCTGGAATAATAACCACTCCATTCATAGGAATTAATGTAACAGGTACAGTTGAAATAAATGATTTTACAATTATGTGAGACTTTTCAAGTTGGCACTTAATATCTTTAGCTGTAGTAACGGCAGAATCTTTCATTCCAAAGTCTTCTACACTAGCAATTATCTCTTCTTCCCACTTGACAGTCCTATATTTCTCGGTTTTGATGTCATCGATAATACCTTCTGGATGCAATCCATCAGATATACCGACAACAACATTACCGCTCCTGACTCTTAAAGAGCCGATTTGCCCAGGTTCGAAATTGGAATCTGGGTCTACTTGATATGCTTGTGGTAAATTATTAAATGTTTCTATTATTCTTAGCATGGCTGACTCCTAAGTGCTCTTGCACCTCTTTGGGTTCAGCCATACTATATCGATTACATTTTCTTCTTACGCCTATTCTCTTTTCTATAAACATTAAAACACTCTTTACAATAAGTGTCCATTTTTGATATTGTATTCTTATTTAAACGGAATAGAGACCTATGTTTCATAAGATTACATTTACCACATTCTTTCGTATCGGTAATTGGGTCGAAATGCAATTCCTTTTTCTTTACGAACTTTGGTCTATCAGAACTATATTTATTATATTTTTGTTCATTAATAGATTTTTGTCTATGGCATAATGCACATAAAACCTGACATTTAGCTAGTTCTAATTCTAATGTTTCAAGCTTTCGGCTTTTTAAAGCACTAATATCAAATAATTTTTCTGATGGATTGATATGATCACATTGCATATTAAACGTTTCATATTGTTTACTGCAAATAGAGCATTGATTATTTTTGAATTTATTGATCACATCAATATTTCTTTGCTCATGCAACCCATATTTTCTAGTGCTGCCTAGCGTATCATTCAATCTATTATTAGTCCTTCTATTGTGACACAGTAAACAAACCAATTCACATTTTTTAATTTCTTCCAAAATTGAATCTTTTGATCTATTTTCTAATACCATCCTTGAAACACCACTTACTTTTTCGCCAAGAGATGCAATGTGATCAAAATCCATACACCATGGATCATAAATTTCTTTACAATCAGTACATGGTGTATTCGATTTTAATTCTTGAAGCCATTTAATACGTAATTTGCGCTTACTATTTGTATAATTTAAACTTTTCCGCTTGTCTTCGTTATATTTACTTTTTCTATATTCTTTGTGACATTCCTTACACCATGGAAAAAGACCATCACTAGCTTTACTTTGGACAACATAACAATCATCATTTTTAGTTTTATTACATTTTAAACATTGCTTCATATATCGCCTTACGGGCTAACACCTATTTTTCTTACCACTTTTCGTCACGAACTGCTGACATCTGATCCAGAATTTCTTTGATCTTATCATCATTTTCTATGATCTTTCTAATTTTTTTTCTCGCCCCACCGTAGATTTTTTTGCCGTTTTTGTAATCAACATTACCATTCAAAGACTTAGTAATAGAGGATTGATTGACATGAAGCATTTTAGCAATCTCCATTTGAGTATAGCCATCTGCATAAAGTCTAATAACTTCTCTCTGCCTTGTGGTTAACAACGTATCTACGACTCTCCAAAATTCAACTTTAAGCTTATCCTCCAGATTCATTAGATCTTCATCATAATGATTAGGATTAAGTCTATTGTAAATACTATCTTCATTACAAAAAGCTTCCATCATATCATTACTACATACTGTTTCGAGGAGTACATATTGGTACTTATCTGAGCGATTCTGTCTCTTTTCCATATTGTTCCTTATAGTCTAATATTGTGTTTCAACAACATATCCCTTATCGTTGTTTTTCCACAATTAAATTGTCTGGCTAGTTCTGATCTAGATATGTTGCCAGCAATATATTTTTTACATATTTCTATTTCTTGTTCAATGGTAAAAATATTTTTACCATTAGAGTGTCCAGTATAATTCGATATTCTTATTTCTATACTGTTTCGAATTAATATAGACTTAATAACAGACCTATTACATAAATATTTCTTTTCTAAAAAATATGTAGATTTGTTTTCATTAACATATAATTCACATATTTCCTTTTCAACCTCATCAGAGAACCTTCGTCTTGATTTTTTATCTTTTCCAGATGATGACTTGGACATTTTAATTTTCCAATCATCATTAAATTTTTTACCAATGTTTGTACCCTCTTTACCTATAGAGGCAATGGATATATTATGCTTCCACTCTTCTGAAAGAGTACCGCCTTTATTCCAGCCATCATTAGTTTCATAATGTTTTTTAAGACCATCAGAAATTTTTTGTAAGACTTCTTTAGTTTTTACAGAAGTATTGCCGCCAGCAGCAATATTATAACCTTTCATTGGATCAAGGCAATCATATTGTATTATAATATCTTGTTCTGACAAATCAGCATTTTCTTTTGTTAAACAAAATGCTATTACTTCAAATGTAAACTTATCTTGTCCATATTTAGTTATAGCTCTAGTTATAACTTGATTCCCTCTATTATACTTAGCATTAGATTTATGCTGTGACCATCGTAAATTTGGATTATTAGTTTGACCTATATACATTTTACCATTAACAATGTTGCTTATTTTGTACAAATATATCATAACTATTATAAGGTTTTATACATAGATTCTGATATTGATAGTTATCACTACTATTATCCCTTTACCTTAAAAGTAAGATCACTTAACTCATTCGCTGAAAAGAATTCGTCAACATCTTTGTACTCATCAGATAAATAAAAATCACGAATATTAGCTAGTGAACCATACTTTTTAATTATGGCTTTTCTGCCTTTTACACCAGCCTCATCATTATCTAATAACAAAAATATGTTATTAGTGTATCTGCTAATGATGGAAAATTGATAGGGAGTCATATTTCCGCTACCTAAAGCTACAATATTTCTTAATCCCTTCTCATTTGCTTTGATAACATCAAACTGTCCTTCGACAATATAAACTGAGTCTTGTTCAATAATATGTTGTTTATTTTCGTATAAACCAAATAAATTGTTACCTTTAGTAAATTTTGTATTCTTATATTTAGCTATCTTTTTTTCTTTTCTTTCTTCTTCTGATAATAATGTTCTGCCAACAATCGCTACTATTTTTCCATAAGCATCTTTAAAAGGCATTACAATTGGATAATTTTCAAAGAATGAAAAGTTTATTTTCCTTGGAGATAATGCATCTTCAATATCTTTAGAATATTCTAATTCTAAAGATCTCAATGTATCATCACCAATAATTGTAGTTAAAACTTTAATATTAGATTCATTTGGAAAATATCCGAATTGAAAGAAGGATTGACTTTCGGTATTTAACCTTGAATCAAGATAATCACGACAAGCCTGAGCATCTGGATAATTATTTAATAGATACTGACAGCTCTCTATTATATTATCAAGCATTAGATATCTTTATCCACCGTTCTGAGTTTCTGTTTCAACATATTCTTAAATGGTAAACTAAGATTATCTAGTTCTTTCAAACAAGAGCCACATACAACCTCATCATCTTTGATTTTGGGTCTACCTTCTTTACCACATTTACTACACTTAACACCAAATGCTACAGCAGTCTTTTGTTTATACTGCTTTGAGCTTTTCATTTGAGCTTTAGCAAAATATGTTAAATTCAATATTTCTTTATCACATGCAGAGCAATATACCTTATCATCATTAGGATCAAGATATGGCTCTTGAAGTTTACCGCAGCCTTTGTTAGTACAATTTGTTGAAAATGCCATTACTCTACTCCATCCATTAGTTTATCTATCATATTTAGAATCTGCTCAGAATATCTAACATCCAAGACTACATTTTGATCTCCAACACGGTTTACACCCATGTTTGGTATTACCACTATATCTTTATTCCTTGATTGTGCCGGAATTTCAACTTCCTTATCACCTAAAACAGTTTTTACTGTTCTCTTACAACCTTTAATGGCATCTATCAAACTTAACTGCAAATCACATACAACAGTAGCTCCAGATAGAGAAAGCCCTGGTTCTGGTGTAACTAAAATATGAACATGAGCATCAGTTCGTTGATCCATATGCATAAAAGAACCAACAAAATGTCCCATACCCGCTAATTGAAGTATATTGCCGCTTTGTACTCCACCTGGAATTGTTACCTTTATAGAAGTATCGGTATCAACACTACCATCAGCGTTACATGCATTACAAGATTGAGTGTCAGTTTTACCATAGCATTTATCACAAGTCCTACTATAGATAGCATTACCTTGTCTGGTTACAATTAAGCCTTTACCTTCACATTTATCACACCCATTATGCAAATTAATTTCACCTTTACCATTACATAAGTTACATTTTGCTTTCCTATTGAATTTAAAATGTCTTTCACAGCCTAATATAGATTCAGCAAATGATATTGTTACATTAAGTTGAATATTTTCTTGGTTATGATACGTTTGCCTGCCAAATGGATTGCTTGATTGTCTTTGTGGCTCATTACCTTTTCCAGCTTGAACACATGAATAAGCTTCATTTATTTTTTTAAACTTATCCTCGGCTCCGGGCTCCTTATTTATATCAGGATGGTACTTTTTAGTAAGCTCCCGATATTTCTTCTTGGCATCATCCTTCGACGTGCCCGGTGTCAAATCCAGAGTTTTATACGCTTCTTGTAAATTCACTTCGTCACCTTACTCTTCTTATCTTTTGGTTTCTTTATTTTTCGTTTTACTTTACCAGTCAATACTAATGCGTAATATAGAGCAACTGCAATTCCGTCTGCTCTATCATAATTTTCTTCAATTGGTTTACCAGTCTTTTTATACTGATAAGGGAATGTAATGCCTAAATGCTGTGAAACAAGATCTGGCATATCTTCTTTTTTTGGCAAATCTTTATTTAATTTTAATCCATGTCTAATCGACATAACATTGAAAAACTCCGGTGTTACACCCAAAGAATCATATGACACTAATCCAACCATGCGATTAAACGTTGTTAACATAATAATTGTTTTTGCTGTACTTTTTCCCTGCATAAATTGTATAATTTCTTCTATTCCTATATGATCAGGCTTATACAAATCAATTACCTTCTGAACTTCAGCTCTTGTTTTGTATATTCGTTCGATTATATTACCCTTTTTAGGAGGCTTAATAAAACCAGAATTTTTATGTACTATTGAATTATCAATATCATTGATTTCAAGACAAGCCCAGCCAATAGTAGTGGAACTTGCATCAAATCCTAAAATTTTTTTAATCATACACTGGAATATAACATGATAAGCAGAAACTAGAAAAGGGACCGAGGCTTACGCCATGGTCCCTCTTTATCAATCACTTATTTTCTTGATGCTTACTTAGCATCGTATGCTGGGAAGGTCTCATCAATCTCTTCATCATCAGACATACTTACTGGTGCAACCTTAGGTGCTGATTTTGCCGCAACATGAGCAGCCGTAGCAACAGTTGCTTTCTTTACAGGAGCGCCACCGGAAGTGTCAGCACCATTGATTTTAGCAATGATCTTCTGAACAACATCTGGAGTTGGAGGTGTTACCTTCGCCTTCAACTCTTCTAGATCAGCATCATCTTTGATGAGTTGATCAGCAGCCGATAGTGGCTCCTTTGAAATTGGTTGAACTGAGTAGTAACCAGCTGCTCCACCATTCTTATCTACTACGATATCCAAGTCATACTTGGTTGGGTCACCCCAACGTTGAGTGTTTCTTGCAAGTTTTCTAACTTGTGAGAAAACTGCAAATGAAATATCTAGAATCTTGTAAGATCCAGTCTTACGGCTAATTACACCTAGCAACCAACGTGGCTTGGCTTTATCTCCGGCATCACAAAGTACGCAGCTACCATGAATGGCTGAACATGATACTTTTCTACCGAAATCTCTCTTATCGTTCTCGTCCTTCTTGTACTTATGAACTAAGTACTGATGTGGCTGAGTGACTAGTCTTAGCTCATTTGAGCCCTCATCTAATCTTAACCAAATATCTTTATTATTTGATTGTTTTTTATCAGAACCAACAATTTCGTCTTCCCAAGAAACTTCACCAAATGTTGTCATATTTTATCTCCTACTGTTGTTTTATCTATTGTACAAATGTACGTTCTATTTAACATAATCGGACTGTAACTCTGCAATGATTATCTCATTACAAATTCTACGTGACGGGTACGTGTTGCATCTGTTGTTCTACCAAACTTAACACTAACACCCCTACTTCGTAATCTATTTATGATTCTATTCAGAACAACTCTCAAAGAGCTGGGTGAGCGTGGCATTCCACTTATATCACCTTTCTTACCAATAACTACTTTTCTCATTGCTGAGTTCAAGTCAGTCATCGTGCCGTTCCAGATACCATCTTTTGCTTTTGATATAACCAACAATGCTCCATTTAGAACGGTATTGTCAGTGTTATTTATATTACTATTAGATGTCATTTTATTAGTCTTTCTTTATCAATTTATTCGGTTATTTTGCCTTATAAACTAGGCTTCTCATACTCAATATTGCATGTGATGCGAACATCACTTCTATTAATAAGTCTTTTTTCGTCGTTGTCAAGACCTCGGTAATTTTGCTTGATATTTCTTCCTCCGACAATTCTGTAAAAAATCCTCTAACCGAAACAAATCCGACCAAAAGTTCCGGTTTATCTAAAGTTACAAAATTTCTAACTACCTTGGCTTTACCCACAGTATCTTGTACTCTGATTAAGTAATTAGGTTTTGGTGATATCCTTGAACCATTAGGTACGTTTGTAGTTATTCCTACTCCAACATCATTAGACATTACTTAACCTTCTTTACTTTCTTAACAGATTCATCTGAATCATTATCATCTGCTTTTATAGGGGCATCAGCCATAGATTTCTTTCTCTTAGCTGCTTGTTCAGCCCTCTTAGTCTCTAACTTAGCTTCGCGAGCTTCATTGACTTTTAAAATCAATTCACTAGCTAAAATTGGGTCATCTTTAATAGCCTCTGAATACTTAGGGAAACCTACCCACTTCCTTTCACCATATTCATGTGAAACGCTACTTGTTTTAACTACTACATTATAATCTAAAGCTAGTTGAGCAATTTCCTCATGCTTATCGATAACTCCAATTGAAAAGTTTACTTTAAACTCACAGGCTCTTGGCCAAGGTCCAAACTTAGATTTTTCAATAGTTCCTTTTAATGGATGACCAACCTTATTTTCTTTTTCGTCTACGATACGAGCGTCTTTCCTCTGAATAGCTTCGAAGTATACGTTGGCGCTAAGTGTATGTGCATATGTATTACCACCAGAGAATGTATGATCTGCTCCGTATGGGTCCATGTTATCGCGTTTATGATTGATAACAATGAATACTACATCTGCCTTATTTACCTCTAAAGACAATTTTCTGAAAGTGGTTGTTAAAAATCTAGCTAATAATGACATGTTCATCTTACCAACTTTTGATGTATCTTCTCCGGGTGGGATAATTGATCCCAAAGAATCTAATACAATCATGTTGATATTGAAGTCTTTATTCATAATCTTATCTAATAAGCCTTCTTTTGACTTACCTTTTAAGATATGTGTCTTTGCATCTTCCTTTGGTTCACCTAAAAGCATTTCGAAACATTTACGACCATTAACTGCGGTATCACCTTCAACTAAAATAACTCTTGATGTATCCAATCCAAGAATCTCTGCCCAAGTAGGATCAAATGTTCCCTCAGCATCAATGAAGACTTGTTGTGAGTTTGGATCTTGCTGTTGTGCCTCTAACATAGCAATCATTGCCATAAGAGTCTTACCGCTGCCTGGTGGTCCGTAGTATTGAATTATTCTACCTTTTGGTAGACCGCCACATGATAGTACATCGTCTAGAGCAAGTGACCCTGTAGAAATTACAGGGACTTTCTCACCTACGGTCTCATGTGCCATTTTGAAATCTAATTGTGCATCTGCCTCTGCAAAGCTTTTGAAAAATGATTCTAATTTACTTGACATCATAACTCCCTATATTTGTTTCGCCCGTGTTTGCATATCTGCTATATCTAATGGGCAATTTTTTCATATTCGACTATATTTAATTATCTAGCCAGGAGTTATGATTCTTTTAATCACTCATAACCCTCCGGCACTTTTTCGCTGGGGACACCAGCACCAGGACTATATCCAAGGATTGTCTTACGTAAGCCTGCGGCAATATCTTTATAATGATGATGACTCTTTATTAAAATATCATACTTTTTCTCTAAAACTAATTTACTGCCTTTGGCTTTTGCAAGCTTAATTTGAATGTCTTCAACGACTGATGAAGACTCTCCAGCCCATTTTTTCATATCAGCAGTTGTTTTTCCTTCAGGAGCTTGATAATCCAAAGATGCTTTATTCTTTGTGCTATTAACTCTAGCCTCAAGGTAACCAACTGTTTTTACTATTTTACCAAGATACCCACATAGAATATCTGCTCCTCTTAATGCTTGTTGCTGTAGTAATTCGGCATGTGCAATATCAATTGCATCAACATCTGATAATCTTATAAGTACTGCTTGAATTTCAGTTAGATCGAACTTAGAGAATTCTTCTTCTAAGTCGTCACCAACTATATCGGCAAGCGTTACAACTTTCTTTTCCATAATCGACTTCCCTTAAATATGTAATGTTTCGAACTTTTTCTCGACAAATGATGTTATTTTATACTATCAATTTTTTGTTTCATTTGCGCACAAACATCATCAACCTTCTTATACATTTGCCGAAGATGTTGGTGCTGCATAATGCTCATTAGATACAAGAACACTTCGAAACTAGTTCTAAACTTAGATGGTGGTTTCAGATAAACAATAATTCCATCTGGTCCAGTTTCAAATAAATCGATAAATAGATCCTCGCCCTTGTTCGTCGCAGTGGTATATGACTTGACAATATTTTCGTACATTGTCCACTCATCATCCGTTAAATCTATTTTTTTGTTGTCAATTATTCTCATACTCATGATCTAGAAAATGCTCCTTTGCCGCTCAAACTATTACTTCTAGCTGAAGCAGTTCTACTTTGCAAAGCTTCTAGCTTTTGTAAGTCCCTAGCATTGGCTTCACTTGTATTTCCATTACCTCTAGCTTTATTTGCCATTGATAATACAATGGATGGAATAGCGTCATCGTCACCACCATCAGATGATAATGCAGAGCTAATCTCTCCACCACCACTAATGAAGCCTTCCATTTCAGCTACAGCTTCTGGATCAGCATATTCTGACATAGCGCTTCCACCACCAGCCATTCCGCCAGTTCCATTTTTCTTGATTTGTTGGACTAGATTTTTTAACTTCTTTGTCTTATCTGCTGGATCTTTAAATCCATCAATATTTGGTTTTACTGCTTCTGCTCTTTTGAAGAAGTCATTTGTTGTATCTTCATCTTGGATTTTTTCAACTTCAACATCTTGCTCACCATTCTCAGTCTCTACCTTAACAGTGTATTTCCCGCCTGAAGCTTTTCTTTCAGCAAAATCTTTATTTTTTATAACTTTAATAGCATTCATAGCCGCTTCTTTAGCGTCTTCTTTTACTTGATCCATAATATCTTGAGGAATATAATTTACAAGATTGGGTGAATCAGTTTTAATATAGTTATGGTTTGATAGTAACCAATCATCTACTTGCTCTTGATATTTACTTAGATCATTTATGGTTTCACCTAATGACAATAATAATTCCTTCAATTCCTCTTCCATGATGAAAAGACCGCAGCAAGGACAGGTGTTATTATCTATAGCATGTTTCCATTTTGGATTAATTGATGCTTCACAAGACATACATTTCATATTGATTTCCTTTATATTAAGCTAAGGATGTTCTACGAACACGAGCAATTTCAGCAAAATTTCTTGTTGGAGCATTTAATCCATTTTCCTGATGAGTATATTGACGATTCAATTGATCTTTAAAGTGTGGATCATCTGTAGTTTTTATTAATTCTTCAAGATTTCTCATTAACTTATCTTCAACCAAAGTACCAGCATTAACCCCAATAGCTACCTTTAACTCTGATTGCTCTATAACATCTACTGCATCAGTAAACAATAATAATTGTTCTGAAACTTCTTCAGATACAGGTAATGCTGGTGGGTCTGTTAAATCTGATAAATCAGTTGCACTAACAAATTGTTTAGCTGTCAATTCTTGATTAACAACTTTTGCTTCTTGAAATTTTTTATTACTCCAGAAATTAGGGTTATAATTTTTATCATAATCACCATCATGCACTGTTGCGAAACATAAACTCATACTTTCGAATAATCTATCTCTTTGGCTTCGAGCAGGATCAAGACCATTAAGTACTACAACTGCTTTTAATACTTTTGATAAATTTGTAGTTACAAATGCCGCGCCAGCAATAGTTGTCTTATTTATCTTTTCTTGTACCTCTGGGAAATAAGCCAATACTTTTACAAGATGTGTTTTATTTAGAATTTTCATTATTTCTTCCTTGATGACTTGATGGTCTTCTTATTGGCGCCAGCAGATTTTATTGCTTTAGAGGCTGATTCTAATTCTTTCTTTGTGGGCTTGAATGCGCCCGTTGCGCCTACGGCTGAAACCGATCTTACTAAGATTGGTTCTGGTTCCGATAATTCTTGACCAAGGCTTACAGCGGCTTCATCATCTGAGAAGTCGGTATAGGTTTGTGGAGTTGAATCGTGTATACTTCTAGCGATTACCCCGCCGTAAACCTTGTCATAAGTTTTTACTTTAGTTATTTGTAAACCTTTAAATGCATCAACTATTTTTTGAAGCTCTGCTACATCAGGTGCATCATTTTTAATTTCACCAATTTTAGAGATCTCACTTACCAACTCTTTAGTTGATAACGTATCTGCTTTTGCTACCAAATCATCAATTGTATCGATATCACCTACTGCAATATGTGGTACTGGTTTATCACCTTTTTTAAGGAATTGCTGAAAATACTTCTGGACCTCTTCTGCTTTAGGTTTGTTCCTAGAGTATTTTGGTCCCGTTTCAGGTGTAGAGGGCAGTTTCAAAACGAAATTTGAAATAATGTATGCGGCAAAGTCTTCTACCGATGCATTAATTTTACTGAACTCTACCATCTTTTTCAAAAAGATAGACATAACATCATTTTGTATACTATTTGCATTACTTGCCATTTGCTGCTCCGACAACTCTGGGTCATCTACTATGATTGTCCCAGATTCAGTTTGATAAGATTTAACTGGAAGTGTACCAGCCTTAAACCACCTATAAGCAGTTAAGTACTTTACACCAGTTTTTTCAGCCCATTCTCTAAGCTTCATGATTTATCTCTCTTTATGCATATACATCTGATATCAAATCTATCATTTTGATGATATCAACTATTTTCTAGACTAATTCTATTAGCAGTTGATATCATATATATCATCTTTCTTGAAAGTCTTCGTCTAAATCGATTAAACCTTCATCATACATTTGATCTTCAATTTCTTCAAATAATCTAGAAAATGCATCTTTTTCACTATCCTTTGTCACAACAACATTTGTTGGCTCTGTATTTGATCTAGTACGAGCTTCTTTCATATTTATTTTCTTAGCCTTCAAATCACCTGGCAATGCAGGCTGAATAGCAAGATCGAATAAATATTCAAGAATAATACCCATATCATCCTCATAGTTATTTGTATTACCAGCAAAACTTAAAGCTAATCCTACTGAGAACGTAGCTTTACTATTTACTTGTTTGATACGATCTTGCACTACTTTCCACCTGTCTGGGAAGATAGTGAAAGAACATTGGTCACCATATTTATCCTCAATGACCGCTTTTACCATTGATTGACCATAGTACTTAGAAGTTTCCTTCTTGACTTTGAATTCAAAGAAATCCTTAATAATACCTTTCATTGGAGAAATCCTGGTCTTATCTTTTGATTTTTTTACATCTCTAGTTGTCATATGCTCATCCTTAAAAAACTTGCCATAAGCATCAGTAGGCTTACAAACAAATGATTCTCCAAGATAAAACTGTTCCAATGCATATAACTCAGTTACATTCCACTCACCATCATTCAACCATGGATAAGCAAATTCTTCCTTCTTTGGATCATGCTTCTTCATCCATACTTGAAGTTTCTTCCTGTAATCAGAACAATATAGGAACATTGATTTTCTTGGAAGCTTAAAAGAATCTAAACAACCACTAGCAGCTAATGCTTGAATAGTATTCGCTCTAACCTTTTTTGAATCGACTCTAGACATAAAATCAGCAAAGCTATTAAATGGTCTCTTTTCTAAAATATCTTTAATAGCATCTTCACCAACAAACTTTAATGCATCTAGACCAGTAGTTAACTTATTACCATCTACAATTGTATATGCGATCTGTGAAGTATTGATATCTGGTGCCAGAATCTTTACCTTATTACTCCTTAATTCAGTCTTAATCTTATCAATCTTAGATTTAGAATCTGGTGTATTAGAAACAATTTCTGACATAAGATTCGCAAGCATAAACTCAATTGGAAAATGAGCTTTAAGGTATGCAGTCTTAAAACCAATCATGGAATACAAAACAGCATGGCTGACGTTGAAACCGTAGCCCTGAAACTTATCAACAACTTCATCCCAAATACGCTTAGCAATTTCTTCATTTACTTGCTGTGAAACTGCATCTGTAATGAACTCAGACCTCCATTGCTGCGCCTTCTTTGGATTCTTACCTTTTTCTTTAGTTAGTTTTCTAAGCCGATCTGCTGAATGCAAGCTCCAACCAGCAATATCTTGCGCAAGATACATTAGACACTCTTCATATAAACCTAAACCATTCGTTCTTCCGAATGCTCGATCAAGTTTAGGATGTAGTAATGCCATTGCTTTCTTACCATCACGAACGTTAATGAAGTCATTTCTCATGTCCCTTGCTGATGGTCGAGCAAGAGCATTGATGTTTGCTAAGTCTTCAATTGTTTTAGGTTTGATTCTCTTACAAAGATCAATAGTACCACTGCTAGTGCCAAACTGGAATACACATAAAGTGTCGCCCTGAGATACTAAATTGTACGTAGCCTCATCATACTGATCATAATCAAGAACATCTGGTGGCATTTCTTTACCAGAAGCTTTAATCAATTTCATAGCTTGACCAATGACATCGAGTGTAGATAACCCTAGAGTATCCATTTTTACCAAACCATTCTCTTCAGCTTTATCCTTATCGTACTCAATAGCTAAAGAACCATCCTTATCATTCCTAAGTGGCACAAGCCCTGTAAGAGGTCTTGCAGATATGATGATACCACCAGCATGAGTTGACCATGCCCTGTACTTACCACAGATAGCTGAATACTTAATAAACTCTGGGTACTTTTTGCAATACTCAGAGAATAGGGGTACCTTATTAAGGGCATCCTCAATGGAATGAATATCAGCAGGAATGCAATCAGCAACGTCAGTACCGATTCTAATAGCTTCTTCTCGTGATCCGCCTAGTTCACAAGCACGGGCAATATCCCTTACATAGACCTTAGGCGTGATTGTATTAACGTTAGAAACGTGGGCGACATGATCAGCACCATATTTTTGACGTAGATAATTTTGTACTTTCTCTCTACCTGATGGCGCAAAGTCAGTATCAATATCTGGAAAGCTTGATTTTTCCTTATTATGGAAACGTGCAAAAATTAAATTGTATTTAATTGGATCAGCTTGATGGATTCCCAATAGATAAGCTATAAGTGAGCCACCAACAGAACCACGACCATCACCAACGGCAATGTCATTCTTTCTAGCCCAATCAATATAATCAGCTACAATTAACATGTAGCTAGAAAATCCATGGAACTCTAAAACATCTAGTTCTTCAGCAATTCTAGCATTGTATTCCATTAACTGTGTTTCACTGAGATTCTTTACTCTACTTGCAAACTTCTTTTCGCAACTGTAGCGAAGGAAAAGTTTATCATCCTCCAATTTTCTTACATCATCTGACTGTTTGGAAGCCCAGATAACAAATGTATCATAGTCATGCTCATCTTTAACTGGAAAGATTGGAAGCTCTTTACCTGAAGGATTTGAAAACTTCGGATCAATCCAATCTGGTATTTCGCACATATCAGCAAAAATAATAGAGTTAGCACAAACAGTTTCTGCGAATTCTTCCCCATAATTTCTAGAGAAAAATGCTTTAACCTCATCACCTGACTTCATATAGAAATCAGGCACAGGATATCTTAATCTATAATTTGAATGTACTGGTTGATGTGAGCCAATTGCTAGTAATACGTTATGAGTATCATGCTCTTCTTTCGTAGTATAATGAGCATTGTTAGCAGCAACGACTTTTACATCATGCTTTTTACCTAACTCAATAAGTCTTTTATTGAGAAATTGCTGATCAATTTCATCATTAAATACAGAAGATCCCCTCTTCATGTTGTTTGGCTGAACCTCTATTCCTAGATTCTCACCAAATAGCTTCTTTAACTTTAGCAATGAAGCTTCAACTTCATCTACATTGCCTTTCATAAGTGGCTGGGAAAGAATACCATTACCACAAGCCGTTAAACAAATTACACCCTCAGAGTGTTGTTCTAGTAATTTCCAATCAATTACTGAATATATTCTCTTACCTACAAATAGATTTTGGTCATAACCTTTTTTGTTTAAGGTTAGAATATTTCTATATCCAACAGCATTTTTAGCTAATAGGATTATATGCTTAAATCTCTCATCTTCGTTTTTGCAATCATTCCTGAAATAGAATTCGCAACCCATTATGAGTTTAACACCAGTTTCTCTTGATGCCTTTAGGGCATCCCAAGCAGCCGCAAACGTGCCATGATCGGTAATAGCTACAGCTTTTTGGTTTAACTCTTTTGCACGTTTAAAAAGTGATTTGACTGAAATTGTTGAATCGAGAATGGAAAAATCGGTTTGGTTATGTAAAGAAACGTAATCAGTCATGTTATGTCCTTAGGGTTAGTATTGTAACAAAATCATATCGGGCTTATGCACAAAGCACTATGCCCCATAAAAATGGGGCACGTATGATTGTCAGGGAATAATTTCAAATAAATAAAATCAGCTTTAGTTCAGCTTCATCAATCGTTGAAGGCAATCCATAAATAGTTGAAATTATTTGGAATCTTTCTTTCCAAAATTGTTTATGACTAGATTTTTTAATAAGGAGATTTTTAATCTCCTCATAATCTAATCTTTTCTTTTTAAATAATGCGTGGGATACTAGTGTAACAGCATCCCAATGTTCTTGCAAGTTACGGCAAGTATTTTTTATAAGCAATTTCTTATAATTATAAGTTTTCCTGCCTGGTGGTGATAAATTGAATTGTCTTATCATCGCCGCGGCAGACAAAGTATCACTAGAAGATCCATCTCTCAAGAACATCGGGAATTTATCAGATCCTGAAATACTCTTAAAATGATACTTTTCGGCACCTAATCCTGCATATTTGCAACTTATTTCAGCTATTAACCAATAATAAGTCAAATCTGGATCAATAAACTGTTCTGGTGTTGGTGATTTATAGTAAGTAAAACCCTCAATTCTTTTGGTTTTCTTATTTTCAAATACAGAAACCTCTTCGATTTTCATGCATTTGAGTAAACCGTACACAGCATGACCAGCTTCATGATATGAAGTTGTTATCAATTCATGTGTAGAATGAAACTTTTTTCTTACATTAGCTATTGTGCCAACACCATTATTAGTCATATTTAACCTATTTTTAGAAGTAAATCCTCGAATTCATTAAGATTTTGACTACAATCAGCTTTCTTGCATTTCACCTGTAGCTTATTAGAACCCAGCGGACCTGTTACTATTAAGTCCATATTATCTACCCATAGGATTCCAGCTTTAGTAAAATGCACAGCCTCTTTAAAACCCATACTAACTAATTGATCTAGTATGGTTTTTGTAAGAGGCTGATCTGTTTTGAAAATCAAAGATGTCCTTCCACAGCAAGCTTGGACGGTAAATCTTTCAACCTTCATTATTCTTCCCTATCACCAACATCTTCTCCCTTGCCATCAAGTAAGAATAAAGCATATTTGATTTTTGCGGTTTGTACTTTAATTGCATCACGATATGGCGCTGAAAAATCTTTAACACATTCTTTAGCTGCATTTAATTTAACATCAGCTTCTTTAGCTTTATCTGTCTCATAAATGTTACCTTCACAAGTGACGATGATTTTCTTTAAATCCTCTACGCTTGCTGCATCTGCATTCTCTTTAAACTCAGGAAGCTCCTTGAGTACTTTAGCCCATTTTTCCGCGAACGTTACTGGATCATTTGAATCTGTTGACATTATATTTTACCTATTATTCCGTTATGATTGCTGATTTTACGATGTAGTCTAGAGTATATTCATCTTTTATTCTTGAGAATAAAACTTGAAGATAACCTGTTCTTGTCATCTCTTTAATCGCATCATCAAATGATGATGATTGTAATTTAGTTTTAGACATATTGTGCTTAATTATATTAAGTACTTCATTATCACTTAGCTGGGCATCAGGCTCAGTCTCTCTAATCTTATCTAACACCAATGATAATTTGACATTTTTCTCTGCCATTATCAAAAGCTTATCCTTATCTGCATCAGAAATAGTATTCCAATCCATTTTTGAATGATGAGCTAAATACTGAGCTTCAGAAAGAGCAAGCCAGTTTGGCACATCAATTTTATTATCTTCTACTAGTTTTGCGGTGATAGAACCATTTAATGCAGATTTTCCTGTATTGATTACTTGAGCGCCAGCATTGGCTGTCACAAATTCACGTAATTCATTGTAATCTTTTTTACCAAGTTTTACAGCTAAACTATCATCCAAAGCTGCTGGAGTGTTCTTTGAACCAATAGTAAGCGTTACTTTAAATGTAACAAGCTTTCCAGCTAATGATGGTAAAGAATTAGCTGGAGCTACCAGGGAAAATTCCCTAGTTTCGCCTACAGTCATACCCAATAAATTTTCATCAAATGCTGGTAATTGGCTGGTTCCAACATTAAGCATCTCACCAGTAGCGGTTAATGCCTCAACTTTAACACCATCTACTGAACCCTCATAATCAACAATGACATTATCATTCATTTGAACGAAATCAGTATCTGAATAAGGGGTGTGCTCTCCAAGACGAACTCTAACTTCTTGAAGCATTTTTTCGGCTATATCACTTTGTGATAAAGGACTGTGTGGTTTTGGTACATTTAGCTTATGATAAGGAGCTAGCTCAAAATCTGGCTTAGTGTGTAGATCAAAATCACAACTAAACTTACCACCAATTAGTGATAATGTGGTAAACCTTGGAGCACCGTGTGCTCTTAGCTTTTTCTCGAAAAGCGTATTATGGTAAGCATCTTCTGCTAAACCCCTTTTAAGAGCTTCCTCAATCTGATTCTTGTAATGCATTTTAATAGCTTCTGGAGCTACTTTACCTGGTCTGAATCCCGGTACAGGTGCTTTCTTAAAGGCTTGGAACACCTCCGCTCTTTTATTTAGAATCTGCTCAGCATTTGCTTCATAATGAACTGATAGTTTGCATGGCTCAATTTCTTTAACTTCGATTTGCATTTTTCTTCCTATTTTCTCAATGTTGGCACTAACCATTATAATAACTATATTTTTTCTGTCAAGGGCTGGTATTTACCAACTTACCTCGCCATAAATTTTTTGATAATCAAAAGATTTTGTTTTCCCCTCGGCACACATATTCTGGAAATCACAATAATTGCACAATCCTGTAGGGTTAGCAGGATACTCCTTTTCACTATCTATTTCATTAGCATAATTTAAATACTTTTCTGCAACTGTCATAATTTCTGGTACTTCAAACTCAGCAGTAATATACTCAAAATTATGTCTCAATAGAACATAGGACCCTCTAACCTTCTTTATATTAGGATCTTCTGATATTAACACATAAGCATATGTAAGTAATTGAAACCAATCATTCTTCAAATACTTTTTATTCTTAGTACTCTTATAGTCAGCTACGTGAATTACTCCATCAGAATCTAATTGAATACGATCAATCATACCATTCAAAACCAAATGATTACCATCACTTCTTTTTATTGGCAATTCAAACTTCTTTTCACAAGCCAGAACATTTGCTGCAATACCATCCCTCTTTTCATCACTAACTAATTTCAAGTAATTATTGATAATAGCAAAACAATCCTTTTTCATTTCAGGAGTCATTTGTGCTTTGTACTCTGTCCAGGCAGCTTTAAAAGCCTTGTTCATACTTATGTTGTATGGATCTTGGCTACCTTCAAGATAGTACTGATGAAAATCTTCTAATACTTTATGGCAGAACTTACCAAAAGTGTGATGCTCCCAATCTTTCTTGGGAAGTTTTTGTATATAAGAATACTCAAACTTCCGTCTGCAATCTAAGAATGTTTTCGTTTTAGATACGCTAAGCCTTAATGGCTTATACTCTTCTTCCTGAGTCATAAATATATTCTTTTCAATTGTAAATAGTGTAATGCTCTATATATCAGATTAGCAAAACGTCAGTAACTTTATCATTATTGAGAATTCTTTTTGATTTTTTCAATCAATTTTTCTTCCATTATAATACCAATACTTACGTCCATCATTAATTTCTATGGCTGGACCGTCTACTCTATGCGGTACATCATGAATATACTAATGTTTATCACCATCAGAATATTCTTCAGCAGGACCATCTACTCTATGCAGAAGTCCATTAAAAAACCATCTTTTAGTTATACCATTTGTATTTATCCAAATAGTAGCAGGCTCGCCATCTCTGTGTAGTACACCATTTTGCCACCACTCTTCGCTACCATCATGATAAATTTTAGCTGGACCATCTATTCTATGTAGTTGCCCATTTTCATTTCGATAACAAAGCTTTAAACTATTTGTACCCTTGTTAGGCTTAAACACCCTTATAATCATAATTAAAATAGAACTCTTCTTGCAAATGGGCGCCACTCGTAAACATACTTTGCTCCAGGTCTATTAGATAATGCCATTCCACCCAAATTATCCGTTGAATTTGATGTTGGATTATATGGAGTTTTTGATATAATCCACTTATTAGCTATGGTATCCATATAGTAATAAGTCATAGTATTATCTCTAGCATTAAAATGAGATCTTAAAAAAGATCCAGATACAGGTGGAGAATCTAATCCAGTATTGTAATAATTATTACCATCTCTTGTAACATCACTATTTTCTAATGAAAAGAATTCTCTATTTATGTATGGCGGATCATTTGGATCTTCCAAAGATACGTCTTGAAATATTACCAAAGCTCTTGGATCGAAAGCTACAGAGAATTGATTAGTTGTATTTGGCGGTGCAACAGGTCTAGTGACCGTTATATTATTAGGAAGGCTTCCAATGCCATTGCCCATTTGACCAATTGCATCATCATCAGAATATTTGATGCTATAGTTTTCTGTAGTGTACTCTTCATTAGTAAATGAATTAGGTTCGCCATCAGCGCCATAACCATCAATAATTTGTTCTAATGATGGATCATTAACCGTAATACCAACATCACCAGAAGATAAAAATATTGTATTAGGATCTGGTGAACTTGAACCGAAGGGGTATCGGCTTTCGATAACGTCGCCAGCTTGAGCACTTGTGGCTGAGTGAGCTAAGCGAGCGTTCTTGCCTACTGTTAAATTGGTAAAATATGTTTCAGAAATTACCGGTGAGGTATCGATGCCGTCAGTCGCCATCGCTTTCAATGTAAGTGTTAAACTGTCCGTTGGCAAGAAAATTGCGCTGACGTATATTTCTGAAAATATTGTGGGCTCGCTACCATCTAAAGTATAAAAGATAGGGGCTGATGTGCTTGCAGTAATTGTAACTGTTTTTGGAATACCAGAAACAATTTCTTCTGCTGACTGTTCTATTTCAATGCTTATTACTACCATATTATACCAAAGTTAAGAATTTAGGGCTTTTGACTGTCATGTTTTTTTTAAGCATGAGTCGATTAATTTTATGTGCAGCCTTTCTGAATAATCTGGCAGCATTAATATAATTTTCATCACCTTCCCTTCTATACAATATTATAAACCCTTCATAGTATTGTAAGAACTCTAAATCCGGTGTTGACCCCTTATAATCGCCTTTTTCGATAGCTACCAACCTAGTCATTGCAAAAACGAGCAGAAATTTATAAAACTCCTGCTCTCCAACAGCCAAGTATCTCGGCAAAAATTCTTTTTTAAGCAAGTCTAGGTTCATCTTGACTATATGCTCAAATATACTATTATATAGCGTCTGCTTCTTTAAAAACAAGATCTTTCAAATCAGCAAGACTACCATTATTATTTATAATGATATCAAATTCACCATTTTTTATAGAGTCCTGTTCAGTTTCACTAATATGGTTACTTACTAGGTACGAATCTCTAATAACTTTAACCATCTTGAATCCTTTGCTTTTAAGGTGATCAAATTCATTTCTGAACCTAGTATCAGTAACAATAACTGGTGAATGTCTTTGATACCGATTTGGATGATCTAATCTATTATCAAAATTATCCAACCAAATAGAATCACTATATCCTCTACCAAGACCGGTACCAATATCTATAAGCAACTGCCTTATAGTCAATGGTACGCCGTCTTTGAAAGCCCCTGGTATAACTTCTGAGCGATACTTTGAAGAACCGTATAAATGCTTTCTGGGTATTGAAGGAAACATGACCCTGATAATCTCTTTAATTGGATCAGCAAAAGCCATGCTCCTGAATTTACCGACATGCTTAGTTTCTTTCAATCTTCTACCGAAAAGCTTTGCAATAGTATCTTTACCTGAGTTAGCTTTTCCAACAATAGCTATTTTATACATTTTATTCCTTACCAAGACGAGACGACGCTCGCAGTTGACACCATATTCATATCTTGTTCGACCAATATAGCGTGTGAGAATTTATCTTTCAATCTATCGTTATGTGTAATAATAAGGATCGTAAAGTCGTTTTGAAAAAACTTAACAATATCAGCAAATGCATCAACACTTGCCTTATCTAAAGATTGATCAATTTCATCTAACATAAGTATCTTAATATCTGTACCAATCATCTTTTGCAATAAGAATGAAAGTCCTAACTTTAGACTGAAAGTAACTGCAAGTTTCATAGCACCGGACAATTGATCATAATCTCTAGATTTACCGCTTACAAAGTATTGAATATCAAGAGTTTCATCTTGCGATCCATCACCCTTAGTTTTTTCTATAGAAAATGCTAACTGTAATCCTGGTTTCAATTTAGTGAGTAATTCATTTGATTCTACTTGTAAATCGTCCAACACATTTTGAATAATAAGGTTTGGTATTCCAGTAGAAGAGAAAGCTTGAACAACTAAAGGGTAAATTTTATAGTTTTCTTCCAGCATAAGTAATGCTTTTACTAATGATTCTTTCTTATTTTTATCTTTATTCTTTTGAGCTATTGAATGCTTTAAAACCGCAACAGTCCCAGCCTGATGACTAATATCTTTGTTTATGTTTAAGATTTTTGTATTAATACCTGATGCAATTACATTTTCTGTACCAATACTCTGCTTAATAAGATTAGTCTCTTCTAAAGAAGAAGTCTTTAATTCCTCTTGTACAGCGCCTAACTCTAGTAACTTTTCAGAAAACTCTTTTTTAAACTTGGCTGATATAATTACATATTCTTTATGAATATCCTGCTTATCTTGTATTTCTTTATGTTTAGCAGTTATTTTAGTATTCAAACTCTCTAATTGTTGTCTTGATAAATTAATGCTATTTAACTTTTGTTGATTAGCAATAATTGTAGTATTTAAGCTAGTTATTTCTTTTTTAGCAGTTTTGATGGCAGTTTGACATTGATCCATCTCGTCAGCAATCATTTTTTTACAATGTAACTTATGCTCATCTGATAGTCCTTGACGACAATGCTTGCAAACGTTCTCATCAGGTACAGGAATTTTTAATTCTTCATACTGTGTCATATTATTTTGTATGACGCCATTCAATTGAGCTATTTTAGTTTTTGTCAATTCAAGTGTATTCGAAATGATATCTACTTCTGAATAATCAATTTTAGCTAAAGCAGTTTGCTGCTCTTTTAATTTTGAAATTTCATTGATTATTTCTGTAGCGGCACTAGCAACATTAGTTTGCTTAGAATTGTACTCTTTTATAGATGATTCTAGCTTTTTCTTATCAAGAATAAGGTTTTGTTCTCTAGCAACTAAAGAAGATGTCTTACTTTCCAATAAAGAATGTTTTTGAATTAACTCAGCTATTTTGTCATTGACTTTTGCTAGTTCTTTTTGTAAACCTTTTAACTCGATATTCTTGTCCTGAACTACAATTTCAATATTAACTAATTGATCTTGTAGTGGAGTTATTTCGGAATTTGGATCACCAAGTGAATCTATAAGAGTTTTATGCTTATCAATATCTTTAGATAAAAGCGTTGTTTTATCCTTAGCCATTTTTTCCAACTTAGAATATACTAAAAGATTCAAAGCATCTTTTAATATGCCTTTTCTTTTCTCTGGTGTAGAAGTTGTTAATCCTGAAAAATCATTTTGCATAAAATGTACTGTACTTCTAAATGATTTGAAATTTATCTTTATTAGTTTAGCCAGATCTTTTTCAGTATCCGCCGCCCTTCTACCAGAGATATCCTTCCAAAACTTAGCATCTGATGCTGGGTCATCAATTTCGACTTCAGTACCAACGTTAGCCGTTCTTTCGTATAAAGAAAGATCTGAGCTACCTTTTCTAGTCCTTGTACGGGAAATGCGGTATGTAATGTTGTCAGAATTAAAATCAAACATAACCTTACATAGATTAGTATCGTCCCTAATAATCTTCTCTAGATTAACATCTGCTTGATTGAATAATACATATTCAATTGCCTTAAAAATTGTAGTTTTACCTACACCATTAGAGTATAAATCATTATTCCCAATTTTACCAACTATAAGAGCTATATTGAATTGTGTAAAATCTATTGTAGATTTACCATGACACATATAATTTTCAATATACAGTTTAATTGGATTCATTTTCTTCCTTATAGTCTGCGTATAGCGAATTAGCTACTTCAACAAATTTACCTCTTATTTTATCATCTACATACAACTCGGAGTAGGTTTGTATTGCAGATAAAACATCCATTTTCGTGTCTATAACTTTTGCATTATCTTTCTTGATAATAGCTATTTTCTTAGATTCCGAAATATTCGTAACATTAAATGCACCTTGTTTCATCAGAAATTTTTCTATAGAACCTTTGTTTATAGATTTTAAGTCTGGAGAAGCAAAAGCAACTTCTACTTTAACAATAGATCTATCTAAAGTATCTTCTGACTCTAATTGTTTTAATACGTAAGCAGTTGTGTCTACGGTATCTTTCGGTACAGTAATAACAATCTTCTTAAGTTGTCTAGTTGGAATATCTTCTAAAGTAAATTTATTTGTAATACAATCAAGTACTACAATTTGTTTCTTATGGTCATTCTCACCAAAATTAGAAATATCCATACTTCCGGTATGAGCTATATATGGGTTCTTACTCATGATCTGTGGTTTATGAACATGACCCATCCATACTTTATCATAACCAGTGAACATATCTATAGTACAGAATAATTCATTCGTGATATCATCAATCTCATCGCCAATTGGTATTGAGCCTTCGATGGCTAAATGACCAACCATAACCTTTTTGTAAGTCACTGGTATACTTGCTAGTTCATAAACAAAACTGTCTTTAAGAAGTGCTAGAGCCTCTTGATTGGTATTACAGAAAAATGACTTACGATCTCTAAATGGAACTAAGGTAAAAGCAGTTGATTCTATAAAAATAGTACTTATCTGTTTGTGTACGGTAATGTTATCTAATTCAAATTCAGAAATAATGTCTAGAGGTGAATTGTAGATGAATCCACTTCTAAGAATATCATGATTACCCATGATAATATCAACATTGATACCATTGGCTTCACATTTTTTCAACCAACCAATGAATAATGTCATTAGCGCTGGATGTGGTTTTGGATCTTCAAAAACATCTCCAGTTATAATAATATGACTTGCTGTATGATATAATGCTCTATCTAAAGTCCACTCTAAAAGATTTAATTGATCTGTGACTCGACTATTTAGGCTTGCTCCAACACCAGCTTTACCAATGTTGATACCTTTTCCCAAATGAACGTCACCTAAAATAATGGCATAAGGCATATAATTACTTAATCTGTGTTATTAGTATTGATATGAATTTTCTAAGAGATTCATTATCAAGTTTGTGTTTATTATTCATATCGTCATATATCTGGCATATATTTTCAATGAAAACAAGTGATTTTTCATCTGTATTGTCTTGCCTAAAATCTCTCACACGATTAGAAAATTCCATCATAATTTCTAATCTTTCAGCGATGTCAAGTGTCTCAAACTCTACATCATCATCTACATCGCCACCAAATAATTCTAATATTTTATAAGCAGCTTTTGCTCTTGGAATTCCATCCATAGCTACAACGAAATCAGTACCATAGATACCTTTTCTGCATCCATGGCAAAAGAAACTATTAGTAGGAGGATAATAAGTAAAGGAGGCAGAGCTCTCTCTACCTCCTTTATGGTCTAGGAATGGGCAAATAGTATCTTTGTTATATTCACTAAGTCTCAAACCGTAACTTTTGAATATTTTTACGATTGGTACAGAATTAGCTCTATCTACTAAATTTTTGAAGAAGGCTTTTCTTGTAGAAGCATCTGTAGTATCTCCAGTTTCCCATGATGTTTCGCCATAGCCAATGGGTCCATTTCGATTTTGTATATTGCGCATGATTGTGAATACTTACTAAAGGTTTCTTTTTCTTCTGAAATAAGAGTCATTATTGATTCTTTAGTAATCATGACTAACTTACTCACTGGACTTTTTACTGTCAAGAGACTCAGAAATACTTTTAATTTTCTTTCCTAAATCTTCTGAAATAAATTCAAGATTATTCAATCTATCCCTTTGTGACAAACAAGTTTTGAATAATAGAGTAATCCAACTTAATGAACCCATTCCTTCTTGTTCGCTTGGATCAGCATTAATATCCATAGCAAGCTGAATCATTTCACTTAAAACATCTCGCTCTATTTCTTTGGCGAAAACACTTCTATTTTGAACAAGCGTTTTATCTTCCATCATTCTTCTAAACTTAACAGCAAGATCAGCCGCTTTTTGTTTATATCCAGTTTGACGATCTTGACGTTCTTTAACTTTTAATTCAAACTCTTCTTTAGTTGGTTTCTTAGGAGCATTATCAAAAATTGATTTTTGATCGCTTACTTTTTTTAATCCAATTTTTTTAGAATGTTCTGATGGTCCTGTATCTTGATCTTCTTCGTCGAAAGGCATCTTATTTCCTTGTAAGAACTAGAAATCTATCTATTTTTTCAATAGTAAACTTCTTATCAACAACTAGCTCTAATGCAGGTAATACTGATGTAGCATTAGCGATTAAAAATAGTCTACTTGGATCGATAGAAACTTGCTTTACATATTGATGTACTTTTTGATTTGGCAATGCAAACATTTCAATTTCTAAACCTTTAACTTCGTTCCAAATCTTTTGAGCTTCAGTTAACTCTACTTTAGCTACTACTGGTGCTGCTACTACTACTTTTTCTTGCTTTTTTACCATTTATTTCTCCAAATTTGCAGAATACTTATTACATATATCAGCGAAAACTTTTATAAAAGCACTAGTCATTACCAGCCCTTCTATCCTAGTTTGTTCTTTACCTTCATACATTACTATAACAGTTGGAACAGAAAGTACTCCATATCTTGAGCATAATCCTCTGAACTGATCAACGTCTATAGCGAAAAATTCTAAAGAAGAGTGTTTTTCTTTTACTTTGTCTATCATGATTAAAAACTTCTTATGAAATGGCAACCATGATGAGTAGAAATAAATGGAACTTAATTTCGAGTTGTATACCAAATCTTCTTCTTTAGTTATGAAAATCATTTAGATTCTGATTCTTTAGAAGCTAAAGCAGCGACCACAGAGTCTGTTATACCTTTCATCTCTTTGACAATTTCCTCTCCAAGAATTAGATTTTTCTTTATTAGGAGATTTTCAAGAGCAATTAGTCTGACTAATATCTCTGCTACCTGCACATCAAGTTCATTATTCATTTAGCACAACATTTCTTATATTTTTTGTTTGAACCGCACAAACAAGGGTCATTAGGACCAACTTTTGATTTTTTAATCATTATCGGCTTTGGGTTTATTCTATCAGTAAATATAATACTATTTAGATGATCAATTTCATGCTGACATACAACAGCTAATAAACCAGTTGCAACAAAACTATGAGGATAAGTTAGGTTACCAGTAATATATACCTCCTGAAATCTTATAGTATCTTCTACTCTACCAGGAAAAGATAAACAACCTTCCTCCCTGAAAATCGTAGGGTCATAGCCTTTCTCAATCTTACAATTAATTAGATTGATATTCATGTTTTGGTTTAACCTTACAATAGCTATTTTCTTAGCAATTCCGATTTGTGGACCAGCCAATCCAATTCCGCCCCTGCCGAGCCTATTGCTATTATCTAATTCTAATTCTAAAATTTCGATAAGACTACCTACCTCTTCAGGTAGTACTTCTTCACATGTAACTCTTAGAGCACTTTCGTTGTTTGTAATAATCATATGGTCCTGTATATCATTTACCGCATTGTCCACATCCACCTGACTTACTAGATGGTGAAGATATATTTTTAAGACATGCAGAGCATTGTTTTGTTTTGCTTGAACATTTTTCACAAATAACAGAAATACTAATAAAAACACTGCCTTTACAGCGTGAACATACCTTATTAGTGTGTAATTGAGCAAGTTTACTGCAACTAGTACATAGCATTATTTATTACTTTATTACTAAAATCGTATATTAGTAATTGGTGGAGGCAAAATGGAACCATTTCTCCCGTTTATTCATGAGCGCAAGGATAGAAAGAAAAACAATTTTGAGCAAATTCCTCTGTATATAGAGGTTGATCCTACACCATTAATAAAGAAAGCTAAAGACGATTATTTAGATGAAGAGGATAGAGTAATTATTATAGAAATATTATGATAATTTCTTTCTAGAATCTAAAATATCCATAGCCTCATTGTACATGCTTTTAGCATATGCAAAATTCAAATATGAATTGACGATATCACGAGCTTGATTATAGTCGTCTTCAGGATCACACTTATCCAAGCAAGCTTGGCAGATCTTAAAGCGTGTGGCATTAATCTTAGACGATGCTAAGCTTTGAAGTTCCTCTGGTTGAAACTCTTGAGCACATACTATACAGTTGCAGCTTACCGTGTTTGTCATGGTTCTTCCTATATATCAGTTCAGGGTATATAGTATTCTGTATTATTCGCATGACAAAAAGACCATGTACGTTAAATACATGGTCTTTTATATTAAACATTGCCTAAGAAATCATCCCAATCATTATGCCAATACTCTTGAGGATCAGCAACATATATGTTGGATGAAAATGAAGGATGTGTTGGTTTCTTCAACAAAGTCATCTTAGCTTGTTCTGGAGTACGATCTGCTTTTTTATTATTGCAAATCTGACAAGATACAACACAGTTAGTGAAAGATGTAACTCCTCCCTGCGCTCTTGGAAGAACATGATCTATCGTAATCTGTGATGCTACAAGCTTCTTTGCACAGAATTGGCAAGTACTCTTATCTCTTTTGACCAAAGCCTTACGGCTGAAGTTTGAGTTATAGTAATTCCTTCTTACGTAATTCTTTAGTCTCAGGATTGATGGGTGCTTAACTTTACCGGAAGACCAAGTGATTTCATCATCCCAGCTTGAGATGACTTCCACCTTGTCTTTATCGTTAAAAAATAACTTGAAAGCTTTTCTCTCTGGAATGAAAGAAATAACCTCATAGCTTGCGCTCAGTAGCAGTGTTTTTTTGGACATAGCATCACCGTAATCCCTGTAAATTAACGGTCAATGGACCGCGTATTAAATTAATTTTGCGATTGAATCGCGAATATCTTCCTTCAAACCAACTTCATTTCCTAAACAAGTCCAATCAGTACGTTCTCTTCGAGCAAACATTTCTAACTTATTTGTACCTGGAAACATCTGTTCTAGTGAATCTTGTAAATCTTCTGGCTTTGCTGAATGCTTAAGATTTTCAGCAAATGATACTGAACGTTGTGACTTGTTCTTAAGTAATTTATAAATACCATTTTTATTAGTACCGATTAAACAAATTTCATGCGTTTGCCTAAATAGACGACCCATTCCAAATGCCAATGTATCTTTAATTTTAAAATTCTTACATGTAGTCAAAATAGTATTTATCATGCCATCTGGGATATCTGTCCCTTTGGCTTTATTAAGTTGCTTTACTTGCTTCTTAACTACTGATAAAAAATTAGATAATGGTGTCTTCTTAGTCTTTACCCAAATATATGTTTGTTTGTGAGTAAATCCCCAGGCTTTAATAGTATCTAAGCCTTCCTGCAAAAGAGAAGACGGAACCCAGAGAGCTAGCACGGCTCCGGTAGGGTCAGCAACCTCTTTTACAGGAAGCGCTTTAATATCTGAAAGCGTCATGGTCTTATAGTTAGCGGAAGCACCTCTAGCTACGTCAGACATGGAAAGTGAATCTGAAAATGACCAGGCGGGATCACTGACTATTACTTGGAATTTTAAATTTTTGGTTGACATACTCATTATATATCAAAGTAAGAATCTGATAATTTAATCAAATTATCTAGATGATCTTAATGCAAAAATCATATTTGCTACACTTTGTTTAGATGGCTGTTCATTATTTATTGGCAAATTAGCTGTTTGCGGCTCTACCATTTTCTGAATATAATTTTTAGCATCTTCTTGGGTCTTAAGAACATTTGCCCTATATGAATCTAATATGCTCTTATATTCTTGTGTAAATGGAATTGCTTTAAGTAATAATGAATAAACCCTATCGTTTAGTTGATCTTCAATTGCTTCAGCTATTCCAGTGAAAATAGATTGCAAATTAGGGTATTTATTTACAATCTTCATAACTGAAATAATATTTTGCCAATTCATTTCTTTGACCATCTGTTTTGTTACATTTTTATCTTTGAAAAATGCTATTACTGATGATTCATTGCTGGAAATAATATTTCCATATTTACCTAATATTTTTATAGCGTACATAGGGTAAGATAAATAACCTAACATTTGATTGATGTACTTTAGTAATTGTTCAGGTTTACCGCTATTTAATAATGATTCAATAATATAGATTATATCATCAATATGTCTTGACACGTACCCAATTACCTTATGCAAATTAAGATCAATATTAGCGAATTTTTCAGGGTATTTACTAAGTAAATCAAGTATTACTGCTGCGGAAATTCTATTTAATGTTCCATTAACAAATTGATTCATAAATATTACATTATCAATGTTCTTTTCTATTAAATTGTGAAGAAATTCGTAATTAACATCATTTATGAACATTGATTGAAATAAGTCATATTTCTCTATTGATTCAATCTGTGATATAATTTGATCAAACAAATCAACATCATTACCTTTTTGTATTAATTCAGCTATAGCACCAATTACTCTATCTGATATATTTGGCTTTTTCAATATATTAATTATTGATTTTGAACCACTTAATTCATAAATTAGTCCTAAAGCAACTAAAGCATTTTGTGAATCATGAAATCCATCATCCATAATCAATGATAAATACTCTTTTGATTGATCTAATATTGGATTAGCGGTGTTATTTGTTGCTGGAACAATAATAGGATCGTCACCTTCATTCTGCCTCATATAACGTGCATATGCAGCTAATTTGTTGAAATCACTTATCTTTATCTTATCAATTTTCACCTCAATATTTGAAGATATATTTTCATTAACAATAATAATGTTAGCTGCAAGCTTACTCAATTCATTAATTTGAGCCCGTATTGGATCTTCCATTCCAACATATGTGTTATATTTGGACTCTTCTTCCAATTCTGAAATTTCATCTGAATACTTATTAGGTAATTTATTTACTTTATCTATTACAGATTTTAATTGATTTACAGTTAAAGTAAGTAGTGTGGCTGCCGCAGCTAAAGGTATCATAGCATCTGGTTTAGATTCACTACGCATAACTTGTAATTTTGAAGAGGCTGTATTAAATACAGTAAATAGAATTGATTTTGCTTCATTTGTTAATTTACTAAAATGTCTAATGAATACTTCTTTAGCAAATTTTACTAACTCAACATACTTTTTAAGATCTATCACATCAGTTGATTGAGTCATTTCAATCAATTTAGAAATCATTTGTTTTGTATTATCATCAAATGATTTTAAGTATTTTACAACATCATTTGCATCCCAGAGAGCTATTTTTGATCTTGGTACAACACCTCTTTGGTACGTATCTCTATTTTCTTGAGCAATAAATCCATTATTGTAATAATCGTGTATAAAACCTTGTATTTCATAAGCTTTTATATTATCACTAGATATTTTTTTTCTAATTACAATAGTCATGCCATATATGTATTTTTATTGACATTATCTCATAATAAGAATTGGCAGTTCAAATGGACTAACAGCTCCAGTCACAGTAATCTCCTGTGTGGACTCTAACTTCTCTTTTGTCAACGATTCTCTTTTACGAATGACTACTTTATACTGCCCAGGCGCTAATGTTGCCATCCATTTACCAGTACCATTTGTTCTAGATTTATATGTTGGTGTCTTACCATCTACATCTGTGATTTCGACATCTGCCAAAAATATAGATTTACCAGTTGAATCTACAATTCTTTGAATAACAGGAATTGCATTACTTACAACCCTATTTTGAATTTCAGAAGGTACAGGTTTCTCTGTGAATGTTGGTGTTTCTTTTTTTGTAGTAGCTGGCGCAGGTACCCTTACTTCTGCCTCAGGCTGTTTAGGCAACTGCATAGGGAATTTGGTTACTCCTTGATCTGTTACTGGTAAATATTGATTATCACCAGAATAAGTTTCAGGTCTTGAAGTTCTTCTAAATCCATTTGGAAGATCTTGCATTGGAAGTTTAGTTTCCGATGAAATCTCAATAGCCTTTTGATGTGTAGTATTAACTGCCTCAACAAAAGGTTTTCCTACAACAGGCTTTGGAACCGATTGTGCTTGTAATAATTCATTCAATTTGTTTGACATTATCTTTACAAGCATTTCTTGATTTTTAGATGAAGTTAATAATGCATTAACTTTAGCTTCTAAATCCAAAATAACATCAGTAACTTTTCTTTGTCCATCACTCATAGTAGTCCCTTATTCTAAGAAGACACCTACTTTAAGCTTGATCTTCTTAACGACTACTATATCATCTATAGAGATAGATACGTTTTGATAATCTTTATGTTCACCAAAAATTAATGATGAAACTATTGCTTGAACCTTATCAATTGGTCCTGTGGCGACGACTTTATCGAAAAGTATAGCCATATAATGATTATCCTTCAATAAAGATAAAGAAGTGATTTCTTTCTTATCTGATAAGATCTTCTTTAAATCATTTTCAGTTAAATAAGCCTTATCTTCTTCACCCTCTATGCGAACCTTACCTCCTAAAGAAGAGGTTTGAACGTTGGTTTGTACACCTAACGCTTCATCAGATACGAAATCATTATTATCAACCATATGATGTGTCTGATCAATAGATAAACCAGACACATCATCGATTATTTCACTATCAACACTTGACCAAGTATGTTCCATGTTATTACCAACATTAGGAACTGGACCCCTACCTCTTCCAACAGGAGATACAGAAGTCTCTGCATAAGGCATATTTCTCATACCAACCTTACGACCCCTTGGGTTATCAAGAGGTAATGGCTCTCTAGGCGCCCCACGTAATACTACTGGAGTATGGTGTGGAGTTTGATTTTGATCCAAAGGGCTAATATATGGTTCTGGCTCAATACCCATTACTTGATATTGAGGAACGTATGGCTTATGTTCAGGCGTAGGATCTTTCGATCTTGCTGAATTTTTATAAAACTTGGTTTGTTGATTCATGTTGGCTCCAGTTATTCTGGAGAAGTATCCTTAAAGGAGTGCTTTTTGAAAGTCTTTTTGACCTTAGGTTCTGAACCATTATCACTCTCTAACTCTAAACGCTTTCGTTTCATCTCATTACGCTTCCTTCTGCGCTTATCAGAAGGTTTTTCAAATGACTGCTTTTCCTTATAAAGGGATAAAATACGCTCTTTTTGAACTACTGCCCTGAAAGCTCGTATTGCCTTTTCAAAGTTATTGAAAACTTTTACTTCTAAATATTCTCCGAGTACTGGTTCATTTTTTGAAACTTCATCGATAATAATATCGTCGGCTTGCGAATCACCCCCTTTCAGTGCCTTTTTAAATGGTTTTCTACCTTTAGAATAATTGTCTTTCATTTCTACCTGTAACCTAATTTAACCTTACTTGAAATATCTATCCGTGTTAATCTTATTCGCATTCCTTAGAATGTTTTTATCTTTCATCAACCTATTAAGCGCATTATCTACATCCTTCTCCGTTGGAACCTTCTTCTTATGAGCAAGAGCTTCAAACATTGAAGAAATATAAATTTCCTTTAAGTAAGCATAAGAGAATCCGTACTTCTCCGATAGTTTAGCAAGCTCTTTGCATTTCTTTGCGGTAATGAGCGCGCCGAACCATCTCTTAAGATATATATACGCCATTTCCTGATTTGGTAATGGAATCTCAAATTTTCTATCGAAACGTGATGGTCTATCTGTTATGCTATATGGTAATTTTTTGAAATTATTTGCTGTCGCAATAACCAAAAGACCATTCTTAGCAGAGATACCATCCATTAAGTTCAAGAAAGATGAAACATTTAATCCATTTTCAATCATTGAATCGAGATCTTCAAAATATAATAATGAAGGATTTTGCTCTTCTGCGTAAGCAAAGGTTTCTCTAATGGCATCATCACTTGCACCAGCAACTGGTGTTACTGGTTTGAAATTGTAATTTGCCATTATTGAACGAATAATGGATGTTTTACCATTTCCTGGCTCACCATATAACAGCACCCCACGTTTCCAAGGAATCCTGTTTTCAAGATAAAAATCTTTTGATGCTAAAAATCCTTCAACTAAATCTTTTACATCTGTCTTAATATCTTCTGGTAAGAACAACTCCTCCCATGAACTATCCTTCGTATAAGGAATATCTTCACCACCAATTACTCTAATGTGAAGATTACCTCTATCTCTCTTAGTTACCCACTCATCAAACGAATTCCTAAGTTTGATGTAGGCTTCAAAGTTTGAATCTGAACAAAGAACGAAGAAGCTAATTTCATCTTCGAATTGATTTCCCTTATGGAAAATAGCGGCATGTAGAAATTCAACGCCCTTAGCTTCAATAAGAAATACCCCTTGTACAAAGAATTTTTCAAATGAATGTTCAGTCTTCCAAGAAATAACTGAATCCTTGTACAAGCATTCAATTTTTATTCCTTGCTCTTTAGCAAATTGCAAAAATTGACCATCTATTACAATTCGATTGTGAATAAATCTATTGACATTAGTTCTATCTGCTAACACTTTAGTAAAATTAGATTCAGCCCACTTCATTACATCGATGAAGTTTTGGGTTGGTCTAGTACTATTAACATCATGCACAGTTCTACGTGGAGTCATGTTGATAAGAACACTTTTATTTAAAGTCTCTTGTCCTTCTAGCTCCTTTGGCGCAAGATAATCTGTATCAGCCACTTTATTATTTTTATTCATTAGCAAAAATGCTCGTTCTTTCTATTATTTTAATACGTTTGTTACTTGCGAACTATCTATATCGACGGCTAGAACCAACATATTGATAATGATTACTTTGCGATAGGCTTAGTATTTTTACATTTGGGATAAGCAGAACACCCCATAAACTTGTCGCCAGTTTTTGTAGTTCTAGTTGACATCGGACTACCACATTTCTCACAAAGATCCCCACCAAACTCTACATAAGCTTTATCAAGCTCTGCTTTGAATGATGGAAAGAATCCTTTAAGCACGTCAATATGATTTACTTTACCCTGTTTAATTAAGTCTAGTTGCTGCTCCATCTTAGCAGTATAATCATAATCCATAAATGTAAAATGCTTAATCAATGTATCTGTAATTTTCTTACCAAGATCTGTCGCATGGAATACATTTCCCTTTTTCTCGACATAATTCCTTGCAGTAATTCTAGATAGCAAGTCAGCATAGGTAGCTGGTCTACCAATTCCTCTATTTACAAGCTCATCAATTAACTTGTCTAGCGAAAACCTTGGTGGTGGCTGCGTCTTTTTCTTTTCGATTCTTACAGGAATCGGTGGATGTATTTTTAGTGCATCACCCTTAGCAAGATTCGGAATATCAATTTTACTATCATCAGAACCACCAATAATGTCTAGGAAACCTTTGGACTTCAAGGCTTTGCCAGAAGCCCTTACCTCAAGCTTCTTATCTCCCTTGACATGAGCAATTACTTTCAAGGTATTGTAAACTGCCGGCATCATTTGGCTAGCCACGAAATAATTCCATAACGTTTCATAAACCAACTTCTCGTCTGGATCAATGATTGCCATATTCGCGTTTGGAAGTAAACTTAAATCTGATGGTCGAATGCACTCGTGAGCATCCTGAGCATCATCTTTATTTTTGAAGATGTTCTCTTTCTTTGGAACAGCATGACCATTTTTGGTCAGCCATTCGCGAACTTCTTTGATAGCCTCTTCATCAACTCTAACTGAGTCAGTTCTAATATAAGTACAATACCCGCCTTCATATAAGCTCTGAGCAGCCTTCATCGTCCTATCAGCTTCAAAACTGTGTAAACGAGACATGGTGCGTTGTAAAGTCGATGTGATGAGGGGCGGTGGTGCTGGCTTTTTCTCTTCATCAGCAATAACATCAGAAACAACAAATTCTACATCTTTAGCAGAAAATTTATCTTTCAAGTCATTAGTTGTTGCCTGATCTGTCAATCTACCTGGATACTTGGTTAAGAACCCAGTTTTTCCATCTTTTGTAAGATTAACCTGAATAGTAAAAAACTCTTCTGGTACGAAAGCTTCGATTTCCCTTTCACGATCAATAACAATTCTAGTAACTACTGATTGAACTCTACCAGCAGATAACTTTGGTCCAATGAAATTCATTAGAAATGGAGATGCCATAAATCCTACAAGTCTATCTAAAATACGTCTTGCTTCCTGTGAATGGAACAAGTTCATATCAATATCACGTACTTCTTTGATTGACTTCTGTACAACAGCTTTAGTAATTTCATTGAAGACTATCCGCCTAATTGGTTTCTCAATACCATCTAATCTTTGTGCAATGTGCCAGGCAATTGCCTCACCTTCACGATCAGGGTCGGAAGCAATATACACTCGATCACATTTCTTAGCCGCAGCAAGAAGAGCATCTAAAGTATCAAGTTTATCCGCCATCATTACATAATGTGGTTTAAAATTCTTATTTACATCCACACCAATTCCATGCTTACCACCTTTAGCAAGTTCGGTGATATGCCCTTTGCTTGCTAAACAAATAAAATCTTTGCCTAAATAAGGCTGGATTTTATCAGCTTTCGATGGAGATTCAACAATTACGAGAGTTTTCATTAATAACCTATGAGTCTTTCAATATTTTTGTATTTTGCTATGGAAACAATCCACAATAATATTACTTGCTTTTTTGAGGAAAAATTATCAGATTTACAGTGCCGTCAGGACACTAAAGCTTACATTATCAGTATTTATGGAAAATACAAGTCCGCATCCTTCGACCTCTCTAAGGATAGTGTCACTTTGTTGTTTGCGCAAGCCCGCAGTAAACATGATTTTAGTACCTACCAGAATTTAGGAGATTGGATATTTTTCATAAATACACTGGCTCCGAATCATCTGAAAGATGCTAGTAAAGAATATTATGATGCTGTAGCAAAAAGTTCTTACTATTCTTGCTACACGATCATAGATAAACAATGGAGATTATTCGAAGAACTTTCAGATAACTTCACAATACTAGAGGCTGAAGTTAAGAAACGCCTAAAAATTCTTCACTTTTAATAAACAAACTTATCCTTAAAAGTACCTTTAGCTTTTCTATTTAGAAGTTCAGGTCTTTTATCGTTCGCTTTTTGTGTGAATGCCCAAGTCGTACGTTCACAATCACAAGATAAGTATTCTGATACACTAGATTTATTCTCTGTTTTAGATGAATACATACTATGTGTTCTTGGATTATATTTTAATTGGTTCGGAGTATAAGCGATATGCGATTGTTTAGTTTGAATTCCAGGGGCAATCCAGGTAAACCAGTCTTGTCCAAACGATTTAACAAATGTCATTAATGCCGGAAACAGTTGCCTTATACTATTTTGATCGTGAAATAATATTCTATTTCTAACATAATAGAAATGTTTAGGTTTACCACCGCAATATTTGCAAAAGCCCTTCCCAACGAAAGTTGACGAAAGCTTTACCTTAATAATCTCAGGTTTACGTTTCATAATTATCCTTATTCATTACAGATGTTGCACGGTCTACAATCTTCTTACGTATTCTATTTACGTGAACCATTCCACCCATTTGATAATGAGGCGGAACTCTCAAATGAGTGACTGTAACCAAAGTACCAGGATCTACTTCTTTCAACTTAATCCTAGAAAAACTGTAGCTAGTTACATTTTTGATTATTGAAGACTTGCTATTTGTATCTATAACGTTAAGTAATTTACCTATATAATAAGGCTTACTATAAGTAGCTTTTCTTCCGCCTATATAAAATTCTTTTGTTTCATTCTTTATTTCAGATTTATCAGTAACAATAGAATCAAAAGTGCTTATGCCATCAAATAGATTCAATCCAGTATCAAGTAAAGATTCAACTTTATAAGTCTTATTAGCTTTCTTATATGTAAAAGGCAAATCATTTTCGAGTAGTAATACATACTTTTGAAAGATTTTATGCTGAAATCCTTTGTGCTGAACTTGCTCAGACCCCAATAGATACTCAACCATCTCTACTGGAAATTGTCTTAGCAAATTACTAAATGCTTGATAAACAAGTTGCTTATGCTTGATTGTAAAATTAGAACTATTGTATGTTAAGCTATTATTTTGTGATTCGATGGTTTCCCTTATAATATCTACTTTTGCAGAAATTTCCTCTTTTAGTTCCAATGCTTCTAGGGCATTTGGATTACGATCTACTATATTATCTTTGAATGACCTATTTCCATCTTTTGATGCATCTAAAACTAGCTTTTCTGGATTTGACTCCAAAGCAGGATGATGCATCTTTTTAAGATCTGAACTTTCGCCAACAAAAAAACAATCTAGATATGGGCAAGTAACTATTTTAGGATTACCAAAATGATTAGGTATGAACTTATTGCAATCGGGGCATCTATATCCACTTTTTGAATGAATATGAAATGCTTTTAGAAAGGCTATTTTCTTGGGATCAGTAGCTACTTTAAGATCCGACTCACAAACATAGCATTGAAAATTACTATTCAATACTTCATTCCTGCCCAATGATAAGCAACCAGGGCATAAATAATCAATCTTTTTCTTAGGAAGAATGACAGCATTGCGCTTACAAAAATCATTTACTATATAAAATAGGTATTGATTTAATGTGTTAATATCGTGACCTTTGTTAATAAAGGTCACACAGCCCGTTTTCAATTCATCAACTAATTCGGCTTTTAATGATCTAAGAGATATATCATTTGTAGTCTTATAGTAGATAGAATGAATTTTCTTTATACCTTGAGCATTTGTAGTAATGAAATTTTCAATTAATTTGTCGATATCAAATAAGTTAATGTGGGACATTATTTACCGAAATGCTTACAAACTTCCTGCGCATCAGTGTAAGCAACCTGAAAACGCTCCATTGAACGAGAATTATCCTTTAGAAAAGCATCACCCTTACCAAAAAGATCTTCAGCACCATTCGTATCAAGAATAACCCTGGAGTCAACATTGCTTGCAACCCTACAGGAAATACGTGCAGGGAAGTTAGCTTTAATCGTACCACTGATAACATTAACTGAAGGTCGCTGTGTTGCAAGAATGATATGAATCCTTGCAGCGCGACATTTTTGTGCAAGACGACAAAGCTTATCATAAAACTTATTACCCTTGTCCTGCATAATCAAATCAGAAAATTCATCAATCATAAGAACCCTGATTGGAAAGATAGAAGCAGAAACACCAGCCTTCATCAGTTCATACCTGGATTCCATCGTAGTAATCATATCATCAAGAATAACATTAGCTTCATCATACGAATATGATACACTGATACGATTCTTAACTTTTTTATCATACTCAGTGAATTCAATATTCTTGGGATCAATCAAATAGATGATTGCATTACTATTCTTCAGTACATTTGCGATGATATTATGCATCAAAGTACTTTTACCAGAACCAGTGGTACCAGCAATAATCATATGCGGGTTAGCAGCAATATCCATCCACATTTTTTTGCCGTCAATCGTCTGACCAAGCAAACAAACAAGATCACCCTTAGGAACATCTGTATTTGTATTATACTCGAAGAGGTTAAGAGGAGTTTCGCGAGGAGCAACGAACCCCAAACGAACAACGCCAAGATCGTGAATGATCTTGACGTTGGGCTTCGAAACGGTCTTCATTGCAAGAGAAATCTCATCTGCATATTTCTCAATCTCTTTAACCTTCGTTCTTGCATTCAACTGCAAGTCAAAGAAAGAGTAGTTGTCAACCCTCTGATAATTGACACATGTTGCTTTAATGTTGAAGTTATGGAGAATGTCGTTCAGATTTTTAATAGGTTCCATTGTCTTCACTCATCATAATCATAAAAATTGAGCGCGCAAGGGATCTTATTATTATAAAATCAGCGCGCCTTGGTGGCTATGATTTTCATCAATTGCTCGCCGGATGGGCTGACGAGCCCGACCCTACTTAATAATTGAATTCCAGATTTTGATACAGTTCCGAATGGAAGCTCAATAATAAGATCACTTAAACTATCATCACCTATTTTTGTTGTGGTGTAAGGATCACCCTTATGTATTTGAGTGATCTGTCCATTACAACAGAATATAATGTCTAGTGGACTTGGCGTATTTTTCATCCAGAATTTATTTACCTGTGGTGAAGAGTAAACAAATGACATTACTGGCGGTGGCCAAGCCGCATACATTAATCCTTTAGATTGTTCCTCTTCAGAAATAGCCAAAAGGGTAGGAAAAACTTTGGTATCTAGATGTACGAATCCTTCTTCCATTATTTTTTACCCTTCATATTGACCATTTGTCTTAGTTCCTTATTTCTAACCATCTTCTGGAAGTTCTCTTTATCCTTATCAGATAATTGGATTCCATTTTGTAGACCGTTACCTTGTTCCAAGGACTTCATAAATTCATTATCCAGGTTTACGCCCTTAGTGAACAACTCTAATGGTTTCATTACTTTATCCATTAAAGTAATTTCTTCAACTAGTGTTTTGAAAAAAACTTCTAGTTCTGAAACATTTAGACTTTTTTCTAATGAATTCATCATATCATCAATCAAATCTTTAACTCTTGATGCACTTTCAAATATTTCTAATCTAAGAGCTGATGTCCTATTTGTTGGACTTAATCTGTGTTTAGTTTTATTGATCCACTTAGAAAGCATATTATCTGCTAAAGTCTCTAATCTTTCGGAATATCTTTCTGAGGCTCTGTTAAGTGATAATAAAATATCTCGTAAAGAATCACCATGAGTACCAAGTTGACTATTAACATAAGTAATTAGATTAGCATAATCTCTAACTAATTCAACTACTTTTTGAGCTTTCGTTATTGGGTTTTGAGTTCCAACAACCATAGTTATAGCTAATTGTACTTCCTTCAAAAGAGGATCATTGAAGAGATTTGGTATATTTCCATGATACTTTTCAACATCATTTTGAATTTCTAGTGGATCAGTTAATGGTGTAACAGACCGAGCAGAGCCTGGTTGAGAGTGTACATCATTATCTGCGATGCCAATAGGCATATTATTTACACTTATTCCACCAAACTCTTCTTCTTCATCAAGAACATCAGCGGCTATATTACCAGCACTTGCAGGACGGTTGGATGCTGGATTTGCTGAGGGTCCATTATCAGCCAATGGCTCTCCTTTTGGTGGTGAGACCACACCAGGAAAAACGGCTAGTGGTGTGAATGGATATACACCTTTAACTGGACCTGATTGAGTAAACTTAGCTTTTTCTTCTTTTTCTGCTTTGCTTTCTGAGAAAAAGGTTAATTGACTCATGGCAATATAGATTTGATCATTAATCTTATTAATTAATAATCTAGATGTTAGAATGCTAGCAGGGCTATCTCTAAGTATTTCATGCTCTAGCTTCTTTACTTCTTTTTCTATATTTGATGCGGCTGTAAGAAGAGTAAGTCTAAATTTTCTTTCTCTAGCTTCCGAAGAATATCCAAAATATGGAACATTCAAATGTGAAAAAAATCTAGTTACCTTATTTGATGCTTCTAATTGTAACGAAGAATTTTTACCAAAAGGTAAGTTTAGTTGATTAGGATCAACTGTTTGAACTTGTTTTTTCCTTCTTCTACTTTTAGAATATTGTAGTTGAGCATCTGTTATAGACGCTGCCATTGCAGCAATTTCATTAAAATCACTAGATAGAATAGCAATTATAGTGGCTGGGTCTACTGGTACAGGCTCACCGATTTGAGACTTGGCACCATTAAACTTTGAAGGTGAACCATTCATCAATTTCTTAAAATGAATCAAATTATCGATAAATGGAGTGACTTTCTTTTTATTCCAGTATTCCTTTTGAGCCCTAAGCTTTTCTTGAATGGGATCACTGGATTGTTTACGTGCCTCTTTATTCATATAGAAATGAAGTAATATTGCTATCTTTGGCTTACCCTGGGTCAATTACTTAAACCAGGGAAAGTAATTTACATAATGTGATCTACAATACCGTAATCTAACGCCTGTTTTGCATCAAGCCATACATCTCGTTTACAATCTTCTTTTAGCTTAGATAAAGGATGACCTGTATGGTCAGCTAAAATTTTCATGATATTATCATTGTTTTCATCTAAAAACTTATAATAGTTCTTTGAATTTGCAATATCATGACCAATAATAGGGAAAACACATTGAATACCATGAATCATTACTCTGGCATTCTTAAAGATATATCTTTTACCTTTTGAACCAGCCGCTAGTAATACAGCTCCAGCAGAATACGCTTTACCGATACATATTGTTTTTACTGGTGAGTTAATCATTTGGATAACATCATAGATATTACCTAGTGCTGATGCATCACCACCATTTGAATGGATGTAGATAGTAATATCATCTTCCGAATTCTGGCTGTCATAGTAAAATAATAATGCCGACATTTCGGATGCAGTATCTTTGGAAAAATTCTCAGACAGAAATATGACACGATCTTTCGCCAATTTTACATAGCTCTCCATGTACTTACTAATGGCAGGCATTTTTCCATCATGATCATCATGATTTTTATTCATTTTGATGAATCCTTCTTGACCGAAACTACTTTATCAATAATTCCATACTTAACTGCCTGATGACAATTCATAAATACGGTTCGAGGAAAATCAGCAAGAACTTGCTTCAGTGATTTACCAGTGCTTTTAGCAATAACCTCCATCATTCTTTTATTATCAGTTACAGATAAATCTAAAATTGATTTAGCATCTGTTAAGTCTGAGTAACTCATTGAATCATGCACTAACTGTCCAACTGAAATAACACAATTCTTTGTAGCTAATCTCATACCTGGGGTACCAGCAGCAAGTAGGATTGCTACCTCATCCATAGCAGATCCTAAGCATACAGTTTCAATTGGAGCCCTAACTAAGCACATCATATCATAGATCATGAATACGTCTCTAATACTTCCGCCTGGTGAGTTAATGAATAGAGTAATCTTTTTATCTTCATCCTCACTGTCTTTTAGCATAAGAGTAGCAACTATATCTGTTGCTAACCGATCATCTATATAATCATTAATAAATAATATTCTATCGCCAGCTAATTTTTGGTATATATCTACCGGAATTTCACCAATGTCTGTTGTTTCAGTAACAATAGTGTTCAATTTTATGACCTCTTCTTATGTTTTTCTTCAATCTCACGCTCTTCAGCACAGGAGATACAGGTCAAAAAGTATGGGTTAATGACTAATCTCTTCTCTGGGATTGAGTCCCCACAGTCTTCACATAAACCATAACAGCGATCTGTCATACGTTTTAGTGCATCATCAATTTGAGAGAGTTTAGCGTTATCCCTTGTTAAGAGCCTTTTACTAACTTCCATCAAAATGTTCGCTTGAATACTGTCAGTCTCATCACCATCATCGTCTATATCAACCACCTCATGAGCCTTATTTACTAAAGCCTGACGCTGGGTGACCAAAATCTCTTTCATTTTATCTAGAAACATGTTATTTGTCATTATATAATCCTTAATTCTGAAATAGGAACTGTTATTGTGCCTTTTGGTGGGGGTAACTTTTGTCCGTCTACCCGCCTATTAAATACTAAATATGCATAATTCTCTGGCTCAGATAGAACAAATGCAGTTACAAACCAGCCTTCATAGATGGCTTTTTTGGTTTGATTAGAGAATTTCAACACTGTTGTTGTCTCAAGAATTTGAGTTCGTTTCTTAAAAAACGGTCCAAATATAGATTTTGGTTTAACTTTGTACTTATCTAAAAACAAAGATGCTGCCTCCTCAGTTGAAGAAGCAGCAAACTCATCAGATGCCAACTCTTTACCATTCGCTATACCTGAGCAAACAAACACAGTCTGTCGTGCTCCTTTTTTGTACATTACTCACCCCCGAACGTTTTGTCAATATCTATATAATTGACTAGCTTTTTTCTAATTGGCGGCGACAGTAAAAATCTTAAAACTTTACTGCCTTTCGATAACATTAGTTTTTGTTGATTTACATCAAAATATATTCTCGGCTTCATCTGCTTCAAATTGAATTTACCGAAATTGAAAATATGTATTTCTTTTCCAGACACCAAATCGGCAGTTATTTCTTCGAATAATATGCTTATAATACTAAGTACATGTGAATGATGAATAGATCTATTAATCTTTTTATTCACATAGTGCCATAATGCTCTTTTAGAAATACTAGTTTTTGTTTCTATCATTTAGATTTTTTATGAATTTCATGAAGTAAGATTTACTATATGCAATACGTTTACAACTAGTTTGTTTGGAATAAATATCATCAGGGCTCTTCATAAAGAAAAATCTTGATACTAATCTGTATTGTAAAGCACGATAAATCTTTATTGTTGCTATATTTTTAATACCTACATAATCATCCCAAATCTCAGCACATTGTGTGCATACAGTTCTTGGATATGAAGATTTTAGTGTATTGACCTTTTTATCCTTCAAAAGATTAGTTCCACAATAAGTAAGATGTTTAGTGAACGAAATCTGAATTATATGGAATTTATTTTTCCTATCTGAAACTATCAACATTTATTCTCCAATTAGTGCAAACTTACAGTATTCATCAAAATTTTCAGCCTTATACAAATAAAGTCCACTCTTACGAAGAACTTTGCCCTCTATTAGTTGTTTGATAGCAAAAAACAAATCTTCCTTATCGAAAGCAGTATTAGAAATTTCTCCAACACCGTTAGATCTTTTTTTTATAGTTTCACAGATATACTTACATATGTTTTGATTTTGAATCTTAAAAAACTCAAGGGTCTTCACTTCATCTTCATTTATAAATTTAACTGGTTTCTCAAATGAATGAACTACATCTTGTAGTTTACCTCTAACCAATTTCAATCTAGCAACTTCCATTATCTTTTTATCTATATCTGCCATCTCTGCTTTTGCTTGAGATACGATATCTTCAGATGAAAACTTATTCATTGCTATACATTTTGTAATGAAATAGGATAAAAATTCACTATCTACTTTCTTACCCTTCATCACTATCCAATTCAGCTATATGTCTAGCGAACGATACTAATAAATTATATTTATCTTTAT